>Ga0316217_10002283_pt1 | contig 23347 bp, 16 predicted proteins | sample 1anoAmetaG_FD_203633 | JGI IMG/M metagenome (GOLD analysis project Ga0316217, IMG submission 203633) | Freshwater microbial communities from Trout Bog Lake, Wisconsin, USA - 1anoA | ecosystem: Environmental > Aquatic > Freshwater > Lake > Hypolimnion/Profundal zone | place: USA: Wisconsin...
GTGGCGCGGTTCCGTGCCGATGGCGTGATTGTCTCCACTCCCACTGGTTCCACGGCGTATACACTGGCGGCCAACGGGCCTATCCTGACGCCCGACGTGGATGCGCTGGTGGTGACGCCCATCTGCCCGCACCTGCTCACGCTGCGGCCCATTGTGGTGCGCGGCGACGCTTCACTCTCGGTGCGTGTCGAAGGCGTTCCAGACCTGGCGCTGCTCACCGTGGACGGCCAGCTGGCAGTGGAACTTCATCGTGGGGATGAGGTGCGTTGTCGTCGGTCAAGCTATACCGTGAAGCTGGTGCGGCTAAGCGAGGGCGGGTTCTTTGAGGCGCTGCGGAGCAAGCTGAGCTGGGGCGAGTTGTAAGCGCAGGGCTTTACCCCGCGTGGTGGCAAAGCTTGCTGAAATCGTTTGGATAATGCCTGAAAGTTTGACTAGCGGCTGAGTTCGCTGAGGAGCACTTTGGCCTTGGCGGCGAGCGTGTGCGCACCGTCAACATCGCCGGAGGCGAGAGCCTGCCGGGCTTGGCGGAGGAACTCGCGGATGTGCGCCGCGGTCTTCTGCTCCTGGTCGTTGAGCGGGTGGTTGATGTTTTTCAGGCCGCGCTCGCTGGCGGCGATAAAGTCCTCAGTCTGGCGGCGATAGTCTGCCGGGTCGCCGGAAGAAAGCTGACCGATGGCGCTGACGCCGGGGTTTGGTATGGCGGCCTGCTGGGGGTTCTTGTTGACCGGCTTCTTGTGCACCACGGGCGGCTTGGGAGTTTGTTTGGGCGCCTCTTTAGCGGCGGTGGCGCTGGGCGTGGTGGGCTCAGTTGGGATAGTTACCACAGGAGCAGGCAACTCGGTTGCCACCGGTTCGGGCGCAGGCATGAATGCCGGAGGATTCTGGACGGGAGGCGCCAGCGGCTGAACCTTTGTTTGATGGGTCTTGTGAAAGCACGCCGTCAGCAGCAACGGCAGCAACCACGCAACACTCCTGGCAGGCAACTTCATCCCGCAAGCCCTTTCTGGATTTCAACACCCACCGGCTGAAGATGCCGGCGTCCCCAGTCCGTGGCGGAGAGTGGAATTCGCAATTGGAACTCCGTGCCACGGCCTGCCTTTGATTGTACTTCGATACTGCCGTGATGTAACTGGAGAATCCTGTAAGTCATGGCCAGGCCAATGCCGCTGCCGCCGCTTTTAGTGGTGAAGTAGAGGTCGAAGATCTTTTCCCGTATGTCGTCGGGGATGCCGTGGCCCTGATCGACAATGCGCAGGACAGCCGTTTTCTTGTCTTCTTCAAGAATCACTTCAAGGCTGCCGCCCTCGGGCATGGCCTGTGCGCCGTTCTGGATGACGTTGATGACGGCCTGCTTCAGCAGGTCGGCATCAACATTCGCTACCAGCGGACTGGAGGGCATACGGCTCGTGAGCGTCACGCTGCGGGTGGAGAGCTCGGCGGTGGCCAGCGTAAGCACGTCGCCGATGATCGGACGCAGATCCTGCTCGCGCAGATCCAGTTCCACGGGGCGTGTAAAATCCACAAGCATCTGGACGACCCGGTCGAGGCGGTGAATCTCCGCGTCAATCACTTCAAGGTGACGAACGGCGGGGGCGCTGGCGTCTCCGAGCTTGGTCTTCAAAAGCTCCAGATGGACGACAATGGCGTTGATCGGATTCTTCACCTCGTGGCCCACGCCAGAGGTGAGCCGGCCAATGGCGGCCATGCGGCGCGATAGTTCGAGCTCTGACTCGATGGCCTCAGCCGATTCCAGATCGTGCAGCGTGACGAGCGCGCCCAGGCCCTGGCGAGTCTCATCGTCGTGGATAAAGTCGAGCGACGCCTGGATGCGGCGGCCGGTCTCCGTGCGGATCTCTTCCTTCACCAGCGTTGCGCCGGCATCAAAAGCATCGCAAAGAGCCTGCCCTAAAACGGTGGTGCGGTCAAATATCTCGCGAGCATGCAGGCCGAGGATGGAGGCGCGGTCAATCTGCAAAAAGCGCCGCGCGGCCTCTGATACCAGCACCGCCCGCCCATCGCCGGTGAAAAGCAAAATGCCGTCCTGCAGGTTGCCGAGTATCTGATCGAGGTTTTCCTTGAGAGCAGAGAAGACCTCCTCGACGTTGCGCATGCGCTGGCCGATGATTTCAATCTTGGTTGATACCTGGGCGGCCATGTCCTGCTGCCGGGGCGCTGCTGGTTCCGCTTGTGCGGTTGCGTTGGCCGCGGTGGCGCTGGCGGCCGTCCAGTAGTCGAGCTGGCGGCTGATCTGCTCCATCGGGCGGAGAGCGAGATTTGATAGCAAAAAGGCGGCGATAAGCGCGGTGGCCAGTGCAAAGCCCATCAGCGTGAGAGCGCCCGCCAGCCACGGAGCATAAAAAGCGCGCAGCAGCGTTGTGCGCACGCCCACGTTGACTGAGACAAAGGGCTGGCCGTTGCGGGCCAACGGCACCACCACATCAAACACCTTGGGAGGGCCGAAGACCTCTGCCATCAGTTGAAAGGGATTGGCATCGAGAAGCTGCTTGTAGTTGGGGCGGAGGGGAAGCGGCTTGTCTTCGTTGTCAGGATTGGTACTGAGCAGCGTGCTAGCCTGGCTGTCGCCGATGTTGATGTCGTAAACGGTGAGCGAGTAGCGGTTGACTGACTCCACAACCGCCTGCAGCGCTGCATCGTCGCGAACCACCTCAGCGGCGAGCGAGCGCAGCTGAGCAGGATTGTTCGGGTCAACCTGGCGGTCGCGCAAGCCCTTTTCAAGCGCCTGCTGCAGGGCGAACCGAACCTGGTTGGCCACCATGCGGTTGGTGTCGTAGGACTGCTGCACCGCCGCGTGCAGCAACTGGCTCATGTAGACGAGCGAAAGCGTCCCGGCGATAAGAAAGACCAGCGCGGTGATGGCCAGAACGAGTTTGGTCTTGAGGCGCATAAGTTAGGGGGCCGTATCCTGGCGGTTGCGGCTGTATTCCTTGAGCTTGTTGTGCAGGGTCTTGAGACTGATGGCGAGGATCTCGGCGGCGCGGGTCTTGTTCTGGCCGGTGGCTTCAAGGGTAAGCAGAATGAGCAGGCGCTCAGCCTCGTCTACCGTGGTGCCCACATGAATCGGAACCACTCCTGCGTCAGCGATCTGCGTGGCCTGGACCTGGGCCTTGGCAAAGCCGGGAGGCAGATGGCCCACATCCAGAGGGGCCCCGTCTGGGCACAGGATAACGGCGCGCTCAATCGTGTTGCGCAATTCGCGGGCGTTGCCGGGCCACTGGTAGGCCATCATGCGGTCCAGCATTGAGGGCGCCACGCCGGAGACGCGGCGGCTGTGCTTCTCGCTCATCTGCTCCACCATGGCATCGGCCATGGCCGGCAGGTCTTCAATGTGGTCGCGCAGGGGCGGCATGTGGATGTTGAAGACGTTTAGGCGGTAGAAGAGGTCGGCGCGCAGGTGGCCCTGGGCAACGGCGCTGCCGGGGTCGCGATTGGTGGCGGCCAGCACGCGGACATCCACATCCTGCTCCGTGCGCGCGCCAAGACGGCGCAGCTTGCGCTCCTCAAGCACGCGCAGCAGCTTGGCCTGGGTGGCCAGCGGCATCTCGCCAATCTCATCCAGCAGCAGCGTGCCCCCTGAGGCCAGCTCAAAGCAGCCTGCCCGGCGCTCCACCGCGCCCGTAAATGCGCCTTTTTCGTGACCGAAAATCTCACTCTCAATCAGCGTTTCAGGAATGGCGGCGCAGTTGACGGCGACGAAAGGGCGCGCCTTGCGGGGACTCAGGTCGTGCAGCGTGCGGGCTACCAGTTCCTTCCCCGTTCCGCTTTCGCCGGTGATGAGTACGGGCACGTTCGAAGGGGCAATCTGTTCAATCAGGCCGAAAATCTCGCGCATGGCGCGGGAACTGCCAACCAGCGCCCCGAGCACACCCGTTTCGCGCAGGCGGCGGCGGGCGATTTCGAGCTCGATCTCAGTCTCGCGCTGCCGCGTGGCATTGGCCAGAATGGTGCGCAGCCGGGTTGCATCCACAGGCTTCTGCAAAAAGTCGTACGCACCCAGCTTCATGGCTTCAACGGCAAGCTGGATGGAGCCCATCGCGGTAAGCACCACCACGGCGAGATTCGAGTTGAGTCCTGAGCCGCCTTCGGCCAGTTTGGTGAGCAGCCCAATGCCATCGAGGCGCGGCATCTTCAGGTCGGTTACAACAATCGCCGGGTCCCAGGCCAGCGCCTTTTCCCAGGCTTCAAGGCCGTCGCGGGCGGTCTCAGTGCTATATCCCCAGCCGGAGATGAGCTCGGCCAGGCCCATCAGGGCGTTGGGCTCGTCTTCGGCAATCAGGACCTTTACGGGTTTATCCATAAGAGCGTTTCGCCTACTCCGCAATTCTACCTATTCGCGCGGCAGGGCATGCTCAATCCATCGCTACTGCGGCCCAGCCTTCTCAGTCAGTTCAGCCCAGCGCGCATAGAGGGCATCATTCTCGTGCTGCGCGGCGTCCAGTTCAAGCAGCGCTTTCTGCAACTCCGCGGCGTCGGTCGCGATTGCCGGGCTCTCCACATGGTCGCGGGCGGCGGCCAGGCGCTCGTCTGAGTGTTCCACCCGCTTCTCGATGGTGGCAAACTCGCGCGCTTCAAGGTAAGAGAGCTTCTTCTTGCTGGATTGGTTTGCAGCCGGCTCAGAGCCGGTCCGCTGTCCAGAGCTGGAGCCGTCAGACCTGCGGTCTGATTTGCTCTGCTGCGTCGCGCCCTGCTCGGCCTGATCCTGTTCCGCCAGCCAGTCTTCCCACTGGGCGTAGTCCGCGAAGCGGCCCGTGTTGCCACGGCCATCGAGGCCCAGAACCGTCGAGGCCACGCGGTTCAGCAGGTAGCGGTCGTGCGTCACAAGCACCAGCGCGCCGGGAAAGTCGAGCAGATTCTCTTCCAGAATCTCAAGCGTGGGAATATCCAGATCGTTGGTGGGCTCGTCCAGCAGCAGCACGTCCGCTGGTTCCAGCATGAGTTTGGCAATAAGCACGCGGGCGCGCTCGCCGCCAGATAAATTGCGCACTGGCTGGTTGAGCTGTTCGCCGGTAAACAGGAAGCGGGCCGCCCAACTGGCAACGTGGATAATGCGGCCCTGGTAGTTGATGCCGTCGCCTTCAGGCGCCAGGGCGCGGCGCAGCGTGAGGCTGTCGTCAAGTTCGCGCATCTGGCTAAAGTAGACAAGGCGCAGTGCCTCAGCGCGACGAATGCTGCCTTCTGCGGGTTCAAGCTCGCCGCGGAGAAGGCGCAGCAAGGTGGTTTTGCCGCTGCCGTTGGGGCCCACAAGACCCACCTTCATTCCAGCGGTAAGGATGAAGTTAAGGCCGGTAAACAGGCGGCGCGTCTCAGCGGGTTCAGTGCTGGTGTCGCTGGGAGTCTCGCCCGAGGGAATGTCGCATGCCACGTTGTTGAACTCCACCAGGCGCTTGGTCTTGCGCTGGCTGGCCTCAAAGTCGATTCCGGCCGTGTTCACGGTAGTGCGCGAGTCCATTGCGGCCAACTGGCCAATCATCTCGTTGGCAGAGTCGATGCGGGCCTTTGACTTGGTGGTGCGTGCCTTGGGGCCGCGGCGAAGCCATTCAATCTCAGTGCGCACCTGGTTGCGAAGACTCTCCTGCTGCTTGCTCTGCGACTCGAGATATGCCTGCTTCTCTTCCAAAAAACGGCTGAAGTTTCCCTTGACGCGCAGCAGCCCGTCGGCAAACACGCGGTTCAACTCCACAATCTGGCTTGAAGTGGATTCGAGAAAGTAGCGGTCGTGCGAGACGGTTACGGCGGCGAAAGAAGAAGACGAGAGCAATTCTTCAAGCCACTCAATACCCGCAAGGTCCAGATGGTTGGTGGGCTCGTCGAGCAGCATCACCTCCGGCTCGCTCACCAGGGCTTCTACCACGGCGAGACGCTTGCGCCATCCGCCAGAGAGAGCGGCGGCCTGGGCGGTCAGATCGGCAAACCCTGCGCGGCCAGCCAGTTCACGCAGTCGGCCTTCGCGCTCGGACTCATTCACGTGAGCAGCCGCCAGCGCCTTTTCCAGCACCTGCCGAATTGAGAGGCCGGCGGCAAAACGGGAGTCCTGCGGCACATAAGCGGCGCGCGCGCGCTTGCGAACAGCAAGTTCGCCGGAGTCGGGCTCAACCTGACCGGCCAATATGGCCAGTAGCGTGGACTTGCCTGCGCCGTTGGGGCCGATCAGGCCGATGCGGTCGCCGTCTTCAACAGTAAGCGAAATGTTGCGAAACAGGGGAGTAGCGCCAAATTGCTTTGTTACGGATTGTGCATTGAGAATTGGAGGCATTTTTTCCTGGGGGAGAAATAGACAGCTATATCGATTCTAAGCTAGGTATCTGACCGCTTCTTGACGCATCAACTCCAACTGCGCCAGGTCCCGCTCTTGGAACCTGGCGCAACCGGCACTTCGAAACGCAAACTCAGCCCGCTATAAAACAATCCCCCACTGCGGCCTGGTCAGCGGCGCAGCCAGCAGCGCGTTGGCGTGGTTGTTGCCCTCGAACAGTTCCTTCTCCGGATTCCACTTCAGCTTGTCCTCCACCTGGCAGGCAATCAATCCAATCTGCGCGATGGTGATGGCGCGATGGCCCACCTCGATCGGCTCAAGCGACGGGCGGCCTTCGCGGATTGAAGCGATAAAGTCATTTTTGTCCCACAGCGTCTTTGAGAAATCCAGCTCGCCGGCCTCCGGTTCGCGCGTCACCAACTCCGGCTTGCTGCTGGTCATCGTGCCGGGATAGTTGTCGATTCTGATCCACGCGTTGCTGCCAAAGTACGTAATGCTCGGCTTGCTGGTCGGCGTCTGCTCGCAGGTCATCACCACGCCGTTCGCGTAGGCATACCGCACCTTGAAGTTGATCATGGTGTTCCACAGGCTGGCAGGGAACTCGCCTCGCCCTTCCACCTCCACCGGGCCTGAGTGCTCCGTATTCATTGCCCACTGGGCCACATCAAAGTAGTGCGCGCCCCAGTTGGCAATCATGCCCTGTGCGTAGGTGTCGATGCGCATCCAGTTGGGCCGCAGTGCGTGCTGCTTCACATCGTGGACGCGCTTCTCCGTGTAGGGCACCGCGGCGGTCGGCCCGAGCCACATATCGTAGTTCAGCTCCGGCGGAACAGGCATATCCGGCTGCACCCCCACCGGCGTGGGGTCCGACGGCAGTACGATTTCGATTCGTTCCAGTTTTCCAATGTGGCCATTGCGGATCAGTTCCACAGCGTGGTTCTGCACGCGCAGCGAGCGGAACTCGCTGTCCGTCCTGTTGGCAACGCCGTATCGCGCCACCGCATCTGCCAGCATCCGCCCCTGCTGCACGCTCAAGGTCAGCGGCTTTTCCAGAGCAAAATGTTTCTTCGCCTTTGCCGCCGCAATGCCTAAGGGGACATGCCAATGATCCGGCGTCGAGATCATCAGCGCGTCGATATTCGGATCGCTAAGCAGTCCTCTGAAGTCGGATTTTGCCGCGCATCCTTTGTAAGTGGGCAGCCCGTCCCGCTTGGCGTAGAACGCGTTGATAAACGCTTGCGCCTCTCCCAGTCGCCAGCTATCCACATCGCAAACAGTAACAGCCTGCACGCCGGGAACAGCCATCATCTGCGGCATGTTGGCGCCGAACGCCTGGCGGCCGGTGCCTATAAAGCCCACGTTGATGCGATTGCTCGGTGCACTGGCGCCAAAGACGCTTGATGGAACGATGGTGGGCAATGCGATGGCCGATAGCGCACATGCGGAATTTGTTACAAACTCACGCCGATTGATCTTCATCCCTGCTCCTAACCGGGAACGCTGAATTCCGCGCCCTGATCCTGTAATTCTCAAAGGCCTCGATCCATATGCGGCCCCGAAGGGCAGCATTACCAGAAGTGGGTTGCGACCAACTGAGGAGACGATGTGGCCGTCCCAATTACGGAAACGCGAATGATAGCCTGAAAGTTCTTGGTCTCCCAGTAGCTGGGTGCCTGCTTGAGCAGGCTCGCGAACAACTCGGGATCGAACAGCAAGGATGCAGCCCCTTCTGTTCCAAAGGTCTGTGTGCCAACCGCAAGAAAGACGATTTGTCCGCTCGCGGCATCAAACAGCCGGCACAGAATTCCATAATCCACATCCACATACTGGCTTGCCTCTTGCTTCACCGGGCTCCAGGTCTGTTTCGTTTGCCTGTCAATAATTGCGCGTTTACTCGGATCGCTGCTTACCAGAGGCGCGAAGCGCAGATCACGGGTCATCCAGCGCGTCCAGTCCACATCAAAGCCGCCCAGCAGCAAGCTGGGCTGCTCGCGCAGTTGTGAGAACGTCAACTCCGCGCCGAATCGCAAGTGATACGGATAGTGATGCTCGGTGAGAAAATCTGCCGCGCGCCTCAGGGATGATGCCGGCCCTATACCCACCCACTCCGTCAAGCGGCCATCGTGCTCACGCATCACAGGAATAAAGATGAGCAAAGGCTCCTTGGTGGCAAACACAGGACGCCAAAGCAACTCCAGCGGAGTGGCTTTATGTCTCAGTAGCGGAACCAGGCTCGTTGCTCCGACGGCAGCAAGGGTACTCCCGGCCATCCACGCGAAGCGGCGCCGGTTGAATAGTTTTGCGCGGACAATTGCCTTATCCGGCGCTTGGCCGGACTCTATCGGCTCGTCGGGGTAGTGAATCCGGGGGAGATACCCACCTACCGGAAGCTCGATTCTCAACCCCGTGTCTGCTGTCGACTGGTAGAAGTCCGTGAGTCGCTTTCTAACCTCGCCCGCCTTTACGCGGACCAGGGAGTACTCGCCGGGCTCAAAGTTGATCCCTTTGCCGAATACCTCGTGCGCAATGTTGCGCTCCTTGATCTGGTCTCCGCGCCCCTCAACCGTCTCCAGAACCACGTAGCGAAGAAACTGCTGACATCGCTTGCTCGACAGGAAGACGGCGCTCTTGCAAACCACATCCAGATGCTCCAATACCTTGTCCGCCGCGATCTTTGGCGATTGGCTCGGCATGGTCTTGTTCATGCGCGCAAGCCTAACACCGCGTGACATGCCTTAGCAAATGTCACGCGTTCGTATTTATCTCGTAGATATGAATCGTCTTACCGCGCCCACCGTGCGAATAACAGTCAATAGCCCGACGAGACTTGACAGGTGGATTGGGACAGTCGAGGATGCGCCACAGATTTGCAAAGGCCATCAAATCGCAGCGAATATCTGCGGCCCTGACAACTGACCAGGTGTGTGCCGCGATCTATGGCAGGGATGCGAACTTCGATTCCCGGCAAGGGGTGAAGATGGAACTACTTGCGAGGCAAACATTGCGATGGGGGCGCTGGCCGTACCGGCAATCTCCGGGCGCAATGTTTGACACGCAGGCCGTTTCACTTTACTCTACGAGGACTTGCTGGGCCATGGCGACCAAAAGCCGGCCCCAGGTAAAAGAGACCAATGGCCTATTCGTTCACTCTCGCGATCTGTATGTGTTGCTGTCATGGCAACGCCGCGCGGGCGTGTCAACTGGGCTAGCTTCCGAAGACTTAGAATCGGGACACCAGCGACCCACCGCGCACCAGCCGCGGTGGGTCGTTTCTTATTGGGGTAAGTTCTCCCTGCCTGACACCCACTCATGAAAATCCACCACCCAATTTCGCTTGCAAAGCGCAGCTTTGCGTCGCAGTCAAAAGCAGATTCACAAACAGCAAGGAGTCAAGGATGGCCACACAGATGAGAGACAGAACCAATGGAATCGGCGGCCAAAAGCCGAAATTGCATGCAAGCAGATTTGCTGCGGGGCGCGCATGGTATATCGCGATCCTGCTTCTCTTCCTGCCTTTATCGCAGCGCTTTTTAAACGCACAGGTTGACACTGGATCGATCGTAGGCACGGTGGTCGATGTGTCGGGTGCGGCTGTGCCGGGTGCGGCGCTCACCATCGCCGACCAGTCCAACGGCCGCAAGCAGACCCAGCAGTCCGGCCAGGACGGCAGCTATTCCTTCAGCCCCCTCAAAATTGGCAACTACACTCTCACCGTTACCAAGGCCGGTTTCCAGACCTCGGTGCAGGGGCACATTGAAGTGTCCGTGCAGGGCCACCTTCAGATCGACCCCAGGATGCAGGTCGGCGAGGTGACGCAGCAGATTGAGGTCACTTCCGCCGGTCCTATCCTTGAGACGCAAAGCTCCTCCATTCAGCAACTCGTAGATCAAAAGGTAATTAACGACCTGCCGCTGAACGGTCGCAACGCAGCTTTTCTAGCGCAGTTGTCGCCCGGCGTAACCATTGCGCAGAATGACAGCCGTGGCCTGCAGGCCAGTGGCTCGTTCACCGCCAACGGATCACGGCGTACCCAGAACGACTACCTGCTTGACGGCATGGATGACAACGTCGCCATCGCCGATCTTGTGAATCAGGCGCAGTTTGTTGTGCTGCCGCCGCCCGACGCCCTGCGCGAGTTCACCGTGCAAACCAGCGACTACTCGGCGGAGTTTGGCCATGCTGCCGGCGCGGTGCTCAACGTTACCACCAAGTCCGGTTCGAATGCATACCACGGAGACCTGTGGGAGTTTGTCCGCAACGACTTCTTCGACGCCAAAGACATGTTTGTTCTCAGCACCCAGCGCAAGCCCGAGTTCCGGCAAAATCAGTTTGGCGGAACCATTGGCGGGCCGCTCACAATTCCTCATCTCTATAACGCACACGACAAGACGTTCTTCTTCTTCGATTACCAGGGAACACGCATCGTAAAAGGAAAAACATTTACGCAGACCGTGCCCACCGCGACTGAGGCAGCAAGCGGATTTACGAATCTACAGGATTTGATTTCACTGCAAAGCGGAACCAAAACCGATCTGCTCGGGCGCGTCTTTCCCAGCGGCACTGTCTTTGATCCTGCCACCAGCCGCCCGCTTACCGCGGGTGTAACAGACCCGGTTACCGGACTGACGCCAAGCACCAGTGGATTTGTGCGCGACCCGTTCTATGCGGGCACCATAGGCGGAACAGCCAACTTCACCGGCACCGCTGCCGTCGCGCTGCTGAACCAACTGCCCGCTTCGCGCCTCAATGCCGGAGCCATTGCCCTGCTCAAGCTCTATCCTGCGCCCACTTCCAGTGCGCTCACCAACAACTACACCGCCAGTCCCCGCTCCACAACAGACGTTACGGGCTTCGATACACGCATCGACCAGACCTTCAGCCAGAAGGACTCGGCGTTTGCCCGCTACAGCTACGTTTACAACAGCCAGGTGCAGCCAAGTCCGTTTGCCGGAGCAGCCGATGGCGGCGCATCCCGCCCCGGCACAGGCTGGACGGAGTCGCAAAACGAAGCCCTCAGCGAGACTCATATCTTCTCGCCCAAACTCGTGCTTGAAGTGCGCGCCGGATACAGCCGCGTTGCCGATGAACGCCGGCAATTCGATGCCAACGTAATGGGAATCCCCGCGCAGTACGGTATTCAGGGCGTCCCGCAGATCGTTGGCAATGGCGGCCTGCCGTCGCTCAACTTTGGCCTCCTATCCACCATCGGATCACCGGGCACCATGCCCAGCGACAAGGCCAGCGATATCTTCCAGATCTCTGAGAATCTGTCGATTGATCGGGGCAAGCATCAGATCAGGCTTGGCAGCGAATATCAGCACATTGCCGCTCCTACGCTTACGCCCACCACTTCGCGCGGCAGCTTCACCAACAACGGCGTCTACACCTCCGTTGTGAACTCGACAGACAGCTCCACAGACCGCGCCCAGTTCGTTCTCAATCCAGGCGCAACGTCGGTTACCGGCGGACTCAACAACGTCGGCGGCGCCAACTCCCTTAGCGCGTCAAATTTCCCGCCATCCTTCCGCTTGGTGCGGCCCTATATCGGTGCCTACGCGCAGGATAACTGGCGCATCTATCCAAAGCTCACATTGAACCTCGGCCTGCGCTGGGACTTCATCGGAGCGCCGGAAGAAGGCAACAGCCGCTTTGCCAATGTTGTGCCCGCGCAGACCGGCCTCACGTCAGACGGAATCACAAGGTTCTACCTGCCGCAATCGCAGGTTGCCAATGTGCCTGCGGCCTTCCTTACCTTGCTGGCCAAAGACAACATCGCCTTTACACCGGTAAATGGCAACAGCCTGGTGCTGGCGCAGAAAAAGAACTTTGCGCCCCGCGTCGGATTCTCTTACCAGATATTGCCCAAGTTGGTTGTGCGCGGCGGATTCGGCATCTTCTACCAGGGGAATGAGAACCACGGACTCAGCATCAGCAACTACATCAACTTCCCATTCCAGGTAACCACAGCCTACTCAAACAGCAACGCAGTCACTCCGCTCACCGCGGATAACTCCATCGGAACCCTGCAGAATGGCCTCCTGAATGTACCGCTGACGCCCGCTGCTGGTGTGGCTTCATCCAACACGAGCCTAACCCTGCTCGGTGAGCCGCGCAACGCAAAAACATCGTATTCAGAGGCGTACAACCTCCAACTGCAATATCAGCTCACGCCCAACACTGTGCTTGAAGTCGGATACGTGGGAACAGGTTCAAAACATGTGCAGGTGGGTATCAATGAAAATACCGTCAACAGCATTCTGCCTCCCTCCGCAAATGTGAAAGCCAACGCATTCTTTCCGGATTTTGCTACCGGCGGAACGTTTATCGCCCGCGCCGGCAGTTCCAACTACAACGGCCTCCAGACCAACGTGGAGCACCGCTTTGGCAATGGCTTTAGTTTGCTCGCCAACTTCACGCTCTCCAAGTGCCTGGGAAACACACGCGACATGCTTGATAACGGCGTGGGCAGCTACCGCGCTCCTTATGTCACCGGCATGGGCATCGGCGCAGATTACGGACTTTGCGACATCAATGTAAAGCGCATCGTCCACGTAAGCGGCAGCTACCAGCTTCCCTTCGGCAAAAATCAGCGCTGGCTGCACACCGGCGCGGCTTCATACATTGCCGGCGGATGGTCTACAAACTGGATTCTCACCGCGCAGGACGGGCAGCCCTTTACCGTAGCTTGCACAACAACAAACGCTGCCGGTCTGGGTTGCAATGCACTCAAGGTTGCAGGACAGAACCCCTATGCGGGCTCGCATAACGCGCACCAGTTCCTCAATCCGGCGGCCTTTGCCAATCCGGCTGCGGCCACCTCAACGTCTGCAAGTACGGCCAATCTTGGTGGAAGCCCGTCGCAGGTTACGGGGCCTCCCTATCACGGATTGAACATGTCCCTGTTCCGCCAGTTCCCGGCATTCGGCGAAACACACTTCGAGTTCCGCGCTGAAGTATTCAACCTCACCAACACGCCAAACCTTGGCCAGCCCGGCAGTTTGAACTTCACTACGCCCAACACCTTTGCTTCGATCAGCGCGACGCGTGACAATCCCAGCGACCCGCGTGAAATCCAGTTGAGCGTCAAGTACTATTTCTAAGTAAACTCTGCCTAACAAATGGAAACAGATTCAGGAGCAACACTTTGACAGTCAATAGAAGAAATTTCCTGATAGGGACGGCCGCCGCCGCTGCGCAAGCAGGGGTGGCGGCGGCTCTGCCCAATACTCCGCAATCCGGCGCTGGCGCCAAACCTGGCTCCCCCGCCAGCAAACGCAAACCGAACATTGTCATCTATCATTCCGATCAGTTCCGCTGGGACTTTGTGGGCGCAAACGGAGCCAACAGCTCCACGCGCACACCTAACCTGGACGCGCTGGCCGCGGCTGGAACCAACTTCAACCATGCCGTAACCAACCAGCCGGTCTGCGCTCCCTCGCGCTCAGTCCTGCTCACCGGCCGCTATGCAACTGAGACCGGCGTGTGGCGCAACGGCTTGGCCCTCAGTCAGGAACTGCCCACAATCGCTACCGAACTGCGCAATGCCGGTTACACTGCCAACTACATCGGCAAATGGCATCTCGCTGCCGGCTCTGAGGCTCAAGGCGGCGGGCGCGGCCCCGTAAAGGCCGAGCATCGCGGCGGCTTCCTCGATCTGTGGGAGGGCTCCAATGCGCTGGAGTTTTCAACCCATCCCTACGAGGGAACCATCTGGGATCGAGACAACAAGCCCATCACCTTCAAAGACGAATACCGCATCGACTTCCTTACCGATCGCGCCGAAAAGTTTCTGCGTGAAAAGCAGGAGAAGCCGTTCCTCCTCGTTATCTCGCAGCTTGAGCCACATCAGCAGAACGACCTCAATCGCATGGTTGGCCCTAACGGTTCCGCCGAGCGGTTTGTTGACGCCTACGTTCCGCCCGATCTGCGCGCCTTTCCCGGCGACTGGCACAAGCAACTGCCTGACTACTACGGCGCATGCGAAAGCATCGACGCCTCCGTGGGCCGCTTGCGCAAGGTGCTCAGTGAAGAGGGGCTCGCCGAGAACACGATCTTTGTCTTCATGAGCGATCACGGCTGCCACTTCATGACCCGCAACACGGAGTACAAGCGCAGCACCCACAACAGCTCGCTGCGTATTCCCTTGCTCATCGACGGACCCGGCTTTGAAAGCGCGCGCCAGATTCAGGAGGTGGTTGGCATCGTCCATATTGCGCCCACACTGCTGGATGCGGCGGGCGTCACCGTGCCGGATTCAATGAAAGGCAAGAGCCTGCTGCCGCTCGTGCACGACGCCAAGGCACGGGCCGCGTGGCCAAACAAGGAGCTGATTCAGATCAGCGAATCCATGACCAGCCGGGCCATTCGCACCAAGGACTGGACCTACTGCGTTGCCGATCCCACCGGGGCCACCAACACGGCCGCCAGCACCAACTATCACGAGTACCAGTTATACGATCAGCGCAACGATCCGTACGAACTCGTCAATCTTGCCGGAAGAAAAGAGTACCAGGAAACCGCCGACGAACTCCGTGGCGAACTGAAGAAACTCATCGTCGCCTCAGGGGAACCGGAGCCGGAGATCGCCCCGGCAAAGCTCTATCCATAAACGGAACAACGACCGCTGGCGTTCTTAGTGAGATGAGCGCCAGCGATCACCATGCGTATCCACGCATCATTCCTCCAAAGTGATAACTTATTCCTTACCCTGAAAAACCGCTGATCATGGGCAATGAATTTCTTTGGAGGCTATCAATGCGCCTTTCTATCTCTCTCACCGCTGCTGTACTTCTGGTATCTGGATGCGCGGTTCATCGTGTGCCGATGAGCGCAGTGCCCCATACCCCGGTCGCAACCGGTGGATCTGTGCGCGAGACGCTGCCCAATGACTATATGCGGGTCAGCTTTCTGCCTGCCGGGGTCAAGGTCACCAGTCTCTCTCGTCCTGGCGCGTTGCGAGCATTTGCCACCGCAACGCCGCTCTACTCCCCGGCGCTAAAGCTTTCTGACCTGCCCGCCTACTCCGGATTGGTAAACAACGATGGCAACGTGCTGGTAGCCATGCGCTGCCGGCCCGCGAATCCTGAGGTGGTTGATGCCCTGCTCGCTACCTGGCCCAACGTATTTCTAGCCATTCAGCGCGATGTGCATCTGGAGCCGGGTGCCTGCGCATCAGCGCCTGCCAGCGTGGCAATCCAGGCCGCGTGCTACGCCAAAGGCTTCAGCGATCCGCCAGCCACATCCGTGCCCACATCGCTGGCCGGCACCTTCAGCTATGCCGGCGTGCTCTTCGACTCGAACCATACCGCGCTCGCCAGGTGGCTCAAAGATAACTACGGCATCTTTCCGGCATTCAGTGGCATGGGCTATTCGGTAAAGGACTCCTATTCGCTCGACACGCAGCCCATGACCTCGCAGCAGATTCTGGTCAAGTCCATCTCTTCGGAGTTCATCCTGAAGAATGTGTCTCTGGCCGCGGCTGGCTGCCGCTGCATCGCTGTTCCGCCCTATCCCGGTAGAGCCAGCGACAAGCTTGATCCGGAGTTCATTGCGCGAGTTGGAGGCGATGGGTCCTGCATTCAGGTGGACACCCTGGCTCCGGCGTTACGCTGATTCGCATGGCCTGCTTGTTTAGTTGTGTCTTCTGAGCGAGTCGGAGGGCAGAGTTAAATCCGCACAAAAGTAGCCCGCTCCCGATCCTTGCGCGTGTGCCCAGCAGGGAAGACCTGCCCGTGCATCACCACATACACTCCGGGGTTCAGCAAACGCACTGAGATCAAACTCTCAGTCAGATTTTGCAGCCCGTCGCTGCCTTCAAATCCAAGCGGAGTCATGGCTCCCGTTAGGACCACAGGCACTTGCAGATCAGGCAACGCGTTCTCAATGTAGAGCGCCGTCTCAACCATCGTGTCAGTGCCATGCGTAATCACAATAGGATGCTTGTGCGCCAGCAGCGGAACCATCTCTGAGACCAGCCTGGCCCGGTCTTCGGGCGTCATCTCCAGGCTGTCCTTGTTCATCAGCGGAATTACATGAATCTTGCAATCCGGCAAACGCAGCAGCTTCAGGTAGTGGCCAATCTTGCTGTCTCTGTTCAGCACCGCCCCGGACTGCTCGGAGTATGCCTTCTCTATGGTGCCCCCTGTCGTGATCAGATAGATGTTTTGCATAAGTCCTTGAACAGGGTCTCCTTTGTTCTGCGCTGGCCAGCTTAAATTGTACCCGCAGTCTTGTTCTTGCCAACCCGGTGAGTCAGCAGGTTTCCATACGATCAATAAGAGAGCGTCATGGTCGCCTGATAGGCCGCGCCCGGCTCAATCGTGGCGGCATGGTCAGCCACATCGCAGCGCTCAATGCAGATATAGCCCACATGATTGCCTTCACCGATATCAGCCATGTTCTTGTCGTTGTCCCAGGCATTCCACACCACCGCGCACTTTGTGTCGGACTGGATCTTCACGCTTCCGGCGGCGGTCTTGAGAACTTGTACGGATGGAACATCCAGATAGATACGATCCGTCATCCCCGTGATGGCTGCATCGCCCTGCTGCACCTTGCGGGCCAGGTTGTCCGTCTTGTCGATAAAGGTTGTGCCTTCAAGGCCCCCCACAAGCGCATCGGCAACATTGGGCACGGCAAAATATGTGTGGAATGCAAACGCAAAGGGCGCGGCAGTGGCGCTGCGGTTGCGCGCGGTAAGGGCGAGTGCGAGTGTGGTTCCCACCACCACCTCAAGGCGGAAGCTGAATGCGTGCGGCCACACCTCGCTGATCGCGGTCTCCGACGCCAGCTCAAGCACCACGCGTGTCGCGCCACTCGCGCAGAGTTCCGCAGCCACCAGCTTCCACTCCATGATGCGGCCAAAGCCGTGCATCACCGCGCCGCCCTGGCCGGGCCCAAACCAGGGCAGGCATAGTGGAATTCCGCCGCGAATCGGCTTGCCTGCTTCAAGCTGGCACTTGGGTGAAACCCAGAACATCTCCCGCTGCCCAGCCGGCTGAAAGGCCATCAGGTGCGCTCCCTGCAAGGCAATCACGGCGCGGCCCAGCTTGTTCTCCACCACCAGCATGGGCAAGCCTGCCTCCCCGGCCTGGTGAAGCGCGGGATAAAGCTGGTTTGAATTAACAAGGCTGATGCCGGCGGTTTGGGCAAGCTGCTCAAAGACGGATGAAGCTGACATTGGAATCTCCATTGAATCAAGTCTCCGGCCTGCCGCAGCAGGGGAGGACGCGTTTGAGCACTGCCGCTGCGCCTGCGTTCTGACCAGCAATGCGGCTCCTCACCATTCTAGTGCTGTGAGTTGCCGCCCCTTCCACACTAGACTGGAACCATGCTGGACTATGAGATCTCCGCGGCTGACGCTGCGGCATTGCTGAAGCAGGGAACCGCGCGCCTGATTGATGTGCGCGAGCCTTGGGAGTTTGCAACCACGCGAATTGAGGGCAGCCTGCCAATGCCCATGGGCGATGTGCCGGGCCGCGCTCACCAGGAACTCGACCCCGAAGAACGGCTCGTGGTCGTCTGCCATCACGGCATTCGCTCCATGAACGTCACTGTCTGGCTCCGCAATCAGGGCTTCGAGCAGGCGCAATCGCTTCGCGGTGGCATCGACGCCTGGTCGGCGCAGGTTGATCCGGCCGTCGCCCGTTACTAACGCCTGCTTGACCATCCACTGCGCCGGTGGCTATATTCGCTTCGTCAGGCTTCGGTATCGAAACTGTTCTCCTATGGGATTTCAGCGCCGGGGAACAGCCGAATATCCGCGCTCCTGATCGCCGGATCAAGGGGAGAAACTATGCAAGCACGCTTTGCTGCACGGGTGTTGTGTCTTTTTCTGCTGTGTACGGTCGCCGTCTGGGGCGAAGTTAAGCCCTCCGCGCTTTTCAGCGACCACATGGTCCTGCAGAGGGGCATGTCAGTGCCGGTGTGGGGCAAGGCGGACCCCGGCGAAGCGGTCACGGTCACTTTGAACGGCCAGAGCCGCTCCACGGTCGCCGGGCAAGACGGCAAATGGTTGCTGCGGCTCCGCAATCTCAAGGTGGGCGGGCCCTATCAGATGCAGATCCAGGGCAAAAACACCCTCACCATCAAGGACGTTCTGGTTGGCGAGGTCTGGCTTGGCTCCGGGCAGTCGAACATGGCCTTCACCGTGTCAAAAAAGGTGGCGTCCTATGCCGGCATGCAGGATGAGGAGAAAGAGATTGCTGCGGCCAACTATCCCACCATCCGCATGTTCACCGCGAAAACGCTCAAGTCCTATGCGCCCGCGGACGAGGTGAGTGGCGAGTGGCTGGTTTGCACACCAGAGACGGTGCCCGGCTTCTCCGCGGTCGGCTACCTGTTTGTGCGTGACTTGCAGCAGCGGCTCAAGGTGCCTATGGGAGTGTTGACGGTGGCCTACGGAGCCAGCACTGCGGAGTCATGGGTGCCGCGCGAAGCGATTGCCGCCGATCCGGAACTCAAGCCCATGCTTGACCGCTTTGATGCGCTGGTCAGCTTCTACAAGGCGCATCCGGGCGCAGCGCTCGCCGACGCGCCGCCGGTCCCCAAAACAATCAACGGACGCTCGGCCAGCACCGGAACGCTCCGCGACCCGGTCGAGGACCAGCACCAGCCCACCGTGCTCTTCAACGGAATGCTGCATCCTGTCATCCCGTATGCGATTCGCGGCGCGCTCTGGTATCAGGGCGAGTCGGTGGTGGGCGGTAAGGCCGGTGTCGCGCTCTATCCCCACGTCATGGAGACCATGGTGAAGCAGTGGCGCGCCCTGTGGGGCGAGGGAGATTTTCCCTTCTACGCGGTGCAACTGGCGGCCCTGAAAAACGTAAGCAACAACCCCATGGTGCGCGAAGGGCAGGCGCAGATTCTCTCCCTCAACAAAACCGGCCTCGCGGTGGCCATTGATGTGGGCGACCCTGACAATGTCCATCCCAAAAACAAGGTGCCGGTGGCCGAGCGCCTTACGCTCATTGCCCTGGCCAATGCCTACGGAAAAAGGCTCGAATACTCCGGGCCCCGCTATAGCTCCATGAAGGTTGAAGGCAGCGCCATTCGCATCCGCTTTACCCATGCTGCCAAGCTCACCGCCAAAGACGGACCCCTCAAGGGTTTCCAGATTGCGGGCGCTGACCAGAAGTTTGTGGATGCTGAAGCCACCATTGCAGGCGACTCGGTGATAGTGAAGAGCAGCGCTGTGCCCGCGCCGGTAGCCGTGCGCTACGCGTGGGATAACTACCCCTTCGGCTGCAATCTATATAACGCCGCCAGTCTGCCCGCCGCGCCCTTCCGCACTGACAATTGGGATGCGCTCGCAAAGATAGCCGAGGAGTTCTCAGGCAAGTAGATGATCCTCCAGGGCCACCCACGCCAGTGTCACCGCAGTCGCAGGATGACACGCAATCCTGCGGCGGTAGTCGTATCACCGTCAACCCGGACATTCCGCATCCACAGCGCTTAAAAGCAAACCCTCGGCCACACATTCTTGTGCCTCAAAATTGGAATTCGCGCCGCCCGCGTTTTGGTGCGGTGCAAGGCCCTTACGGTCTATACTCGCTCATGTCTGCAACTAGAAGTGTCTGTGCTTGAAGGGAGCATTTTCTATGTCTTCGTCTGCTGTCGAGTTTGCACGCCAGAACTATCCCCGGTTTCTGGATGAGTTGAAGGCGCTTTTGCGCATTCCGTCCATCTCCACGCTGCCTGAGAACAACGGTGACTGCCGCAAGGCCGCCGAACTTCTCGCTGCCGAACTCAAGCGCATCGGCATGGAAAATGTGCGCCTCATTGAAACTGAAGTTCACCCGCTCGTCTATGCTGACTGGCTTCATGCCGTCGGCAAGCCCACGGTGCTTTGCTACGGCCACTACGATGTGCAGCCGGTCGATCCAATTGACGAGTGGCTCACGCCGCCCTTCGAACCCACTGAGCGCGACGGCAACCTCTACGGCCGCGGAACTGCCGACGACAAGGGCCAGGTTTGGGCGCAGGTAAAGGCCCTCGAGTCTCTGCTCGCGGCCAATGGCAAGCTGCCCATCAATGTGCGCGTCCTTCTCGAAGGCGACGAAGAAGTTGGCGGCGAGGGCATTGCCACCTACGTAGCCTCAAAACCGCCAGAGCTGAAGTCGGACTTTGCCCTCATCTCTGACACCGAGTTGTTTGCTGACGGCCTGCCGACCCTCTGCGTGGGCCTCCGCGGCATGATCTACACCGAGCTTGAAGTGCGCGGAGCCAAGCAGGACCTGCACTCCGGCATGTACGGCGGTGCGGCCCCAAACCCATTCTTTGCCATGGCTGAGATCCTCACCGGACTCAAAGATAAGAACGGGCACATCCTCATCCCCGGCTTCTACGACGACATCATTCCTCCCAGCCCCGAGGAACTCGCCGCGTGGGAGAGCCTGCCCTTTGACGAGGAGCACTATCGCAAAACTGAGGTTGGCTCGCGCGAGCTGGTCGGCGAAGCTGGCTACAGCGTGCTTCAGCGCACCTGGGCACGGCCCACGCTTGACGTGCACGGCATCCCCGGCGGCTTTATCGGCGCAGGCGCCAAGACCGTGATTCCCGCCAAGGCTGTTGCCAAGGTCTCAATGCGCCTCGTCCCCGGCATGACCCCGGCCAAGGCCTTCGCGCAGTACAAAAGCTATGTGGAGCAAATCAAGCCCGCGGGAGTGGATGTCGAGGTGCGGATGATCCACTCCGGCGACCCCAGCCTAATCCGCGTCGATAACCCCTATGTGCGTGCGGCCACCAAGGCGCTCCACGAGGTCTGGGGTAAAGACACGGTATTCATCCGCTCCGGCGGCTCTATCCCCATCGTCGGCGACTTTGACCGTCACCTCGGAGCACCCAGCGTGATGATGGGCTTCGGACTGCCTGACGACAACATCCATGCGCCCAATGAGAAGTTCCATCTCAAGAACTTCGCGCTCGGCATCGAGTCGGTCATTCGCTTTCTGGAGGAGGCCGGAAGCTGAAGCGGCCGGAAAGCGTAGTGGATGCAGCAGGCTTTGTGCTGGCCGGAGGACGATCCAGCCGAATGGGCCACGATAAGGCGCTGCTCCAGTTTGCCGGACAGCCGCTGGTAGAGCACGCGCTTTGCGTACTGCGCGAAGCGCGTCTGTCAGCGGCTGTCGCAGGCGCGCGATCATCCCTTGCCGGGTTCGCGCCCGTGGTGCAAGATGGCGTGCCAGGCCGTGGCCCCTTGGGGGGAATCTGCGCCGCACTGGCTTCCACCTCCGCCCACTGGGCTGTATTTCTTCCCGTCGATCTGCCTCTGCTGCCGGCCTCGCTGGTGGCGTTCCTCCTTTATCACGCACTTGTAACGCGCAGCGCTGTAACCGTCGCTGCGGCTTCCGGTTTTGCCCAGACCTTCCCCGCGGTGCTTCACAGGTCGACTCTGCCTGCGCTTGAAGCGGAGCTGGCCGCCGGGCGAGGTGGCTGCTATGCGGCGTTTCAGGCTGCCGCTCTGCGAGCCGGCGAAAAAATCAGCATTGTTGCCGTAGAGTCCCTTGTGCAGGCCGGGCAAATTGCTCATCCTGACGCATTGCCTGCGGCGCTCTGGTTCCTGAACGTCAACACTGCCCAGGATTTGCTGCGGGCAGAGCGGTATCGGGCAGCCGGAATCGCGTAAGCTGAACTGACACAGATGTTTGATTCTGAATCCAATCCAGAGTTTGCGGAGACTCTCGCCGGGCCACTTCTCGGCGAGTTCAGTTCGCCTGCGCCCGCGGCGTCAAAGCTATCCGAGCCAATCATCTCCTTTAGCCACGTATCGATCGCTTTTAATGAGCGCCCGGTTCTTGAGGACGTGAGCTTCTCGGTCGCCCGCGGCCAGACGCTGTGCATCCTGGGCCGTAGCGGGGTGGGCAAGTCCGTGGCCCTGCGCCTCCTCATGGGCTTTCTGAAGCCGGACAAGGGCTCAATCCGCGTGGAAGGCCAGGAGATTAGCGACCTCAATGAAGATGGTCTGCGGGTCATTCGCAAGCGGGTAACAATGGTCTTCCAGAACGGCGCGCTCTTTGATTCACTGAGCGTGCGCGAGAACGTGGCCTTCCCATTGCGCGAGCGTGGCGGGCTTGCCGAAGATCAGATCAATCAAATTGTCGAGCGCCTTATCGGGATGGTGGGCGCCGAGGACGTGGTGGATGCGCTGCCAGCCAGCCTTTCAACCGGGCGCAAGAGGGCCGTGGCCATCGCCAGGGCGCTTGCGGCTCAGCCTGATGTGGTTCTTTACGACGAGCCTACGACAATGGTGGACCCCATCATCGCCAACCGGCTCGGTAACCTCATCCAACGCTTGAAACAGCAACTAGGGTTTACAAGCATCGTGGTGACCCACGATATGCGCTTCGCTGAGCGCCTTGCGGATTCGGTTCTCTTCCTGCATCAGGGGCGGGCCAGCTACTTCGGTCCCCTCGATGGATTCATGGCTTCAACTGACCCGCATATTAGACAGTTCCTGACACTCGACGCATATATATTGCCTTTGGAATGAGTAATTCATTACTCCGTAACGGGAGCCGGGTACGATTTTGGTTGCATGAACCCGCCACGCGGCGTCATCCTAGTAAGAGAGGAAATGGATAGAACCTGACAGATCAAGCATCAGGCAAGATGAGTGGCAAGCCTTTCAGCTTAGGTCAACCGACTGATATAATTGATTTTAAATTTCATTTACTTCCGGCCTTGGAAGTTTATGTTGAAGACTTGGAGTGAGTTAGTCACCTTCGTCTATTTAGCTTCACATTTTCTGCCTTAACCTAGGAAAGCATTTTTCGTGCCTTCTGGACATTGCCGTGAGCGGCTATGGTCAGGCCAGTCGAATCAGGCACGGTTGGTTTACAGCAATTGGTTGTGTGGATTTGATCGCAGCGGGCAACTCAGAACCCGAAAAGACCATCAAATAATAAGACCCAAGCTAAATTCAGGTAATTTTGCCTGCTAGTGTTCCCCATCAAGGCAAATGAATTCATTTTGCTCTCACTCATTGCGAGCATTTGAGGTCAAGAAACACAAATGGTAACTTCAGAATTCTGGCAAAGACTCTCGGCATCTATGGCGACCTCTCATGAGTGGGAGGGG
>Ga0316217_10002284_pt1 | contig 23345 bp, 7 predicted proteins | sample 1anoAmetaG_FD_203633 | JGI IMG/M metagenome (GOLD analysis project Ga0316217, IMG submission 203633) | Freshwater microbial communities from Trout Bog Lake, Wisconsin, USA - 1anoA | ecosystem: Environmental > Aquatic > Freshwater > Lake > Hypolimnion/Profundal zone | place: USA: Wisconsin...
TAGATCTTCTATTCATTTTATCTATACCTAATACACAAAACTTCAGTGTATTAATTTTAAAGTGTAGATTGCCTGCGAAACATTTAAGATGACTATGTATAGTTCCTTTGATTTCTTCAGCAAATTCCAGGTAAGTTGCTTCGTTGTACCTCTGACACCAAGTGTGCTGCTTACGGCTGGAGCAGACTCAATAATGATGTAGTAAAGTAGCTCATATCCAGTGACAAAATGATAAAGGTTATAGTTTTAATTGATAAACTAAGAGCAATAGAGCAACATTTAACTGATCAGATTTTACCTTTAGATTACTTCCATTCTTTATAGATCTTCTATTCATCTTAGGTCGTAAACTTCTTCAAGTACTTTGTACCTTTTACGTACTCTTATTCTAACTGTTTACGTTTTTCACAAGAAATTTCTCTTATTTCATTTACTGCTTTTATAACTCTTTATTACTTTGGTATTTGCTGCTGCTGGGCTTGAATCTAATCCTTTTGCCTTTGAGCTTATTTTAATTTCTTTTTTAGGCTTTCTACTTATTTTTTCAACAAATTCACTTCTTCAGTGTTTTATTTTGCATCTTTGTAGACAACTTTTGTTATAACTTTCTCCTCCTTCTTCAATTTCTCATTTTATTGCTTCAGTAGAGTGATAAATCTGTCATCATTCTAGGATTTCTCTATAAAGATCTCCTTCTTTTTCTAAAAATCTGCCTTCAAATCCTTTAATTAGCTTTCTAAATTGATTTTTCTCGAAGCAAGTGACTTCACTTTACCTTGCAATAGATCATTTTAAGAGCGAAGTGCTTAAACTTGTACTTTTAGGTTCTATAGCTCTTTTCTTTTATTATCCGCTAATGTTGATGTCCTTTGGGTCGCTGTAAACGAACCATTTTTAGTATTGGGTACTGTAACTTGACTAAAACCGCTCATGTGTGACACATTTACACCATTAGAAGCTAGTTTTTATTAAAGTTATTTGACCCTTCCTTTTAGTTTTTATATCTTTTGTTGTCTACCTTTCCAATTATTTTATTAGGACAGTGCTTGGTCAATATCAAAATTCTAGCCGATTTCTCTCGCAATCAATCTATGTGCTTTGTTCAGTTAAGTTTTCAAATTTTGATACTTAAGCCTAAAGTCCATGATTTTTTTCTATTGCTCTGAGCAATTACCACACTTTTCCTTTTCGGCTTTATTTCCTTGTGTTTTTTATAAAGATTGACTATCTTATTTGGTTTTCTTTGCCTCCAAATTAGCTTTAAGGGTTGAATTCAATTGATTTTCGAGATTTCTTCGTCTAAGTAAATTTGAATTTACATGGTTCTTTCTTTTTCGAAGGCAATATTCAAAGATTTGATTTTGACTGCAAGCTCTCTGATTTTTTTATCTTTCATTCCATTCCCATCCAATTTGGAAAGTAGATCAATCTCAGAAGTATCCTCTCGAGTCCATCTAATTTCTTCCTGTGCTTGTTGTATGACTGATTTCGCTTTGACAGGTTTCGGCGGAAGTGGTGTCTTTCCAATTTTTTAGGCTTAAATGGAAGAATCTGACTCCTACTCGTTGTCTGAGAATGCGTTCTTAAGGGGTTTTCGATATTGGCTTTTCCGGAATTGTTATTCTGACTAAATAGATGGAAACCTTTGGAGGGCTACTATTATGAAGACAGCTCGTTGGACTGTTAAATTCTAAGTAGATGCTATAGCTATTGTTATTTGATAGTTTCCATTGATAAGAAATTTAATTTAGTAGTTAAATAGTGTGATATTAAGCCTAACACAAAGCTCCAATAAACGAAGTAAAAAACACGAAGCAGGCCACAAAGAAAACAATCCTTCAATAAGTTGCGCACTTTGGTAAAAAAGTCACTTTTCCTTATGTATAATCTAATTAACTTGAGGATATCTATTCTTGTGTTTGAAAAGTGCTCTAAAACGTAATTTTACTGCATAATCAAGTAATCTTCTCTGATCATATATACTTATATTATTGATACAGTAAAATAGAATAAAGTCATTAGCTTTTTTGCTGCTGACTTTCTGAAAAAGCCTTTATATAAGCATTCTCGCAGTTGAGTTGAGGCCTTTTCGGGAATATAGGAATCATCTCTATTTATTGTTGATAAAATTTGAGATGTTTAACACTGCAGTTGCTCAGTAAATCAAACAGAACATCCTAAATTACTAAATCCAAATGATCTAATAGTGTCCGGAAAGTCTGTTTACGCAAGGAAATTGCTAACACCATAGATACCTTGGTTGGGAACTTGGCGACTCTCTTCAACGCATCCTTTAAAATTATAGCTACACATTTAGATGGATGGGAAACGACCACAATGCTCACGTCTATGCCTACTTTTATATTGCAATTATCGGATGCTCAAGCAACAAATCTACTATGGTTCAGCTAAAGACAGTCATGTATGGGTTGAGTAAAAAGTATCTTGCGCAATATTAGCAAAAGTTTCTTATCTAGTTTCTTTGTCTGATCGAGTACTCTTAAGATAAGTTCCATTTCTTCAGGAAGTACTAAAAAATGGAAGGCATCTTACTCAAGATATTCAAATAAATTTAACTGAGACACCCTTTAAATGTAACCCAATCTTTTAGGCCTTGCAGCGAACAGGAGAATCTAGCTTCCTAGATCACAACAGGCATCAATAGCCCTTCAAAAAGTAGGCTGGCTGATTATTAAAAGTCAAAGATACTGAGAAATTCTGACTATTATAATAGCTCAATGAAAAAGATTGAGTAGCAATATCGGGCAGATCTTGCACTTCGCCTCAAGAAAGACAGCAATTACAATACAGCCCACTTTGTTAGTTGGTATCAAACATACAACAAAATCTTTAGCTTTATGAAAATGATGATATTATCTGAGTAAAACGTAAAATTCGAGATTGAAATCGATAAAAAATCAAAAATAGCTGCTTAGTTTATAGTCACACTTGAAAAAGGTTGCTTTTTTGTTGTCTAAATGTTTAAAGCAGATAAATCCAAAACTAGTTCTCGGAAAGATGCCAGTGAGCTGAGTAGACCTTGTTCAGCAATTTAAGAGTCATAACAATACTTAAATACGTTGCTTTAAAGAGAGATAAAGTAAAGCCAAGTAAAGAAGGATACCTTAGACTTTAGTAAGCCCAGAAATAAAAAGGAAAGACTGTCATTTACCCCTAAATTCATATCAAACAAAAAGAAATTATCATGGAATAACAGTAATGATCTTTACTCAGGAGAGGTCAATGATAAAAATGTACAAATTGAGGTCTTAGATTTGAGTGAATTCAAATAAAATACCTAAAAAAATCAGCCTAGCTACAAAAATATGACAAGCTAACAGTCCAATTGTCAGTCTTATAAAGAGATTGACTCAAAAACTATTAACTATCCTCATAAAATCACAGGTTTAAAAAGCATTGGATAGTCTGTAAAGAGTGTAGAAAAAAATTCTATCATTTAAGAGATAAAATCTTACACAGGATTCGATCTCTACAAAAATAACATAAAGAGTACAAGAAAATTTCAGGATTCTACCTATCATAGGGCTCCCCGCTACAACCCAGACAACTAATAATCCTTGATCTAATTCACAAGTCAGAAATCGATAACAAAGACTTATGGATATCAAAACAACTTATCGAACAGAATGGAAGGAAAAAAAGTAGATACTTTCAATGGAGGCTTTCCCTACAATAAGACACTCAACAATAAGCAAACTTCATTGTGTTCGATAAGCTAAAATGCATCAACTATTAGATTGCCTTACGATGGGAAAGTGATTTTACCCAAGAATATAAGTGAAGTGCCTGCGAATTAAACATTTTTGTCGGCTAAAAATCTCAAAAAAAGGCAAAACTTAGTTTTCGATTTCAGAAAAAATAATATTTTGGAGTATCATAAGGTAGGAAAAACATAAAACAGATAATTTCATTCGCACTCACCGCCACAGCCTATAATAGATTTAAAAAAGAACTTTTTGAAGTTCAAGCCATTTTATTCCCCAAGTCGACCGTCAGGACGAATTGGAGATGAATCAATCAATGAATATGGGCCAAAGATAAAATTTACTTATCATTGACATAAAATGGTTTATATATCTTATTCTTCTAACTTTCAACTCATTTGAACAAAAAGTTCTATATAGAAAGCATAAAACAGCAATTATCATTATAAAAGCAGCCAGCAATCATTTTTCATTTTTACTCTCCAAAAAGTATGAGATCTTAATCAGCAGCTTATGGCTATTGCTAGCCAGCTTACTCATAGTTTTCCTATCTGTAGTTGTCCTATTCTCTAAACATCAAGTCGTTATCATCCTCGTTTGCCTGGTTTTAATCTCCTTCTTACTATTGCCTTCGATCCTCTTACTATTCTTATCGCTATTCTTGAATGTTATCAAAGCTAATCACAATTTTCATTTCATCCTTAATCTCAGCTTCCTTTCTAGCTTTTTACTCTGCTATTTATTCAAGAGCTTTGTCAACCATATAGAAAATATCGGTTATTTTTTCTTAGTTTTCGTTGAAATCCGCCATAAGATTCCTTATTTCTTCTTTTAGCTGCTGATAATTATAAAACTAAGGCATACGACCTCTTTTGAGCTTTTGCTAAACTTTTTTAAATCCCTACTGGATTTGTTTATGTCTTTAAGCTTCTTTTCCCTCGCTTTTTTGTTATTTCTCTTCATATATAGCTATAAAAGTCTTAATAGCCTCTCTTGCAAGCTAATCCCATGTTTATCTGCCTGGATGTTGTTTAATGAACAAAGTTATGACGTTATTTTCAGAGAAGTTATATTCCTCGAACTTTTTCTTTCTTTTGTTTTCGTTCATTTGCTCGTATTTGGCTTTGAGTTCCTTTGCACTTCTGCTATCATATCCTGAGTACCATTTTATGTCAGGTGTAAAGGCTCTCGTCTGCTAGAATATTTCTTTTACTTCTTAGGGTTGAAGATCCTTAAATGATCTATTCTGCACATTTTCCTTTAGCTTTTTAAGGGTAACTATAGGAGTGAAGTAGAAATAGAAAAGCCTATATATTTTGATCCATTGTAGTCTTATAAATTGGTTTCTAGAGCTCAGAATAGAAGTCATTTCTTTCCAAATATACTGAGCTATGAAATAGTTTTCATTTTATTTCAAGTTCATCTGAATCTAGAGCCCATAAATCTTCTTATGCTTTCCGATAATTTTCTTGACTACCTACAAAGCTTTGCCATATTTGATCAAATTTTCTTCTTTAAATTCTTACAACTGCCCGAAAGCATTTTTCAAAAACTATAAAGGGTGAGTTTCTTGTTGGTTATATTTCTAAAGTTCAAATTCGAATTTAATGGCAAACAAAATGTAGGTTTTATCTTTTTTTATGATCTCTTCAGTTAATTTCAAGATGGTCTCAACAGTTTGATTGAAATTCAGCTTCAGGCTTTAGATGTATTTGAAGATACTTCTGAAGATTATCTTCAAAGTTTATAGGCTTGCTCTTACCTTGCAGACGCACAATTTTAACTAGATGTAAATCTCTTACAAAATTTATAGGCTGTAGCAAGATTTCCATTTCATCAAAGAGCTGAAGATTGTCATTTTTAGCTTTAGCTATTTTTCCTCGTTACGTAGGTTGTTTGTTCTCAGAATTTTAATCATTATGGAGTGGAAATATTAGAAGTAGAAGCCAAACTGCTTTCTATATTAGATTTCTCCTAACGATTAGACTAAGCTCAGTAAAAAGAAGTAACCATCTTCAGAGTAATCATGACAGACAGGTTCATACAGCTTAAGAAAGCTTAACATGTCTTACCAAAGCGTAAAATCTTCTGCTTTGCTTAAAAAAACTGGCAAAATTTGTAAAACTTTCCTTTTTACATTAATTGTGCAGTTTTCTTTACTGTTTGTATTGATTTTGACTTTTTAAATCAGAGCTCTACAAATTTTTTGGTTCGAAGAGTGATCCCTGCTTGAAATACAATTCAAAACTTTAATCTATTAATGTTAAGAGTCATACTTCTTTTTTATCTTCTATAAAATTACGCTTTCATTCACGTTTTCATTCTTGTAAAAAGCAGGAAAGACGTAGGCGGTATCTATCATAATCCATCCAAAACCTTCATATAGCTTCTCTCCTTCTCCTATTTTACGAATTGGAGCTCTAATCTTTGAGGTTACATTTTGCTTCTCTTAAATGATGTTTTATTCCTTGAGTTAAAGTTCAAAAGGCATTTCGCTGGCATCTGTCTCAACAGATACTGAACCTTTGAAGTAAGGCAAACACTTTAAAATTAAAGGGACAGCCAAAGGACCAGAGAACTCTTTCTTTTTGTTGGATTTGTCAAGTATCTTGTTTTTATTGATAATATTTGTGGAAAGGTCCGAAAGTAAATCATATTCTTGTTAAAGCTTAATCCTATAAAAATTGTACATTCTAAACACCTTATTAGCCAAAGCCTTTTGCCTGACAATAATCTTTACTCTGTTCTATCTCTTGAGATCAATTATTTCATAAAATATTCTATTCAACCCGGTTGACTTAACAAATTGATGCTCGTAGATTGTTCTGAAGTTTTTTAGACCGTATTTGTTTTTCAGTCTGCGGAAAAGAACTTGTGATGTAACCATATTTTTCTTTGACTACTCGATGATTAGGTTGGCTAAGCTTGAGCTGCCATAGTCTCTGAGGTTTTTGAAGTTTGAAAGTATATGGTAAAAGAAAATCGCTTTGAGCCTCCAAACCTAATCGAAATAAAAGGTATCATCCTGAAGTGGGGCTATTTCTTATCCCTATGTCATCAAGTCGATTAGTTCCTTTATGACATCCTGGAAATGCTTGTTACTTCTATTGAAGTACACCATGCCTTCAACAATCCATTTATCTTTGACTTTGTCATAAAGGTAGCTTCGAAATATTCTTTGGAAAAGCGAAGCGGAATCCTAGTAGAACACTGTTCTGTAGCCTTCTTAAATATCACTTTTTGTATTTTGGAAGATGATCAGAGGCTAGACTTCACTCATGATTACTTTAAGCTGCTGAAGGTGTGTCATTAGTCCTTCTATGAAGAAAATGTCTTCCTAAGGAGTATATATCTTGATAACTTCTTTATCCAAAAGAAATTCTCGAAGAGTATATTGGCCTTTGACGATGATAAGGTTTTTGGCTTCTACTCTTTCGTTGATTCGATATTTGCGTCCTATATAGCTTGTACTCTTTAAGGGCTCATGCCTATAAAAATTTGCTACCTCTGCGTATTCCTCAATGTCTAGGAGCTAAGCCGCACAAATGATACTATCTTTTTAACTTTGTATCTTCTAAGTGATGATGCAAAGTGCCTTTTCTTGATATGCTGACTTAAATTTGTTAGTCTATTTGTCATTAAATTGAACAGGCAATCTGAAAATATTGCCTTTGAAAGTCGTCTTAATCAATAACTTTCCTAACTGCTCTGGTGCAATTTCTCCTTCTGCTTATGAGGCTATTCGGTCTAAAGGAGTCAGCCTAAAAGAAGCGAACTTTGGATCCTTGTAATACTAAAAATAATTTTGGAGGGAGAGGGGACAAGAGCCAAAATCAGTGATTTTAGGCACTAACTAACATCGATAATATTCAGACGTCCACTACCACGTAAAAGGTTGTTAAATTTTGATTTGAATCTAAAATTGGCTGCTATCCGAATTCGATATGGGTTGCTCTTCCTCTTTCTTCTAAGCCTACTCTTTGATGGCTACTTTTTTGCCATAGCCAAAGTAAAAGCTTGAGTATGCACTGTTTCGATCATCGAAATAAATGAGATGCCTTTCGATGGTAAGAGTCAGCATTAAACTTTAATTCTTATAACAAATCAATATTTTGGACTATTAAAATATTCCCATTTTGAATGTTTCAATTACTCAATAGTCCATTATTAGAGATAAGCAGAGAGCAAAAAATAAAAGATGAAGAAATAAAACTTTAAAAAGAGTTGCGCTCTCAAGACTCGTTAATTTGTTATAGAACCAACTCATAACTTATTGATCTAGTGAATAATAATAAATAACTCATTAGTAATGCTATAATCAATTCAATCTTCATTAGGATCTTACCACTTTGTCCACATTGAGATAAACCTTGATCTTGGGAACTTTGTTTTGAGCTGCACCTTTGATTGAGAAAATTTGTTTAAATTCACGTTAAGTCAGCAAATTATCAAGCCAAGTGCATGCAGATTCTCTGTTCTTCATTTGGCAGACAATAGCGTTCTTTTAGTGCTTAAAATTTTCAAGATCATCTTTCATAAGCCCTTTTAAGTAGGTCTTCAATTCGCCACCCTTTTACCAATTCACGTTACATATCTTTAACTGTTTAGCATTTATTCCATATCTTAATTCTTGCTTAAAGCCATAGCTAGCCAGCTGCTTCTACTTATTTATCAGCTAAGTTAGATAATTTTGCCTTTATTTCTAGTTCTAAAGACTCATTTACAGAGTATTTTTGTAGCGCGTAAAATTTTTGCTGTAGGCTCTGTAAATTCTTTCTCTTAAAAATTTCTCAAGAGTTTAGATCGATCTAGGTTCAATGTGCGTAAAAGTTATCACGAATTCATCCTCTTTTTTATTCCGGTTAACTTCATCTCTAAATCTCACTTATTCTCGCCTTTATTAGACCTTTGGACCTCCATTTTTATTTGTAAACCTATTCTAAGGTTATTTTTGCTATATCAGCTATTCTTGCTTATAAGGGAACTGCCTTTCCTTTTTAGATTAATCTTTGTTAACATTTTTCTCAATATCCTTGTCTTTCTTTGCTTTTCCATTCTTTTTACCATGACTGTTGATAATGGAAAAATAATGCTGAACTTCTCCTTTTATTTAAAACTGAACTGGGCATCCCGACTATTGGAAGATCTAATTCAAAAAAGCAAGTTTATCAGAGATGAATGACTTCACTAGATTGAATTACTACAAATCTTCAATATGTATCTCTGTAGACATCTTTTACTTTATGTGCTTATCCTAGAAATAGATATTTTCGGACTAGAAGTAACTTTTGTATACTGTTTCTAGTATTTTGTGCTGCTATTAGCTGATACTGCTAAAGATCACTGTCCTAATCTCAACTTCTAGATAGGGTTGTGGAGGGTTGCAGTTTTAATGGAAAGTTGAAGCTATCTTATAAGGTTTTATTGCTTTCTATTGAATCAACTTAATCAGCTTTACACCCTTTATCTACTCAGCACCACCCATGTTGTGTCTTTGATAAGCGTAGTAAATCTAAAACTCATCAAATTTATTGTTTGGCCCCCCTTCTAATCTAATTCTTTAACTAATGCAGTAAACTTGAGATGGATCGCCTTGTTGTACTATAATCTTGATAGCATATTTGCCTAAGAACTAGCTATCCTTGAACACAGGAACATATTAAATCTCCACCTGAATCAAAAAGTAAGTACTTCTTCGCGATTGTTGAGATCGACTTTTGGAGTTATCTTTTAAAGAAGCTGTTTGATGACCAGTTTGAAATTATCTCTATCTTTCCTTTCTAGAAAAAGTCCTTTGACTCTACCTTTTTTGTCTTAAACACCGATATATATTGTTCCACCTTTACTATTCATAAAGGAAAGAATAGCTTTCAATATATTCCACTTAGCTACGTCATCTTTTAGAGGTATTTGGTAGTCTTTGAACTAAATCGTAAGATTTTCCAATCCAAGTTCTTCTGCCTACTGGAAGGAAGTCCTGCAGCCAATGCAAGATTATTACATATTTTATAATCTTTGTTAAGCCATAATTGTCTCTATTAATCAACTCAAAATCAACCAAACTTTGAGTAATTATTTAACAAAATGTACCAAAGTATGGCACCTGATTTCTGTATGTATCTGTTTAACAAAGGTACATTCAAGAAAAACCGACAGAAACAAATTATGTAACAGATGCAGCCAATCATACAGCTTTTGCGCTGTTTTCATCTTTCTCAAAAGTAGCCAAGTCGATCAAACAAAAGAAAATGGACGAACTCTAAAGAGATATAAGAAGGTTCAAGAGCTTGAGCCAATAAGTCTTTTCTAAAAAGGAAAAACAGGAAGGCTTAAAGAGATTTGAGATAAGAATGTAACGGCTGCAGAAGATTCTAAAGCCTCAGATTTTAAAGGAAAAAGGCTAGCCAATTTAAAGCCTATCAAAGGAATTCTAGGTGCTTCAAAAAGTAGTAAGAAGTTTATTACTTGAGAGTGTTAATTCAAGATTTTACAATAAATTGATAATTTTGTTTGATTGTTCTCAAAAGATTGTATTTCTCAGCCAAAGTAGTCAAATAAAAGAATGCAACCTCTGTGATATTCCTTATTTTAGTAAGATCAAAATGTTTAATTTAACTAAATAGTTCTATTTAAAATGTTCCATAGAAGAAAAGTATCTCTCGTGAGCCAGCAGAAACAAAAGCTAGTTTTACACCGCCGTAGCACCTGTCATCTTTAGAGCAAAGGGGATCATTAGAATAACCAAATATTACAGGTTATACCTCTAGCTATTAACCATTAAAGGAGAAGTCCTTTTAGGGTTAGAGCCTCTGTCAATTCCAACAATAATCACAGATTAAATACTCAATTAGATATTTTGGCTGAAAAGGACAAAAGAATTTAGAACAGGAGCAGAAATTAAAGGAAATTTTTACAGATAGAAACCGATAAAAGGAGTTCTTCATCGCAGAAAAAATAAGGCCTTTAAAGGATGGAAAATATCGTTACTCACTCTATTAATATGTTTTTTTAGGCAGAAACCATCAAGCAAAAGGATGAACAGTATATTATGTCAGGAGTATTTCTCAAATAAATTTTGGCTCTGTTTGCCTTATCTTCAATAGGCTAAATTTAAAATTAAATAAAAAAATTATTTAAAAAAACAAATTATCAAAATAGTTTTTTGTCTCACCTCAAGAAGATTTCCATCATTAGAAACGTTAAGCCTTTAAAATTTAGAAAAACGTGCATATTTCAAAAAATGTGAAAAAAATCAATAAAGTCAACAAGTCATTAAAGTCTCTTAGACCTAAAGATGAAAATATGAAAACAGCTTCCATGACTTCATTTTAATATGATCGTGAGTCTCTGAAGAATACAGAAAACTAAAGATCATTAAGCTGTCAAAAGAAGATAATTAAAACTTAAAGTCTCAAACTTGTCACTTCTTAATATTTGGAAGCTTATTAGACTCCAAAACTAGTTTGTGAACAAGTTAGCTAAAAGCTTGATGAAGATTTCAAGTACCTTAATCGCATCCTCGAGAGTAAAAATTTTGAAGACTTCAAAATTGCTCATAATGAACTTTTAAAGAATTATCTCAATTCTCAACCAAATAAAATGATACAAATGACTTCTGCCTATCATAAAAGTGTCTAGCAAGACATGTGTTCTTATGCTGGGTTTCTTAGAGCGAATCATTTGGACAGTTAGGATCGCGCAAGCACATAAATGATTGAGCTAGATCTTCTCATGGACCAAGAGTTAATGCAAATAGATAAACTTTTGATTCAAGGTAATCAGTAAATCCCTGAAAAATGCCAAATAATGAGGGATTTCTCGGTTATAACACGCCAGAGATATGATGCCTTGGTAGGTTTATTTTAATGTAGTTAAAAGGACTACTTACAGTAATTGACGAAAAAACAGAGTATTGTGAGCAATTCGTTGATAAAGTAAGCAAATGGTACCAAAACTATAAAGCAAGAGAATAATATCTAACCAATCTCAAAGCAGACTACTGTTAATAGCTGTACAAACTTTACTCATATTTCAAAACCATGCTAAACAGCCTTAACTGCCCCTAAAAATAGCAAATAAGTGAATGCATTAAGTACACATTACGTAGGATTACAAAAATGGACGAATTAATCCTTATCGGAAACAGCCTTTACTGATTTTATTTTTAGTTTACATCTGATAGTGTATTTCTGTTATCTTTTTTCCTGTCTATTCATTAATAAAATTGGTTATGCAAAGGGAAATACCTGAATCCACATAATACTTCTCAATTACAGATTTCAAGGGGCTAAACTGCTAAGTCAGCTAAGAGCTATTGAGCTAGATAAAGGAAAAGGATGTCAGTGGCTGTAAATCATACGATACGACAATGACCCAATTGTTGCAAGAAAAGACTCAGCTGAAGTAAGAGCCTGTTCCTACCTTCAAAGTAGATGATTCCTGCTATTAGGATTTCTAAGATTTTATCAAAAAGATGCCCAAACAACCTGAACAGCCGTGCACAAACATGAGCATGTCCTGTTAGTTTTCTATCTCCAACTAAAGAAAATTAGAAGTCACGCCCTCATACATAAGATAGAAGGAAAAGTATGTCGCTCAGTCTAATTGGATGAGTGATCTTGAGCTCATATGCATTATTGAATATAACACCAAGAGAGTCAAAACGGTCTGTAGAATAAAGGATGCCGAAATGCAATTTGAAAACGGAGGCTGCTCCTTCAGGCTGACCAAAATTACGAAAATGAAAGTTTTGTTTTAAAACTTTCAAAAATGCATCTGCTTTACCTATGACTAAACGAAAGGAAAGAAAACAGTGGAATTGAAATTCAAGATCTTTGTGGAAAACGACTTAAAAGATGATCTCTACATCTTATACTCAAAGATAATAGTCTAGAAGTTACTGCTCCTAGATTATCAAGTTGATTTGAAACAAAAAGAAGACCAAAACGTAGACAAGTTTCTGATGGCTGGAGAAGTCTACAAGCTCAGTCAAGTTATGCACAAGTGGAAGCTCAGGAAGCTAATTCTAACTGACAGGATTGAGTCATACAAAGGAGACAAATGCACTTTCTAGATGAAAAACATCAAATAGATGTGGACAAGGTTTTAAATTTACTAGAAGTGCCTTGTAATAAAGCTGAGACACGGCAAATAAAAGACAGAACTTGCTTTACCTATTGTGAACTATCCAGTCAAATATTGTGAAAATAACTGGTTGTATCGCATCTACAGATTGCTGACGAGTGCTGTTTGATTCAATAAATTATTATCCTTTATTAATCATTTAATGAAAAAGTCAAAATATTACAATCATTAGTAAAATCACTTTTCTTTGACTGTAATCTATTTCTCTAATAAAGTTCCTTATTTGTACTCATCTAAACTTTTGTGCATAGTTTATTTTATTTGTGAATAGGCTAAGAAACACGCTAGAAAAAATAGAACTCCGAATAGGATATAGACTGAAGCTTGACTCCACTGATCTAAGGGAATTAATATAAAAGGCATTACAATAGAACCCATCCTTCCAAAGCCAGAGCAAAAACCAAAACCTTTAGTTCGAATTTTGGTTTCAAAAGTCTCAGTGGTCAAAGGATATAAAATTTGAAATACATCCTTCATAAAAAATCTTGCTATAGATCCAAGCGCAGTTAGTCTTGTAAACGCGAACAAAGTATGAAATATTCCAGACCCAAAAAAGAAAATAATTAGAGAATTCTTTCTACCGAATCGAGGATCATCTATCATGTAAAAAGCTACCAAAAGACTAGGAATTTAGCCGAAGACAGTAAAAAAATACTTTGACAAATTTGATTTGATGTGTCCATTTGCACCGTTAAGGTGAAGCGCTTCAATAGTCAGTTGGCCATAGGAACCAAAGTTTACAATCATCCAGCATAGACTTAGTGATAATGTGATTTTCAAGTATTTTTCATTGAATAAAGTGCTGATAGGAGAGTGAGTCGTTCGCAAAGTTTGTATCTAATACTAATCCATCAGTTTTTATTTTTCTTCTTCTGTTAAAGGCTAGATTTTTTCAGGATTGTTGACTTAAATCATTTTATTCAAAGTCTAGAAGCCTTGATCGAATTGTTTGTTAGCCAATAAAAACCTTGGCGACTACATTAGAATGAGTTGACTTCCCAATAAAACAATTAAATTGGGAATACTGCCACAAATCATCATCACTTTCCAGTTAGTTTCAGTTATATTGTCTGCTATAAATATGTACCCCAAGCAGACGGCAAAGAGTTTTCCTATAGAAATGCAAAAATTTAATAAAAGAATGCCTTTACCTCTATATTTTTTAGGGGCGATCTAAGCAAACATGCTGGTTGTTACAGACACTGTAAAGCCAAATGAGAAGCCATAAATAAATCTCAGGATAAACATTAGAGTTAGTGAATTTGCTACATAAAAAAGTAAGGCTACACACAGTTGCATGATAGCTCCACTGCAGATAAGTATTCTTCTGCCATAGATATCTGCTAAATAGCCACTTGTCATTGATCCAAAGAGTATGCCAACGTAGAAGATGCTAGCAAGAGAAGATATGTATTAAGAGGTGGCTCCAGGGAAGCTAGCTTTGATGATAGGATTGAGGAAAGAACTAAGTACTAGCTACACTCCATCGTTCATGTCTACTAAGCAAAGGATGAAAAAGGATCTTAGCTGAAAGGTTCCAAGTCCTATTCGGTTATTGATGATATTATCAAGTTCCATAGCAATATTTGCTTCTCAGTATATTTATAATTATTTCGTTTATTATTTTGAGCATAATTAATTTGCCTCAGTAACCCAAAATAAAGATATAGAGCAAAATCATTAAAGATTTTATACTTTTGTCAAATCTACTCTTTGGTTTTTGTTGTTGAACCAACTCGGGCTAATATCTTCACTCTTATCATGCTTTATCAAGACCTTTTACTAAAGCTTATTCCCAATGAACTTGCTATTCTTTATTTTACTTTCCAGTATTAAGTCAATATTCACACTCTGTTATGATGATTTTTATTAACCAGAAAGGGCAAAGACTCTGTCACTTTTTGCTACTATCTTTGTTTCACTCATTTTCGTTTTTTTTCTATTTTGACGGTTTTGGCCTTTTCCAGCAGTTGGTTCGATTTCTTTTTCTTTCTTTTGATTTATGTTTTTGGTTCCCTTGACAAAAACGGGAGATATTTAAGCCTAATCGATATCAAAGTCTTATTTATGAACATGTTTTATGTTTAGCTTATTATTTTGATGACTTTTAATCTAGGATGTTGAAATGTTCATAGTATAAGGTTGCTTTCTCACCTTTTCTTTACTAAAATTGACAGTTTTTTACACTATCTTTCTCTGCAGATTCTCCTCCTCTCGAACTTAGTGTTTCTATTTGGCTGTAACTTTTTAAGGACTATGAATCAATCTTTTTGTCTTTTTATTTTAAAACATCTCCTATGTATTAACTTTATGGTTTTTTTCATTTGGCTTTAAGATAGAAGATTTTTGTTACAGGATTATAATCTAATCAAGATTTATATTGTTTTATTCGTGAGTATTTATGGCCAGGTTGGAACTTTTATCTACTTTTCTTGTAGTAGAATGCACTATAGGGTTCAAAGGTGGATTTTATTCTTCTGAGCTAATCAGAAAATCATTTTGATTGTTTGCCATCAAAAGAATCGTATTATTATCAATATAGTGTGTACCAAGATGCTCGTTAGCGAGAGAACCGTCGAAATTCTGCAAGTTATGACTCTAGGATACAAGCTTGTTGAAAGATTTGTTCTTTTAGTTATTTATATCTTACTCAGTGCCATTATAGTTCTCTTCTGCATCAGTTTTCTTAATTTAAGTATCATAATAGTCTTAAGGCTTCGGCAAGGCTACAGTTAGAATTGAAACTGCTAAATTCACCCCTAAAATTACCAAAAGATCGATTCCCAACATAAAAGTATCCGTTAGGGCTTGCTATTTGTATACGAGTATTACGGAAGAAACCAAAGGAATCACATCAAGAATAATAGAAGTAATCAACAGATAGTTTATAGGAGTTAGTCTGCTAGCATTTTCTATCCTAATTTCCGGTTTTGGAAACATTTTGCTGTATGCAACAACCCCGAAACGGTAATTTGTGATTGAGGCTAAGGTAAGAATAACTCCATTGACGATATAGTCGATTTGTCTTGGAACCAAGATCAGGGGTCGCATGTATTTGCAAAAAATAATCAAATAGAGCACATTAGTTACATAGTTAATGGCTAAAGAAGCAATCAAAAGTGCTTTGACTGTTGCTCTATAACTATAATCCATGCCAACTAGCATTCTGGCTACAGAGACTGAGTTAGCGGAGGAAGGCAGCTTATTAACAGTGCTTAATGTAACTATAATAAGAACCAGTTCGACAATGCAGTAACAAAAAAGGAGAGAGAAAGGTGCATAGAGTTTTTTCTGTAAAAGCTTTAGAATTAAAACAAGGATTCCCCAGATTCCAATCGAAATCAGGCCAGGAAGAGGGATAACTTTAGAAGGGACGGGAGAAGCACAGTTTCCTAGAACCAGACAGATATCCAAGCATGTATTATTTTGCAGAGAATAATTGGCAAGACAACTTGAACACAGTACTCCGTCGCAAGTATCACATCCATTTGGACACATTACACAGACTTTGCTTCCATTTGACGTACTTCCATCATACTGTAAACCCACGGAGTTACAATCCTGATAGCACTTGTTTTAGTAGCTGTACTTATCTTTATCACAGTTGAAGCATGTATTGACTGTGCAGTTATAGCAGCCGAAGCCACACGTAAGGCATTGCTTGGCTGATAAATAGGTATAAAGTGGACATGAGTATAGGCACTGACCTAAATAGGCAAAAAGTGGTTGGTTGTTTGCATCATTTGTGCAAGTTAGGCAGTAGGTTGAAGAATTTTAGCATGTGGAGCAGTTTCCTTCACAGGCGCAACTTTGTGAATAGAGAATGGGTGCAGTTCCATTAGGACAGGTGCTAACACAATAGTTGGAGTAGTTGAAATAGCCATAGTTACAGACCTTGCAGTTGCTCAAGGAAGGGCCTGTGCAGCCATTGCAAGAAACGTCACAAGTTGTGCAAACTGAATCCGAAGAAATAAAAGTATTAGAATCGCTACAACTAGTTTTACAGGTACCCTTGTCGAGCACTCCAACAGAACATTTAGTGCATCCATTCGAACTTGAGTTAGTGCAACTTAAGCAAAGTGTTGTATCATAGCAAACAAGGCAATAGACCACTCCTGATATATTAGTGGCATAATAACTATTAGAAGTTGCGCAGGAGGGAAGGCAAGTGTAGTTATCGTAGTAATAGTAGTTCGTAACACAACTCCGGCAGTAGGTTTAATTGTAGCATGTATAGCAAGCGTTTACGCAGGTTTGGCAGGTTCCATTTTGGTTGAAATTTCGAAACTGGCTCTCAGAAGTGCAATTGAACACACAACGGTCATTCAATTTGTTCATGCCTAAGTTGGTATAGCAAGATATGCAGGAACCATTGCCATAGCACTAGCGACAGGAATAGCTAGGATTCTCACCACATGAAACATTATAGCTGATTGATCCTTGATCGATTAAGATCCCTCCACTGGCGTAGGAACTTACATTGAAGTAATCCACCTCATTGTAGATGGTTGTGTCTGAAGAGAGCAACCCTGAAATCTATAGACTGATAGAGTTTACATTCAGTTGATTCAAATTGGGGGTAACAACAATAACAAGAACATTCGAAGTCGATTGGTTCGAAATGGAACAAGTAACCAAAGGGCAACTTACTATGTTGCTGGGACTAGTGTAGGTATTACTACCAAACTGGATGAGAAGATAATCGCCTGCTATTAAAGTATTCCATAGATTAAGAGATAACTTGACTGAATTGCTGTTGTTTCGATAATATCTATCAGAAAGAGACAGTGATCCCGTGAGAACATTCGGTAACGAAACGAGAAAAGTTGCATTACCTGTGCCTACCTGACTATCGTCTTTGTTGTAAGTTTGAAACAACCAAGTGGAAGATACCCCTAAATGTCTTGGGTTTTTGAATGTACCCACAGATATTGAGTAATTATAAAAGTTACTAGAGAAAGAATAGCTGTTGTTGATGGTTATATTGATGACAGTGCTACTTGCCATCTGGAACGAACTGTAGCAAGAGCCAGAGCACGTTCCACTGGGCGTATATCCAGTGTCCGAAGGCACAGTTATAAGCATAAAGAAATAAGGTGTACTGTGTGCTATATATGAACTCATGGAGAATTGCAGATTCGTACTTGCACCAGCCTCGTTCCCATTTGAATTAGGTGCAGTTATCTTGACATCAATCGGGGATGTTTGGTTGACATAAAGTTTCAGAAAGCTCGATTGCTCATAGATATTACCATTTTTAGTAGCCATGAAATTGATTGGCCCGTATGTTCCCAAATTGGATGGACTTTTCATAGTAAAGGGGATAGTAATGTTCGTTCCAATAGGTATATCATAGTTATAAGTAATACTCAGGGTTATTGGAGTAGTCGAAGAAATAGTGCTTGAATTGATAATAGTCAACGTGGAGTTAGCGTAGACAATTGAGCTGAAATTGACTGAGCTGACTGCAGAAGGGAAGGTTATTGCGAGCACAATTCCAGCATTAAGGTAGATTTCATTTTTGTAAGAAATGTTAGCTGAAACTGTCGAAAACACATTGTAAGCATTCGGAGTAAGGTACAGATTTAGAGTATTGTACGTCGTGTAAGTTACTGTCGAAATGGAACTATTGTACTCAACGAGACTAGCGTTTTGGCTAGCATTGAAATACGTATAGATACCTAGTCCATACGAAATATAAGCATTTCTTGGATTAGCCAACCCTGAAATAGTCAGCACAATCTGAGAATTGCTTAAAACGGTACTGCTTGCGTTAAAGTTTACTACAACGTAGGCTGCTGAAGAATTCGTTGAATATGTGCAGTTGAATATAGTCAATGAAGCACCATTTAAAGTCGCTGAACAACTTGAAGTTCCCAAAAAACTGGTGAAATTGACCACAGATGGAAGGAGCAGCCATATCGCTCCAGAGTTTGACAGTGGCTGACTCAGGACGATGCTGAATGTGTAAGTAGAACTTAATACTGCTGATGTGCTGCTTAAACTCACAGCAAATTTTGAAGTATTGGTGAAAGCGATTGCTTGAGCTGTTAAAGTTGCTGTAAGATTGAGATAGTAGGTGCTGTTTCTCTTGAAAAGGAAGATAAAGGTGCTGGGTTGAGCCGAAGGGGGCAGAGTCAACGAGCAGTCTAAATAAAGCTGCAAATTGGTTGTAGTAAAGGTATTATCACTTGTTGTGCTGCAATTGTAGTAACGAACTCCATTGGAGTTGATATAGTAGGTCCAAGTAAGCGCACTGTTTCGAATCAAGTAGGTGAAGGTGGAGCAGGTTGTGGTTGAGAGGGGATAAGTAGCTTCAAGGCTATCTCCACTTTGGAAAGTAACTGGGACTGAGTTCGTAAAATTGATCTGAGGCGAATTGTAAGCTGCATTGATGTTGAGATTGGAGTTCGTAAAAAATCCTGAAGAAGAGCTGAGGGTTGTATCACTGACATTGCAACTGGACAGAGAGTCGATCAAATATCCTGCGTAGTCATAAGTGGCGATCTTGAAATTGGTTGAAGTTACGGTTTGAGCAGTTGGTGGGTTATTGACTCCACTAATCACAATTGAGACGGTTGAATTGGAGGCAATAGCTGTGGTCAAATTAAGTGAGACATAAACATTGGTTGAATCGTAGCTGCATGTAGCAGCTATAGTCGAAGTTTTATTGACAGAATACGTGCAGGTAATAGAAACGCCACCATAAGTCAATGATTTGGTGTTGGAGTTATCCCATTTAATTGGATAGCTGATCGTTATTTTACTGTTGCCTGTTGGGATTTGGTCTTTGAGTAAAATAGTGGTGTTTAGGGTTGAGTTGGTTTGTTAGGTGGTGCCACTAAAAGCGTAGAGGCATGATTGTAGGCTGCCTGGAGAATAGTTGACCATGTTATAGATGGAGGGAGACAAACTGTCATTTGAGTTATTGGAGGAAATAGTGAAATTAAAGGTGCTGATTGCTGAGGGAGGATTCTTTACATTTGTGACAGTCACATTTACGCTATTATACATTGTTTTGTTAATAACTATCGAGTTGTTGCTGGAGTAAACTGTGTATTGCGATAACGTCAAAGCAGTAGAGTTGACAAAAATTGAGCTGATATTGCCAAGGGCAACTTGTGAGGGGAAATTAAGATTCAGTAAGCTGCGTATAGCAGAATCTGAAAAAGTGATTAGGTAGGTATAGGTAGTAGCCGCATTTATATTCAAGTTACTGATGGAGACGCTGAGAGAAGTTTGGCATGAGAGGTACGATGGTAGTGTAAGGAATAGGATGAGAAAGAGTATTTGGCCAAAACTGACTTTATTATTGACCATTTGAATTAATAATAACGAACTTAATTCACTTTCATGCTTAGCTAGAAAAGCAACAATTAGACTATATTCTAGCGATCTAACTTTGAAACAAACTGCAATAAGCCTAGAAATCTTTAATCAGTAGGTTTATCGTTATGAGTTTGAATAAATGTGAATATTTGATAGTAGATAGTAATCAATTTCAAAATGATAAAGCTTTAGAATACTATCATGTTCATTCATATTGAAATCTGTTATAGTTTTAACTTTTATTGTGATCTCACACTAGCAAATATCATTTTAGAAATACAAATTATCACTCAAAATTTGTCTCCACGAATACGCTTTGCTAAATGAATATCTCTTGTCATTATTGTCACTCTCTTTGCATGGATAGCACACAAATTGGTGTCCTCAAAAAGGGAAACTAGGTAGGCCTCTGATGCTTCTTGTAAAGCCAAAATCGCCTGGGTTTGAAATCGTAGTGACTACTTAAACGTGCTAGCGATCTCTTTAACCAGTCTTTGGAAAGGAAGTTTGCGAATCAAAAGCTGAGTCTGTGTTAATGCAAATTTACGCTTTTCTGGTATTTCCTAATCTAGGCTAATGCTCTTGGCCGAGGCTTGGAGCGGTGAGTCTTTTTTGTCCTTGGATCTGTGGTTACATATCGCTTTATAGAGGTAGGGGTTTTATAGCCTTGCCTTATCTGTGTAGCGGGAGCTCCATGATATAGGTTTTAATCAGAGTCTAAAGTTTTTCGGGCAGTTTGTTTTGTTCTAGCCATAAATTGTAAAAGAAGTATTATGCTTATAATAGTAGTAAGCTAAAATTTAGCAGATAATATACTAACCCATCTATTTGTTTCTGAGGGAAAAGAGATTTTGCAGTTTTTGACAAAATGCAAATAGTTGTAGGCTCACAACAAATATACTTAGATTGTGTTGATTCCCACTATAATTCATCAACCTTGAAAACATAACATAACTCAATTAAAGACAAATTATGAAAAAAATGTAATACCGCCAAATTTTCGAATGAAAAGTTGCAACTAGAATTAATTGTGTCTATCATTTCAACGCACGTTAGCTGGAGTCTTGGATAAACTTCCAAAGCTCTTAAAGCTATGGATTCATTTGCTTGGTCAGGCTAGCCCATTATCGTAGCACATCCCTATAGCTATTCCTTTTGAAACTCTAAATTAAAGCTAAAATACTTTGAAAATTTCGATTTCTTTCTTAGCCAGCACAACCTCAGTTATAGTATGAATCTTGATTATGTTTTCTTTCTATTAAGTAAGTTTGCGAATTTTCGCTTATAGCTCAATCTGGATTTACTCCTTGGGCTTGAGACTAGTCATCGTTTTAAGAGTCTTGTGACCAATCTCAATTTCCTTGATTTCGATTTAAATGTTGCTTATTTATTCTATAAGCTAATCTCTTCTCAAAGCAAACAGCTAAGAAGCGATGATTATTTCCACGAAACTCTCAGCATCTCTAGCTTAGTTCTTAATGAAGCTGTATAGCTTAATGAAAGGATTGAGCTTCCACAGATCATTCAGCTTACTTATGCTATTAGATTGGTCTTTTATGATGATTGCGCAATCTCTGCTGTTGTTTGTGTATTAAGCTAAACACACTTGTTAGTAGGCTTTGCTAATTTAGCCGAACTTAGCTAGGCTAGTGACATATTTGTCATAGGATTCGCTCAAAAATTGTACCTTCTCTGATATGGAGTTTAAGCTCGCTGCGATTTTTCTCAGAATAACCGTAAAATCCTTAATCTACGCTGATATTTGAAGTTCGTCTATATTTTAGAAAGTTTAATCCCCAAAACAAGAGTTGTATCTATTAATGACGTCTCGAGCCTTTAAAACAGGCATTTATTTGACCATCTTCATAGCAAAAGTATTACCTAAAGCACATCCGTCTCAGGAGACCTCAAAAACAGCTGCACCTCCTCTTTGTAAAATAAGTGTGGAGAATAGCTCAACCCTAAAATGAAGTTTTACAAAACCATTCTAATCTATTTCTCTTTCAGCTCATTTTTCTTCAGCTAAGATTTATTGTGAATCGCAGGTATGAAGCACCCTGGCCAACGTTCACGAATTATTTAGCGAATCGCTTGGAATTAAGAAAACTTTCTTAAAATATGGAAAGAACCTAGTTTGTCCTTGCCTTGTATCTGATAAACTATGTACTTTGAAAGGGCTGTGCCTTTTTGGAAAGAGTCAGTTATCTTTACTTCGACTTAATTTTTTGATAGATTCTACTAAACTTTAGGTTCACTGAAAAATCCTAAAGAGAATCTAGTATTTTAGAATTTTGAGTTTGAGGTGGTTTATTATTAGGTAATAAATGATTTTTGTTCAAGTTTTTACTCAATCTTTCTCTATTATTTAGCTTTTTGTTCACTCTTTTTCTATTATTTCACTTTTTATTCAATTTTTTTCTATTATTAAATAGAACCTTTTAAGCTAGGTTTTAATTACTAAATTTTTGATACTTTTTCTATCTTTTTTTAAACACTTTCTTGAGGCTTCGGATTCTCTTACTTTAATTTCGGTTCTTCAACCTTTTTTTGAGGAGTTGGGAATGTAGGCTATTTTGTTTGGCTAGGTTTAAATATCATTTAAGATTTTAGAAGAGGGTTTCTTTTCATCGAAAGTGGATCAGTCTTCTTTTAAGGTTGAATTTTTGACTCTTTGGTTTTAGGTTCTTACTTATTTGGTATGCTCTTTTATAAACCTGCTATTGCTTAAGATTTGGCTACTACTTAAACTTTTTTCTAACTACTCTTAAGCTATTTTTATTTAGGCTTGTTGTCTTAAATATCTTTCTTTTAGATCTTTTCTTCCTTAGGGACTTAGCATTTCTGCCCGTCTTGGATATTTTTGTTTTAGATTATTAAAGTTTTGTTTTCTGTCTTTACGAGTTCTTATTTAAGTGCAGCTTCCTGATCTTTTTATTACTGTTTTTAACTTTTCTTTTCCTAAATCTTTACTGTTACTTGCTCTGGCTTTACTTCCTCTTACTTTTTCTGCTTAATTTATATCACACTTGCCTTTATTTAAGGTTACTTAACATTTACTACTTTCGGTTGACTTATTAGTAAGGGGTTCTTCTTGAAAAGTGGATTTTATTTTTTCTACTTTACCTCTTGCACAGTATTTTATTGCTT
>Ga0316217_10002285_pt1 | contig 23344 bp, 13 predicted proteins | sample 1anoAmetaG_FD_203633 | JGI IMG/M metagenome (GOLD analysis project Ga0316217, IMG submission 203633) | Freshwater microbial communities from Trout Bog Lake, Wisconsin, USA - 1anoA | ecosystem: Environmental > Aquatic > Freshwater > Lake > Hypolimnion/Profundal zone | place: USA: Wisconsin...
AACGGACACCAAGCCGCCGCAAATGGCCGAAAATACGCGAAAAACCATCCGCGGCAGCGTTGGCAGGAGAATTTTAACCCCTGTCATCACGACATGGAGAGTTAATCAAAAGTCTCATATGACATCCCTGGCCGCCGAAGGCGATCACTCCGGCCATCAGCAAGCTTGGTGGCTTGGCGGTGGCACGGGGAATCAAGATGGGAAGAGAGAAAAGCGGAAAGCGAAAAGCGGAGAGCGGAAACGGGGGGAATGGAGGTGTCAGGGAGAAAGAAGGGTGGGCAGGTGGGAAGGGTTTGAAAGCGGGAACGGTGTGAAGGTGGGGGTGCTGCGCCGGCATTTGACATTCGGCATTTGGCATTGCACTCGGTTGCATTTCCCGCCCGCTTGCGCACAATTCCCCCCCATGCTTATCCATACCGTTTATTTCTGGCTCAAACCCGGAACCCCGGCGGCGGCGAAAGAGCAGCTTGCCAACGAGTGCCGCGCGACGCTTAAGGCTATTCCGACCGTCAAACAGCTTTGGGCCGGTGTGCCGGCGGCAACCCCGGCGCGGCCGGTGGTGGACCGGTCTTATGATGTTGGGCTGTGCGTGGTGTTTGATGATCTGGCGGGGCACGATGTCTATGAATCACATCCGCTGCATCTGGAATTCATCGCCCGCAACAAGCAGCACTGGGATCGCGTGCAGGTACGCGATTTTGTGCAGTAGGCGGCATTTCCCCCAGCGGTGCGATTTCCCCCGGCATGTCGGGGGCTATATAATATTGGGCTATGGGACCATTTATCTCCATCGCGCTGTTTGTCGGCTTCGGAGCGGCATTTGTGCTGGCCGGGCTGCTGGCCGGCAGCTTTGTGCGTCCGTCATCCACCAATCCGGAAAAAGCCGCCACTTACGAATGCGGCGAAACCACCATCGGCAGCAGTTGGGTGCAGTTTGATCTGCGCTTCTACATCGTCGCCCTGGTTTACCTGGTCTTCGACGTGGAAGTGGCCTTGTTTTATCCCTGGGCCGTGGCCTGGGGCAGTGCCGATAAATTAGCCAAGGATCTGGGCTTTGCCAGCGTTTATGAATTTCGCAAAGTGGCCCTGGTGGACATGCTGTTCTTCTTCGGCGTGCTGCTGGTCGGCTTCGCCTACCTGTGGCGGTTCGGCTACCTGGATTGGGTCCGTTCCGCCGCCGCCACCAGCATCAAGGCCAGCCATCAGCCGGGGATGGATTTGAGTAAAGCGGCACGAGTGGCCGGCGACTGAGGCCACGATGTCAAAGCCGATTCTCGATTATCAAACGCCGACACCTGCCATGCCTCCAGACCGAAGGGAGAGTAATATCTCCATTGTATTGGGAATTATCGCCGATATCGGGTGTCTTGGGATGATATTGCACGTGGTTGTGGGTCCGCTCGGATTAGTCTTTATAATGGTGACGTTACTCGGGCTGTTTTATGGCATCTGGGGCATCTGGAAAGATTTTTGGTCGCCGCGATCGTATCTTGGCCCTGTACTTAATGTGGTGCCGTATATTGTCTTCGCCATATTAATATCAATTGAGGGAATCCACTAAAAGCCGTTACCGTCCCGCCGCCCTACTTCCTTCTCTCCAGCGGAATGAAATCCACCTTGGTTTTGCCGGTATAAATCTGCCGCGGGCGGGCGATGCGGCCGGATTTGTCGTCGAATTGTTCTTTCCACTGGGCGATCCAGCCGGGCATTCGGCCAATGGCGAACATCACCGTAAACATGTTCACCGGCAAGCCGATCGCCTTCATGATGATGCCGCTGTAAAAATCCACGTTGGGATATAGCTTGCGATCCACAAAATAGGGATCCTTCAAAGCCAGTTCCTCCAGCTTGCGGGCGATATCCAAAAGCGGATCAGTCGTATGCAATTCGGCAAACACCTTGTCGGCCGCGGCCTTGAGAATCTTGGCGCGCGGATCGAAATTCTTGTAAACGCGATGACCAAAGCCCATCAGTTTCACGCCGCTTTCCTTGTCCTTGGCCAGTTTCAAGTATTGCTCGGCGGTCAGGCCACCGGTGTGAATTTTTTCCAGCATTTCCAGCACGGCGACGTTGGCCCCGCCATGCAACGGGCCCCAGAGCGCGTTGACGCCGGCGGCCACCGAGGCATACAGGTTGGCTTCGCTGGATCCCACGATGCGCACCGTTGACGTCGAGCAGTTTTGTTCGTGGTCGGCGTGCAACGCCAGGATGAGATTCAACGCCCGATCCACTTCCGACGGAGCGATGTACTGCTTGTACGGCTCGGAAAACATCATGTGCATAAAATTGGGCACATACCGCAAATTGGGATCGGGCGGAATATACGGCAACCCCAGCGACGCACGGTACGAATATGCCGCAATCGTGCGCACCTTGCTGATCAACCAGGCGGCGGCTTGTTCAAACATCTCATCGTTTTCGATGGTCAGAAACTCCGGATGGAAACAAATCAGCGAGTTGATCATCGCCGACAGCATCGCCATCGGCGGCGCGTTCACCGGAAACGCCTGGAAGTGATGCTTGAACGCTTCATGCAGATGGGCGTTGGCCGTCAACCGTTCGCTGAACCGGGTCTTTTCCTGCGAGTTGGGCAACCGGCCAAAAATCAGCAGTTCGGCCACCTCGATGAACGTGCAGGTTTCGGCCAACTGCTCGATGGGAATGCCGCGATAGCGCAGGATGCCCTTTTCGCCGTCGATAAAGGTGATGGCGCTGAGGCAGGCGCCGGTGTTGCCATAACCCGGATCAAGGGTAATAGCCCCGGTCTTGGCGCGGAGCTCGCGAATGTCGATACCGACTTCGCCTTCGCTGCCGACCACAATGGGAAACTCGAATTTTTTACCGTCAAGGATCAGTGTTGCTGTCGAAGCCATGTTGGGCCGTTCCTGTAAAATGGTTCCATGCTGGTTGGTCACTCTCTTTTCGCTGAAATCACCAACGATTGCAACTGATTTAATGCGCCCGCTTGCGTTTTATCCATGCCAACAATTGTTTCGTGTCAAAACAGTTGATCACGTTGGCGCTTTCCACCCACGCCCGCCGCGCCACCTGCACGCCATATTGCATATCCGGCAAACTGGCCACGGCATGGGCATCGGTGTTGATGGAAAGCATCACCCCGGCGGCAATCGCGGCTTTGGCGTGAACATCGTTCAAATCCAGCCGGGGATAGCTGGCGTTGATTTCCAACGCCGTGCCGGATTGGACCGCCGCGGTAAAAATCCGGGCGAATTGCAGCGGCAAACCTTCACGCCGGCCGATCATTCGCCCGGTGGGATGGCCAATCACGTTGACATACTTATTGTCCATCGCCTTGAGCAAGCGATCCGTCGCTTTGGCCTCATCCTGCTTCAAAGCCACATGCGGGCTGGCCACCACGTAATCCAGTTCGGCCAGCACCGCATCCTCAAAATCCAGATGCCCATCAGCCAAAATATCCACCTCGCAGCCGGCCAGCAGCGTGATGCCTTTGAGCCGATCCGAAGCCTGGCGAATCGCCGCCGCGTGCTTGATCAGCCGCTCGGCGGACAAACCGTTGGCAATCACCGAACTTTTGGAATGGTCTGTAATGGCCAGATATTGGTAACCCAGCGCCGCGGCCGCCTGGGCCATTTCTTCGATGCTGTTATGCCCATCGGATGCCGTGGTGTGCAAATGCAAATCACCGCGAATATCAGCCAACTCGATCAGCTTGGGCAGTTTGCCGGCGACCGCGGCGGCAATCTCGCCGCGATCTTCGCGCAGCTCCGGCGCAATCCACGCCAGCCCGAGTGCCTTATAAATTTCTTCCTCGCTTTTGGACGCCACCGGCTTGGCCGCGGGCGCCTGCCCGGTTTTCTTTTCCGCCTTCTCCAAGTCGGCCAGCTTGTACAGCCCCCATTCATTCAGCGTCAGACTTTGCTCCTGAGCCATCCCGCGCAGATGCGTGTTATGTTCCTTGGACCCCGTGAAATACATCAGCGCCGCCCCGTAATTGACCGCCGGCACAATCCGCAAATCCACCTGCAACCCATCCGCCGTCACCACGCTGGCTTTGGTGATCCCCTGGCCCAGCACGCGCTGCACTTCGGGAAATGCCGCAAACGCCTTGGCCACCGCAGCCCCATCATCCTCCTTATGCCCGGCACACACCAGATCGACATCGCCCACGGTTTCCTTATGCCGCCGCAAGCTGCCGGCGATTTCCGCCGTCTTCACCTGCGGCAACTCCCGCAGCCGCTTGAGCAGCGCCTCGGCCACCGGCAACGCCTCGACAATCCCCCGCCGCTGCCCCGCCTGCGCCAGCATTTCGATCCCCTGCTTGATCCCCGCCAGCTTCTTCTCTCCCACCCCCTTCAAGCCATCCAGCTTCCCCCCATCAATTGCCTTCACCAACTCCTCCAGGGAGGTAATCCCCCGCTCTTTCCAAAACAGCGCGATCGTCTTGGGCCCAAGCCCGGGAATTTGCAGCATCGGAATCAACCCCGCCGGCACCGACGCCTTGGCCTGCGCAAAATCCTCGCTTTCCCCATCGGTCACATACTGCTGGATAATCCGCTGGCTCGATGCCCCCACGCCTTCGATTTCCCCCAGCCGATTCTCCCGCACCATTTCCCGCAGATCGAACGTGCTGTCTTTGAGGATGCGCGAAACCTTACTAAACGCGATAGCCTTGAAAAGGCTCTCGCCCTTCAATTCCATCAGCGCCGCCAGGGTGGCGAATAGATCGGCTAATTCAGCATTAAGCGACATGGCTGATGTTATACCATTGCCGGCCGGTTGGTGGGGATAGCGAGAAAGGGATTCCTGACCGGGTGACAGAGGGGTGTGAAGGTGACATGAGCGACGACCACCGCGTAACCTTCTTCACGGTCACCGTGGCCCGCACTCTTCATTCCCGCCCGAGCCGCAGTAATCCTCGCAGCGCTTTCACCACGGCGTCACGCCAGCGCAAGACGCGCAGGCGCAATTGCAACCGGCGGATCGCGGTGTCGGTGGGATCGAGCGCGCTGGCGCGGCGGAGCCAGGCTAAGGCGCGGTCGTATTGGTGCAGGTATTCGTTAGCCAGAGCCAGGTTGTACATCGCCAGAACATTTTGCGGGTCTTTTTGCAGAGTGGTTTGGCAACTGGCGATGCCGTCGTGGTAGTGGCCGCGGGCAAATTGGGCGACGGCTAAGTTCAACCAGCCGGAAACATGCTCGGGATTGGTTTGCACCAGCCATTTCAGGCAGATCAGGGCACAGCGGTCTTCGCCGGTGTCCATGAGGAGATTGGCCAAGGCCAAAAGCAGCCGCGGCTCGGTGGGACGCAATTCCAGTTCGGCGCGGAACTGGGCGCGGGCGGCTTCGATTTCACCGTGGCGCAGCAGGATGGTGCCGGTGGCCAGGCGGATGCCGGGATGCTTGGGAGCAAGTTCCATCGCACGGGCCAAACTGGCCAGGCCGAGGTCGTCGCGGCCGAAATGCGCCAGCCAGCAGCCGTAGCCATAATGGCCTTGCGGATCGTTGGGGGCGAGTTCGATGGCCTGCCGGAATTTTTCACCGGCGGCATCGAACCGGCCCATGTGCATCAGCAGTTGGGCCAGGTCCAGCAGCGATTGAATGCGGCCAGGGTTGGCGCGCAGATCGTGCAGGAATTCCAGCCGGGCACGTTCCAAGTCGCCTTTTTTGCGCAGGGCGTGGGCGATGCGGTAATGGATGTCTTCGTGCCCGCCGTCCAAATCGAGCGCGCGCGTCCAGCAATAGATGGCCTTATCGTACAACCCGCGCGATTCCAAACTGAAACCCATGTTGTAATAGCAATGCGGGCAATGTTCTTTGTACAGCCGGGCGGTGTAGAACATCTCCTCGGCCAGTTCGTGGTCGCCCATTTCAGCGTGGATGATGATGCGGTCGCAATATCCCGGCTCAAAAGCGGGATCGATGGTTTGGATTTTCTGGAAAATCTCCAAGGCCTGCTTGAGCCGGTTGGCACGATAAAGATCGGCGCCCAGGTGGTGCAGGGCTTGCACATCCTCGCCATCCAATTCGACGGATTGGCGGTAAGCATCAATGGCCTGGTCAAACTGGCCCATCTCGTCGTAAATCAGCCCCATGTTGAAGAACCAGGCGGAATTGTAGGGATTGATGTCGATGGCGGCTTTGATCTCGCGCAGGGCATCGTGCCATTTGCACTGCTCGAAGAACCGCTGGGCCATTTCAACCCGACGCTCGGCATCATTCCAGTCGTTGCTCATCTTCTACCCGCCACATTTTGGCCGCCGCTAGTTTAGCAGGCGGCGAAGACGATTGCCATGGCGAAGGGGATTGCCAAAGAAAGGAATCACCGCCCGCTGCGCTTAAGGGCGCGGAGAAACCGCGGAGGGTCGGATCCGATGCTGGAAACCGTGAGCGATTCCCTCTGCGATCCTCGGCGTCCTCGGCGGTAAATTCGCTTGGTTCATTTTCGACCTGAGTAAAACTATAGGGCTGATTGGTTTTGGTTGTCGGTCCTGCCGCGCTGGGTTATCTCCTGATCTACTGTCTCCTGCTCCACTCTCTCGCGTAACGCGTTGCGCAAGTTGCGCACACCGATTTTTGCCGTAAGTGCTTATTTTCAAAGTACTTACCAGCGAAAATGTAATTTCGGGTGAATTTTTCAAATCAGGCTACGTTGCTCAATTTAATTGATAAAACAGCTTCTACACGCTGATTTAAGTTGTTGAGTACGCTTAAATACCCCGAGATTGGGGCGAGTTTTAGGGCACTTTCAGCGACTTTCAGGGGAGGTTCCGCGAGGTTCCCTGGAGGTTCCCGGGGGTTAGGGGCAGGTTTTCGGGCCTTAAACTCATCTGGAAGCCTCTCGACCCCCTCTGGACCGCCCCAAGAGGCCTCGAAAACGCCCCAAGGTGCCCCCAAACCGCCCCAAGGCCCGCCCAAAGGGCCTCAAGATTTTATCGCCAAAAACCTGCGTTAATCATGCGGCTATAACACGATAAACCATCAAGACGCCAAGGCACCAAGAGAAAACTGTTGCACCGCCAAGCGGCGAAAAACGCGAAGAAGATTGGCCCTTGTCATCTTCCCCCGGGTCGCGAGGAACCGCTAATCCGGCAAAATCGCCCCGCGGCAATCCAGACTTTTCCGTCGTGATATTCTTGACCGCCCGCCTGCCGGCGGTAGAATTACCGTCAAATCTATTTCCGGGTTCGTTTTTCTGGAAGGGAGCGTCCATGGGCAGGTTGCGTCGCTATCGGTCGGTCAATTCCCAACCATCCACGTCACGCCGGTTGCTGGTCAAAACCACGTCGGTATTTGTTGCCGAGGAACTTGAACGGCGGGTGCTGCTCAGCAACACGCTAAGCACACCGGTAACGTTGACCGCCGCCAGCCTGGCGCAGCCGCAAACCGTGGGCGACCTGCCCATGGCGGCGCAGCAGATTATCGCCGGGGCAATCGTGCAGGATGCCAAGCTCACTGCATCGGATAGTGAAGGCTATCTTGGCTATTCGGTAGCGATCAGTGGCAATACGGTCGTGGTGGGAGCGCCGGACAGTTATGTCGGCAGCAACGACGAGCAGGGCGCCGCTTACGTTTTCACGGAATCCGGCTCTAGCTGGGGCAACATGACCCAGACTGCCAAGCTCACGGCCGCGAATGGCGCCGTGGGCGATTGTTTGGGTAGCGCGGTGGCGATCAGCGGCAATACGGTGGTGGTCGGCTCGGCGTGGGCTACCGTCACCAATGGCAGCACCCTTGGCCCGGGTGCGGCTTATGTCTTCGTTGAGCCTGTCTCTGGTTGGGCCAACATGACCCAGACCGCCAAGCTTACCGCCTCGGATGGTGCCGACAGCGCCTGGTTCGGCGGCGCAGTTGCGATCAGCGGCAACACCGTAGTGGTTGGCGCATACCAGGCCACCGTTGGCAGTAACGCCCAACAGGGCGCGGCCTATGTGTTCACCGAACCGGGCACTGGTTGGGCGGGGAACCTGACCCAAACCGCCAAACTCACCTCTGCCGATGGCGCGGCCAATGACCAGTTTGGCAGATCGGTGGCGGTTAGTGGTAACACGGTATTGATCGGCGCAGGGTATGCCTCGATCGGCACCAACGGCGAGCAGGGTGCGGCCTACCTGTTCACGGAACCGGGAACCGGTTGGGCGAATACAGCCCAGAGCATTAAGCTCACGGCTGCCGATGGCGCGGCGTACGACGATTTCGGTCAGGCGGTTGCCATCAGCGGGAACACGGCAGTGATCGGAGCCTGGCAAGACTCTGTGGGCGGCAACGTCGCCCAAGGTGCGGCGTACGTGTTCACCGCCTCCGGCTCCGCTTGGACGCAAAGCGCCAAGCTGATCGCCGCCGATGGCGCGGCCGGCAACGATTTCGGCACGACGGTGGCGATCAGCGGCAACACCGCCTTGGTTGGCGCAGACGATGCCACGGTCGGCACCAACAGCGACGAAGGTGCCGCCTACGTGTTTACCGAAGCAACTTCCGGCTGGGGAAACATGACCCAGACCACCAAGCTTACCCCTGCTGACGGCGCGGCCGATGACTATTTCGGCGGCGCGGTTGCAATCAGTGGCAATACGGTGGTGGCCGGGGCGATCGGCCCTACGAGCGGCGGCAACATAACTCCGGGATCGGCTTACGTGTTTGCCGCGCCGGTCACTACCAGCATTACCTTGACGCCGCCGGGCAATCAGACCGCCATCGTCGGGCAAAGCCAATCGTTCACACTGGGCAGCTTCACTGAGACCAACGCCACCGCACCGTACACCGTCACCATAAACTGGGGCGATGGATCGACAGGCAATTACACCATACCGGCTGCCGGCAATATCACTGCCGAGTCCCACACTTACGCTAGCGCCGGTAACGACACAGTGAGCCTTACCGTGACCGATGCGGGTACTAACACTTCCAACCCCGCCACGTTTGGTGTCACGGTCGCTGCCGTCGGTGGCAAGGTGACATTTGCGTCACCAGTAAGCTATGCGGCGGGGAACTATCCCGATGCCGTGGCGGTGGGTGATTTCCGCGGCGATGGCAAGCTGGACATGGTGGTGGTCAATCACAACAACGCTGATGTAAGCGTGCTGCTGGGCAACGGGGACGGCACCTTCCAGGCAGCGGTTAACTATGCCGTGGGGAACAACCCTTCGGGTGCGGCGGTGGGCGATTTCAACGGCGATGGCAAGCTGGACTTGGCCGTGTGTAACGGGGCTGATTACACCGTGAGCATCCTGCTGGGCAAGGGCAACGGCACGTTTAAGCCGGCGGTCAGCTATGCCACGGGGGAAACGCCGTCGGGCGTGGCGGTGGGCGATTTCAACGGCGATGGTAAGCTGGATTTGCTCGTGGCAGATTACTATGGCGGCGTGAGTGTGCTGCTGGGCAACGGTAATGGCACGTTCCAGCCGGCAGTCAACTATGCTGCGGGGAGCAGTCCCCAATCGGTCGCGGTGGGTGATTTCAACGGTGATGGCAAGCTGGACCTGGCTGTGGCAGACTTTTTTGGTGGGGTCAGCGTGCTGCTGGGCAACGGCAATAGTACCTTCCAGACGGCGGTTAACTATGCGGCGGGGGATAACCCAGGTTCCGTGGCGGTCGGAGATTTCAACGGTGATGGCAAGGCGGATCTGGCGGTCGTAGATGGCGATGGCCACGGTGGGGTCAGCGTGTTGCTAGGCAACGGCAACGGCACCTTCCAAGCCGCGGTCAACTACACTACGGGGAACAACTCCTCGGCTATCGTGGTGGGCGATTTCAACAGCGACGGCAAGGCGGATTTGGCCGTGGCCAACTGGTATGACGCCACCGTGAGCGTGTTGTTGGGCAACGGCAACGGCACGTTTCAGATTCCAGTTAATTATGCGGCGGGCAGCGGGCCAGAAGCCATCGCCGCCGGCGACTTCAACGGCGATGGCAAAGCGGATGTGGCGGTGGCGGACGGGGGCACGTACGTTAATGGCAACTACAACGGTAGTACCGTGAGCGTGTTGCGGAACACGACCACCACCTGGGCCAGCAATACCGGCACCTTCCAGCCGGCGGTCAGCTACGTCACGGGAACCTCCCCGGGAGGCATTACCGGCGGCGATTTCAACGGTGATGGCAAGACGGACTTGGCTGTGGCTAACGGGAACAGCTCCGATGTGAGCGTATTGCTGGGCAACGGCAACGGCACGTTTCAGGCGGCACTCAACTACGCCGTGGGGAGCGCGCCCGATGCTCTGGCCGTGGGTGATTTCAACGGCGACGGCAAGGCCGACTTGGTTGTCGGCAACTTTGGCGGCGCTAGCTTGAGCGTGTTGCTGGGCAACGGCAACGGCATTTTCCCGTCGGCGGTTAACTACGCCGTAGGAAACGGCCCCGAGTCTATTGCCGTAGGCGATTTCAACGGCGACGGCAAGTTGGACTTGGCCGTAGCCGACGGGGGTACATGGAATGGCATCAGCTATGTGGGCGCCGGCGTCAGCATCTTGCTGGGCAACGGTAATGGCACTTTCCAATCCGCGGTCACGTACGATGCCGGGCCTTCAGCGAATTTTGTCGCGGCGGGCGATTTCACCGGTGACGGCAAGCTGGATCTGGCCGTCGTCTATGCCAGCCAAAGCATGGTGAGCGTGCTGCTGGGCAACGGCAACGGCACGTTTCAGTCACCGATCTATTACACGGTGGGCCTCCAACCCATTTCGGTGGCCGTCGGCGATTTCAACCGTGATGGCAAGGCCGACTTGGCCGTGGCTTACAGCGGTGCCGGCAATGTGGCTGGCGGTGTGAGTGTGCTGCTGGGCAATGGTAACGGCACGTTCCAGTCAGCCGTCAACTATACTGCCGGAGATTGGCCGGTGTCGGTCATGATGGGTGACTTCAATGGCGACGGCAAAAAGGACTTGGCCTTATCAAGCGACTTTGGCGGCGTGAGCGTACTTCTGGGCAACGGCGACGGTACATTCCAGCCGGCCGTCAACTTCGCGGCGGGAAGCTATCCCGATTCTCTCACGACGGGCGATTTCAACGGCGACGGGAAGCCGGACCTGGCTACCGCCGATTTTTATGGCGGCGGTGCCAGCGTGTTGCTCAATAATACCAATGCTGCCGCGACCGCATCACCCGCCTTCAGCAATCTCACTTCCTCATCCAGCATCGTCTACGGAACGGCCACAGTCACCTTCTCCGGCACCATTGCCGCCGGTAATCTGACTCCGCCCAGCACCGAAAACGTGACCGTCACCTTGAACGGTGTGCCGCAGACCGCGGCGATTGGTGCCAATGGGAACTTCTCGGCTACATTCAACACTGGCAATTTGGCTGCTTCGGCTACGCCGTATCAGGTCACCTATGCTTATGCCGGTGACGCCAACTTCAATCCCGCCACGAACAGCAGCACCACGCAATTGATCGTCGAGGGCAACATCGTGACCTCGCCAGGCAACCAGTCCGTGGCCGCGGGAAATGCCACTTCGCTAAACCTGAGCAGCTATTTTGAGGATTCGAGCATTCCGGCGGGGGATACGGTGGTGGACATCCAGACGAACATGCCGGGGCCGGACAACGATATCCCGCTCGAATTGACCAATGCCGCCACCCCCAAGACGGTGGCCAATTTCCTGGAATACATTAGCAGCGGGGAATATGCCAATACGATTATCCACCGCTCGATGCCGGGTTTTGTCATTCAAGGCGGAGGTTATGACACCAATGGCAATGCGATTACTGCCTTGGCTGCGATTCCCGGCGAATCCGCCACGGAAACATTGAAGAACACCACGGGAACCATCGCCATGGCCTTAACCGGAGGCGCGGATAGCGCCGACAGCGCCACGGACAACTGGTTCATCAATCTGGGCAATAATTCCAGTCTCGATAGCGCTTCGGACCCTGGCCAAGCCACCAACCAAGGCCCGTTCACCGTGTTTGGCCAGGTGATTTACAATGGGATGGCGTGCGTGGATGCGATTGCGGCGCTGCCTACCTACAATGCCGGCGGTGCCTTTGCAAACCTGCCGCTGCAGAATTACACCACCGGCAATATTACCACCGCCAATCTGGTGGTGACCAATCCGGTGGTGGTTCCCGGCGGGCTTAACTACACCGCGGTGAGCGGTAATACCAGCATCCTGACCGCCAGCGTGGTCAATGGCAATCTGACGCTGACCGGCGTGGCGCCCGGCACGACCAGTGTGACTGTCACCGCCACGGATTTGGGCGGGCAAACCACGACCGCCACTTTTGCGGTCAACGTCGCCATACCTACCACCACCGTTGTTACTTCCAGCAACGCTTCGCCCAATTACGGCCAAGCGGTGACTTTCACGGCCACGGTGACGCCGGCCAGCGGCAGCGGCGAAACCGGTCATGTCACGTTCCAGATTGACGGCGGCAACGTGAGCGGCGGCCCGGTGACGCTGGTCGGCAACGTCGCCACGTATACCACTTCGACGCTAACGGCCGGCAACCATACTATCGTTGCCATCTACAGCGGCGACGGCAATTTCAGCGGCAGCAGCGGTAACCACACCCAGACGGTGAACAAAGCCTCGTCGGTGCTGAGCTGGGCGACGCCTGCCGCCATCACTTATGGCACCGCGCTGAGCGGCACGCAGCTTGACGTCAGCGCCAATGTGCCGGGGAACTTTACTTACCATCCAGCGTTGGGCACGGTGTTGTCTCCCGGGACGCAACTGCTTACCGCGACTTTTGTGCCCACCGACGCGGCCGACTACAACTCCGGCAACGACAGTATCAACCTGACGGTGAACAAGGCGGTGCTGACGGTGACGGCTAACAACCTGAGCCGCGCTTATGGTGTGGGCAATCCACCGCTGACGTACAGTTTGGCGGGCTTGGTCAACGGCGATACCGCCGGTGTGGTCAGCGGCGTACCGAGCCTGTCCACCACGGCGACCAGCACCAGCGCGGCCGGCACCTATCCGATTACCATTGTCGCCAATACGCTGGCGGCGAATAATTACACCTTCAACATGGCCAACGGCAATTTGACGGTGGGTAGGGTCGCCAGCACTACCGTGGTCACCTCCAGCAACACCGCCGTCACTTCTGGCCAATCCGTGACCTTCACGGCCACGGTGACGCCTGCCAGCGCCGGCGGCGAATCCGGAACCGTGACGTTCCAGATTGACGGCGGCAACGTCAGCACGGCGGCCCTGAGCGGTAATACGGCCAGCTACACGACCGCAAGTTTGGCCGTCGGCAACCATACCATCGTGGCGGTTTACAGCGGTGATGGCAATTTCAGCGGCAGCAGCAGCCCGGGGCTGATGCAGACGGTCAACGGCTCCGGGCTGGTTTCCATTGCCGGAACCATCGATGTCGATAGCAACGGCAGTGGTGTCTACCAGACCGGCGATGCGGGGATACCCGGGGTAACGGTCTATCTCGATGCCAATAACAACGGCCAACTGGATGCCGGGGAAATCAGCGTGGAAACCGATGCCGGCGGTGATTACACCTTCGGCAATCTGGCGGCGGGAACGTACACGGTGCGTGAAGTGGCTCCCGACGGCTATGTGCAAACGTCGCCGGCGGCTGCGTCTATCGATGTGACGCTGACCGCCGGTCAGGCTTCCACCGGCAATGCCTTCCTTGATGCCGCTCCCAAGGCGGTTTACCGGCTTTACAGTCCGGTGACGCTGGAACATCTCTATACCACTGATCTCAACGAATACGATACGTTGAAAAGTTATGTGGGAACTTGGAACGGCGAAGGGCAGGTATTCAGCGAATACGGCGGCGCGGGCACGGTGGGCGGCATAGCCGATGAGCCGCTCTATCGGTTGTACAATCCGTCGGTGTTACAGCATCTCTGGACCACCGACTTCAACGAATACACCGTGCTGGGCACGGAAGGCTGGAACCAGGAAGGCATTGTGGGCTATGTATTCCCTGCCGCTCCCGGCGCTACCGCGACCTCGCTGCCCACAGTGCCTGGCAGCCAAGCGCTGTATCGCATGATGGCTCCGCAAGTCCATTTGTGGACCACCAGTCCCAGCGAATACGACACGCTGCAAACCGAAGGCTGGACGGGAGAAGGCATCATCGGCTATGTGCTTTAATAATGGAGAATTGATAATGGAGAGGGGGGAAGAGCGGAAGGCGAAGAGCGGAAAGCGGAAGCCGGGGGAGAGCGCGCATACCTCAATCGCCTAACCCACTCATAAAAGACATTTTATCGGGAGCACTACGCCCGCTTCAAACGCAAGGTGTTTTCCACCACCGGGCGGCCCATGGGATAATACTGAAATCCGGTTTCCCGCATCACGTCGCGGTGCAGGCAGTTGCGGCCGTCGAAAATGATCGGGCTGTTCATCGTCGCGGCGATCTTGCGGAAGGGCAGCGTGGTGTATTGCGGCCAGTCGGTCAGCAGGGCCACGGCATCGGTGCCGTTTGCGCAGCTTACCGGGTCGGCGCTCCATTCCACTTCGTCCTTGAAAACCTGCTTCATATTTTCCATGGCCTTGGGATCGGTGGCTTTTACTTTGGCGCCTTTGTCCAGCAGATAGCGGATCACGTCCAGCGCGGCCGATTCGCGGATGTCGTCGGTGTCGGCTTTGAATGCCAGGCCCCATACGGCGATTTTCGCGCCGGCGATGGGCCGGCCCAGTTTCTGTTCGATCTTCTCGACGAAGCGGCGTTTTTGGTTTTTGTTGACGGTCTGGATGGCGTTGACGAAAAGATTGTCATGGCCGACAGCTTTGGAAATGTGCTCCAGTGCCGCCACGTCCTTGGGGAAGCAACTGCCGCCGTAGCCGCAGCCGGCACGCAAAAACGCCGGGCCGATGCGGCCATCGCTGCCGATGCCTTTGCGGATGTCTTCAATGTCCGCCCCATAGCCTTCGCACAGGATGGTCATCTCGTTCATAAACGAGATGCGTGCCGCCAGCATGGCATTGGCGGCATACTTGGTCAACTCGGCCGATTCCCAGGCCATGGTCATGAAATTTTCTTCGCGCTTGATGAGCGGATCGTATAGGCGGCGCATCATGCGGAAGGCTTCGGGCGATTCCCCGCCGATGACAATGCGATCCGGTTCCAGACAATCTTTGACGGCACTGCCTTCGCGCAAGAATTCCGGATTGCTCACCACCTGCACGTAAGCGCTGGTTTGCTGCTTGAGGAAGTTGTACAGCTTGCGGTTGGTGCCGGCCGGCACCGTGGATTTCACCACCAGGGTGGCCATGTATTCGTTGTTTTGTTGGGCCAGGGCGTCGCAAACTTCCTTGGCGGCGCTTTCCAAAAAGCTCATGTCCACCGTGCCGTCGGGCTTGGGCGGCGTGCCTACGCAAAGGAAGATCACTTCGGCATCCTTCACCGCGGCTTTAATGTTGTCGGTGAATTGCAGTTGGCCGGACGAATAGTTTTCCTGCATTAGTTCTTGCAGTCCCGGCTCGAAAATGGGGCAATGGCCATCGAGCAGGGTTTTGAGTTTCTTGGTGTCTTTTTCCACGCCACGCACGGTATGTCCGATGCTGGCCAGACAGGTTCCGGTCACCAATCCGACATAGCCACAGCCGACAATTGTTACATCCATAGTTCGATCCTAGCTAGAGATAAACGCGGGTCAATAGCGGTCACGGGCCGGTCCGATTCACTTGCCCTGATTGGCATCGGTAGGTTGGCGAATATCCAGGACATCGGCAGATTCCGAAGGTTCGGCCGCCTGCAAACCATTGCGATCCAGGGGTTTGAAAGTGACCACGCGGGTTTGTTCGTGAACCATGCCCATCTTGTAGGCGGCCACGATGATGGAGCCAAAGATCACCAGATAAAACGCGACGGCATAGCGGGTGCGCAGGAAAGCGATCAGCCCGCCAAGAAAGACGAAGCCGAAAGCCAGGCCATAACTGAGCAGCACGGTTTTGCGGACGGTTAAACCGCGGGCGACCAGTTGGTGGTGGAAGTGGTAGCGATCGGCGCTAAACAAGGGCCGGTGCGCCACCCAGCGGCGCAGGAAAGCCAGCGAGGTGTCCAGAATCGGCAAAGCGAACATGACCAGGGATGCCAACAACCAGATGGCGCGTTCCTGGGCAAACAGCACGATCATGATGGCGACGGCATAGCCGAGAAACATGCTGCCGGCATCGCCCATGAAGATGGAGGCGGGATTGAAATTGTACGGTACAAAGCCCAGCACCCCGCCGAGCAACGCCAGCGCCAGCACGATGCGGACGGCATCGTAGCGGGTGTCGGGTTCCAGCATGTGCGGGGTGATGGCGATCTGCACGGCCAGGAAGAGGAAACCGGCGGCGATGACGGCGGTCACGCCGCCGCACAAACCGTCCAATCCGTCCAACAGGTTGGTGGCATTGCAGCAGCCGACGACCAGGCAGATCACCATGACGGCGCTGATGATAATGCTGACCTGCGGCGGTAAGGCGAAGGATGGGCCGAAGACGTGATGGAGGCGTTCCCCGAGCGGGATCATCATGGGATCGGCACAGTTTCTTTGGATCCCGCCTTGGAATTGTTCCAGGATGCCAAAATGCTGGCACAGCAGCAAGACCGCCGCCAGCACCTGGCAAAGGATTTTGATGCGTGGTTTCAACCGCCGCAGATCATCAAAAAAGCCCATCAGGGTGATAATGATGCCGGCAATCACGATGCTGATTAACAGGTGGGGATTGGGAAACGAGCGGATGTTTTCGGTGGTGTGGAAGCGGCTTACGGCCAAGCCGGCCAGCCAGCCCAAAAACACCGCGATCCCGCCCAGATAAGCCACCGGTTGCGTGTGCATTTTGCGTTGGTTATCCGGCCGATCGATGATGCCATAGGTATTGGCGATGATGCGCATGATGGGCGTGAACAAGAACGCCACGAGGAACGCCACGTAAAACACGTAGACGTGCGGCGCCAGCGCTTCATCCCAGTCGGTGGCCGACCGGGTGGTAGCCGTTAACACGGACAAGACCGCGGAATGCATCAAGGCTCCTTCTGATAATCGCGCACCGATTCAATAATCTGTTCAAGACGGACGCGCGGCTTAAAACCGATCAGCTCTGCAATTCTGGACAACGCCGGCACGCGCCGCGGCATGTCATCAAACTTTTGCCCGAACACTTGCTCCAACGGCACATATACAATTGTACTGTTTGATTGGCATATCGCAATAACCTTTCTTGCTAACTGCGCCATGCTTATCTCTTCATTGCTGCCAAGGTTGAACACCCGGCCCACCGCTTCCGGGACCGCGAACAACCGCAGCAACGCATCCACGACATCGCTGACATGACAAAAGCAGCGCGTTTGCGTGCCATCACCATAAACTTGCAGCGGCTTGCTTGCCAGTGCCGCGGCGACAAACCGCGGCAGCACCATGCCGTACATCCCCACCTGCCGCGGCCCCACCGTGTTAAACAGCCGCACCAGCGTCACCGGCAAGCCGAATTGCCGATGATACGCCAGCCCTAAAAATTCATCCACGCCTTTGGCATACGAATAGCACCAGCGCGCGGACAGCGTTGGCCCCACCACCACATCGTCATCTTCGGCGAACGGCACCCGGCTGCCTTTGCCGTACACTTCGGATGAACTGGTAATCAGCACCGGGCGGCCGAAACGTTGCGCCGCTTCCAGCACCACTTCGGTGCCGTGAATAATGCTGCGAATGGTGCGCACCGGTTCATCCACGATCAGTTGCACACCCACCGCCGATGCCAGATGAAAAATGGCATCGCAGCCGGCCACGGCAAGGTTGACGGTGGCGGCGTTCTCCACCGAATCGCGGATGATCTGCAAGCGTGCATCACCGCGCAAATGGGCGATGTTCACTTCACGCCCGGTGGAGAAATCATCCAAAATGGTGACGGCATGGCCACCGGCCAGCAAACGCTCGACCAGATGCGAGCCTATGAATCCCGCGCCGCCGGTCACCAGATATCGCTTGTCCATAAAACGCTCCGTTATCCGGATGTTCGCAAAAGCATCAATTCCGTGCCGTTAAACATCGCGTGCATCAGGATACACGTCCAAAGGTTTCCTGTCCGCTCATAGGCATAACCTAAACACAATGCCAACACAAAAATAGCCGGCCAACTCCACATGGGATGCTGCGACGCGAAAAGGGCGGCGGCGATGACCAGCGCCAGCCAGGGCCGGTGGGTGAATTCGCGCAGGGTGGTTTGTAAATAAGCGCGAAAAAATAGTTCTTCCCACAACGGTGCGGTCACCACGGCGGAGATGGTTACCCAGATCCGCATCGCCGGAGAAGGGTGATCGTGCAGCGCTTTCAGCAGCGGGTGCATTTGGTGCGCTCTTTGCGATATCCATTGGCTAATCTCCATGGCCCAGATGGTGGCCGGCAAGGCGATGCAGCATCCCGGAATCGCGGCAAGCAAACCATGAACCAAGCGGCCTGGCCGGACGTCCAGGCCAACGCGGCGGGCATCGGCGCCGCGCACCCGGTTGCCGGCGAGCCAAATCGCGGCGATGGTGGCCGCTTGCGCTACGGTTTGGCTGATGGTGGTTTGCAGACTGGTTGGTTTGGGGCCGAAAAATGTTTCCATTCCGGCCTGCGCGAAAATGAGCGTCAGGAAACCCACGCACATCACCATCACCAGCGCAGCCAGCGGCTCGTCCCGGCCGAGCCGGCTTGGCCCGCGCAGCAGGCGGGGCGACCAGACCCGCAACCATACGGCTACCACCACGCCCAGCGCGGTGGCCGTCAGAACTGCTAGAACTTCAATTGACATCGGCGTGGCCCGGCTTACAGTTTGCACAGTCGAACAGCGTTAAGTTACGCGCCAAGATTTCGGCCATGGCACGCGAATTGTAAAGCGTGTTGCCGGTTATGACTATGCCTATCACCCTGGATCAAATCGTGCAGACCAAGCGGCAGGAAGTCGCCGCCGCCAAGCTGCGCGTGCCGGAAGCTGATCTGCGCCGGCAAATCCAGGCGTTACCGAGGCCGCGGAACTTTTTCCACGCCGTCACCACGCCGGGGAAAAAACCGCTGAATTTGATCGCCGAGATAAAAAAAGCTTCGCCTAGCGCCGGGCTGATTCGGCCTGATTTTGATCCGGTGGACATTGCCCGCCAATATCATGCCGCCGGGGCCGATGCGCTGAGTGTGCTGACTGATGAGCCGTATTTCCAAGGGCATCTGTCGTATCTCCAGCAGGTTCGTCAGGCGGTGCCGCTGCCGGTGCTACGGAAGGATTTTATCGTTGATGCGTATCAGGTGTACCAATCGCGTGCCGCCGGCGCCGATGCCATTTTGCTGATTGCCGAATGCCTGGAAACCAGCCAGATGATCGACCTGCAAATCCTGGCCACCGAATTGAACATGACCTGCCTGATCGAAGTGCATGATGTGGAAAACCTGATGCGCGTGCGCGATCAGGTGATTGGTTTTCCGCATCGCAGCTACAGCCTGCTGGGCATCAACAACCGCGATTTGCGGACGATGAAGACCGATCTGGCCAACACCATGCGTCTGGCGGAATTGGTCGAAGACCGCCGGGTCTTGGTCAGCGAGAGCGGCATCCACAGCCGGCAGGACGTGGCCCGCCTGGTGTCGGTGGGCGTGGCGGCAATTTTGGTAGGTGAATCGCTGATGAAAAGTGATAACATAGCGGCCAAGATTGCCGAATTGCTAGGTTTTGAACGTAAGTAGATCTAAGCAGCGTCGCGTAGCGTTAGCCCCGCAAGGGCACATTTTTCCTCTGCCACGCGACCAAAGGAAAGGCCATTTATGAGTCAGGGACCATTACCGCCGGGACAGGGACCGATTGATCCGCGTGGGGCGTTTGCGCCGCCGCCAGGGCCGCCGGGTGGTTTTCCCCCCGCGGGCGGAATGCCGCCGCTGGGCGGAATGCCGCCGCTGGGCGGAATGCCGCCGGCGCGCATGCCGCCGCAGATGCCGCCCATGCCGCCATGGATGCAACCACCGCCGCGGCGCGGTTCGCGCGTCTGGTCGCTGCTGCTGGGCATGTTCCTCGGGGCCGTGCTCACCGTCGTGGTGCTGGCGATTCTTGCCGGCAGCGTGAGTGTGCTGGCTGGCGATGAATTCGGCATCCGGCAAACCATCCTCCAGCAGGGCGACGCCACCCACAAAATCGCCATCGTGCAGATCGACGGCCTGATCGACGACAAAGAGAAAGCGAAATTCATCAAGGCCCTGGACGCCGTGGAAAAAGATTCCCAAGTCTGCGGCCTGGTCGTGCAGATCGACACCCCCGGCGGCTCGGCTTCGGCTTCGGATGAAATGTACCACCGCCTGAGCCAGCTTAAGAAAACCTGGAAAGACACCGGTAAGAATTTCCCCGTGGTGGTGTCCATGCAGGGCATGGCCACCAGCGGCGGCTATTACGTCGCCTGCGCCGCCGATTATCTGGTCGCCGAACGCGGCACCATGACCGGCAACATCGGTGTGCTGTTTCCCCGCTTTAACCTCAGTCAATTTTTCAACGATCATGGCCTGAAGGAAGCCACGCTCACCGCCACTCCCCCGGCCAACGATGGCCGCTCCTTCAAAAATGCCGGCTCCATGTTCCAAACCCCCAACCCGGAGGATGAGAAGTATCTGCAAGGTTTGGTGGATGGCATCATGAATTGCTTCATGGACGCGGTGAACACCGGCCGGGGCACCAAGCTCAATGACCAAACCCACGACATCTTTTCCGGTAAAGCCTTCCTGGCCGACGAGGCTCTAAAACGCGGCTTGATCGACCAGCTCGGCTATCCCGATGATGCCTACGCCTACGCCATCTCCAAGTCCGGCGTCACCAATCCCGAGTTGGTGCGTTACAGCGAACGGCCGAGTTTAATGGAGACGTTGTTATCCTCCAAATTCAATCTGTCCGGCGGCAAAGCGCAAGCCAACGTGACGGTGAACGGCGTGAATCTCAACGCCGCGGATTTGGCCAAGGTGATTGAATCCCGGCCGATGTTGCTCTGGCGGGGGAATTAAACTCTCTGGTATTTCTTCGCGTCTTCGCCCCTTCGCGGTAATCTGCATTAAAGGCTCGCCAACCCGGTTGCGGAAGGGAAGCGATAAACCGCGAAGGCGCGAAGAACGCGAAGAAGAAAGACGGGGCGCACGGTCTCTTAATAGCTTCGGGTCCGCCTTGCATCCGGGCCTTTTCCGGCCCATCGTGAGGCCATTGGCTTCTCACACACCCTCTCAGTTGATTCCCGTCCGGTTATGGTTGGTTTTCTTTTGTGCGGCGTAGAAATCAATTGGATATCCATCTTGATTCCAGGATTTCCAAAAGAAGTCACTGATGGAAATATCAGCGGCAATAAAACTTCATTCCTTAGGAGTCTCATGGCCGATAAAGCCGATTGCGTTGTAACCGTCCTTGTTGATGGCGATGCTGTCGCCGTTCGGTGCCGACCCAATGATCAAATATTCCTCCGTCACGCCGGGGAAATAGTCATTATTGTTGTATTTGATCATTTGCTTGACAGAATACAGGTTTTGCGCGCACAACTGACAGTGCTTTGCAAACGCATTGTGCAGCAGATACTCTCTTAATCCCGCTATGGGTATGTTCGTCTCTACCCATTCAATTTCTTCAGCAGCAAGACTTGGAAGCCGTACGATCGGCGCCTTTCCCATTCCGACTCGCAGCGCTTCATCCATCACTTTCTGGTCTATGTGTAGCATTGTTTTTTCAACGTCGGTGAACATGTCAGGCACCAATTCGTCTATTTCCCCCCGCCGGGCAACACATCTTCAATTCGCAGCGCGTGTTCCGCGTTTACTTCGTCATTCGCCTGTTCCAGTTTCTCCCGGCTGGAAACCACGCACGTCGCCGCCTGCGGCATATACGTTTCCAATTGTTCGATCATCGCCGCACGCACGGCTTGAGCAGTGGTGGCTAACACGGCGGCGTGGCGGGCTTCGCGACGCGCGGGGGTGTCGCCGACCAAGTGGCGCATTAACGCCGCGCCGGTAGCGGGGCCGGGGCGGATGGGACGCTCGCCTTCCTTGGCGGTGCCGATGATCGCGCGGTCCACATCGCTCTGTTGCCAGTTGGCTTGGCGGATGTGGTTGAGGCTGCGCTGGTAAACGTCCAGCGTGCGCGTGATCCAGGGGTCGCGGTAGGAATGGAAAGCGAATTGGCGGGAGGAGCCGCTGTAGCCGCAGCCGCCGCCGTAGGCCGTGCCCTTGAAACGGACTTCTTCCAGCACGTAGCCCAGACTCAGCAGCCGGCCGCCTACCGACAGTACGGGAGCCACCGGCGCGGAAATGTGCGGGGCCGGCATCACCATGGTGCAGTAAGCCACGTTCATCGGCGCGGCCAAACCTTCACGCGGCGGGGTTTGCGACGTGGGCCAAGCGATCTTGCCGGGAGTCACCGGCTTATCGCTCATGCGCTGCGTCCAGCGTTCCAGATGGGCGCGGGTGATTGCCAACGGCTTGGCCGAGCCGGTAAAGCTGGCGGTCACGCGGCGGCGGTTCAGCAGAAAATCGCGCACCGCCTCGATGCGGGCGATCAGGCCGTCCACATTGGTTTCCGTGGCCAGCGTTTCGTATAGATGAATCTGCGGCAGGCCGTCGGTGATATGGTTCAGATAAGCATCCAGACCCAGGCCGCGGCCGGCATGGCGCAAGGCGATGCCCATGCCTTCACTGGCGGCACGGGTGCGCTGATAGGCACGTTCCTGGATGAGAATATCCTTGAGCCGGGCGACATCGCGCGGATCAACCGCGAAGATGAAATCGCGCAAAACATCCAGGGCGCGGTCGGTGTTGTCGTCCAGGAATTTGGTGCTGAAGGTGGCCTGCGAAACGAGATTAGCCGATTCATCCACGCGGGTGTTGAGCGTGGTGGAAAAACCGATGCCGCCGGTGTGCGCCGCCATGCGCTGGGCCATGGCCACATAATCCAGCCCGGCCGCGCCCATCTTCCGCACGCACTCACCATACAGCGAAAGATAGGGATACAACTCAACCGGCAGGCCGGTGAGATCAAAACTCACGTGCAGATAATTGATGCCGTTGGCAAACACGTCGTTGCGCAGCAGGGTCGCGCCGGTGGCCAGGGTTTCGGCGGTGGTGGGGATGTGCCGCGGCTTGCGCGGCAAATCGCGCACCTGCAATTGCGGCAGGGTGGCCAGTGCCTCGGGAGTGTTCGGGGCGTTCAATTCGCCGTCCAATTCTTCCTGACTGGCGGCAATCTGCGCAAGCTGGGCGGCGCTGAGCGATTGTTTCAGCGCCTGCATCTTCGCGGCAAATTCGGCGTCTTTTTTCGCCTGCACGGCCCCATCCGGCCGAACCACCAGCAGCAGCCGATGCGTGTTGTCGATGAGCTTTTCGGTGATGAGCCGGCTGAACACTCGCGGATCATCGGCATAACGCTTCTTCAGATTCTTCAAATGCTGATCGGCATCCAGATAAAGCAGCGGATCGGCGC
>Ga0316217_10002289_pt1 | contig 23317 bp, 17 predicted proteins | sample 1anoAmetaG_FD_203633 | JGI IMG/M metagenome (GOLD analysis project Ga0316217, IMG submission 203633) | Freshwater microbial communities from Trout Bog Lake, Wisconsin, USA - 1anoA | ecosystem: Environmental > Aquatic > Freshwater > Lake > Hypolimnion/Profundal zone | place: USA: Wisconsin...
CTGATGGTTGCCATGGGCGTGCGCCGTTTTCGCCGCCGCGCCGCCAACCCCGCGCCGCCCGCCTTTTTGCCGCCGGTCAGCGTTCTCAAGCCCGTGCACGGCGACGAGCCCGACCTCGAGCAAAATCTCGCCAGCTTTTTTGCGCAGGATTATCCGGAGTATGAGATTTTGTTTTGCGCGCGCCACGCAGACGACCTCGGCCTGGCCGCCGCTCGCCGCGTGGCAGCCCGGTTTCCGCAGATCCCCGCGCGCATCCTCACCTGCGGCGAGCCACCCTGGCCCAACGCCCGCACCTTCTCGCTGGAGATCATGCGCCGCGAGGCGCGCCATCCTATCCTCGTCACCTCCGACAGCGATGTGCGCGTCGCTCCCGATTACCTGGCCTCCGTTGTTGCCCCCCTCGCCGACCCCAACGTTGGCATGGTCACTTGCGTATATCGCGGCGTCACCCGCCACGGACTCTGGGCGCAACTGGAAGCGATGGGCATGTCCATCGAAATGACTTCCGGCGTTCTGGTGGCCGAGATGCTTGAAGGAATGCACTTCGCCCTTGGCCCTTCCATGGTCATGCGGCAGAGCACCGTGGAAAAAATCGGAGGCTACCAGGAAGTGGCGCAGTACTACGCCGACGATTTTGTGCTGGGCAACTGGACCGCCGCGGCCGGAGAAACCGTGGTGCTCTCAACTTACATCGTCGAGCATCACGTTCTGAACGCAGCCTTCAAAAAAAGCATTGCGCATCAGCAGGCATGGGCCACCAGCACGCGGTTCTCGCGACCCGCAGGCCACTTCGGCGAAGTGTTGACTTACGCCGTTCCCTTTGGCCTGCTGGCACTCGCTGTATTCAGCGCCGCAGGACACGTCGCCCTCGGTCTTGCCCTGCTGGCCATCACCGTTCTTAATCGCGTGTTGCTCTGTCTGCTGGTTGCAGGCCGTGTGGTCCACGACCGCGCCGCTTTCCGCAAGGCTTGGCTCTATCCGCTGCGCGACTTCATGGGCTTCTGTTTCTGGGTCAGAAGTTACTTTGGCTCCCGCCGCCTTCGCTACCGCGGCGATCCCTACGAGTTGCTTCCCCAGGGAAGACTGCGCAAACTGCCGGAATAGCGGGTTCGACGAAAATTACCGCTCGCGCAACTCGTAAGAATAGATTTCCAGTGAGTCATCCCTGCGGTGCAGAATCAGTGAGTTGTCGGGAGCCAGGGAAAACCCAATATCCCCCACTTCCGCCAGATTAAACATATTCTGGGAGTGCAAATCTGCCACGGTTTCCCTTTGCCCATCGGTTGCCCGGATGCGCTCAATGCGGGCGTTGGGTCCGCCAAAATTGGTATAGAGATACCGTGAATCAGCCGACCAGCTCAGATCAGTGCCTTCCATCGCGTCAGCCAGCTTGTGCCATCTGCTGGTTTGCACATCGAAAAGAAATACCTGATGCTGCTCCAGGCGCATGGCCGCAATCCAGCGCCCATCCGGAGACCAGCGGGCGGTAAACAGCCCCTCCGACCCCGGCAACGTTTGCACCTTTCCTGTGGAAAGATCGATCCGGCGAATGACACAGGAGTGCGAGGGCTGACACTGCACAGTCCCGTAGACCAGAAAACGTCCGTCCGGCGACCAGCTCGGCGCTCCCTGGTTATCGTTGCCCTCAGAGGCTTCACGCGCTACACCGGTGGCCAATTCCAAGATGTAGATACGCCAGGGGTGGTCTGGTTTCAGGAACATATATGCGATCTGTCTTCCATCCGGCGACCAGCGCGGCAGTTGAACATTATCCGGTAGAGATGTAAGCTGCCGCATGTTGCTTCCATCGGCTTTACTAACCCACAGAGATTCTTTTCCCACTGCTAAATTGACGAAGGCTATCCATTGCCCATCCCGCGAATAGTCCAGATATTCGCCAGCAATGCCGGGCAGAATCTCCCGGAATCCGTTTGTCTGCGGATCGAAACGCACAAAACTACCCCTGGCTCCCGACCCGCCCAAGACAAAAAGCCGCTGCGTTCCCCGGTCGAAGGCCATCCCCGTCATCATTTTCATGCTCAACTGTATTTCGGACATTTGAAGGGGTGGCTCCCACCAACGAGCGCCAAACTGGGCCAGCCAGGCTGACTCGCCTTTGTTATGGCTTGAGTCCATGATGAGAAAATACGCGTTCTCCGGGTTGGCCCGCGTCCACGATTTCCCCAAACGAAAGGCCATTGTAGATGGCAGCGAACGCAGCGTGGTTTTCTTCATTCCATCCGTGGAGACAAGCTCCCAGGAGGAGGATGGCAGGTCGGTTCCCTCATCCACGAGCATAAAACGCAGCCGCTCGCCGTCCTCGGACCAATGCAGTTCATCCGGGAGTCCATTGAAGGAGCCAATTTCGCGCGTGGAACTTCCATCCTCGGCGATGAGATAGATCTTTTCCCCTTTTGCATAGGCGATGGTGCGCCCATTCGGCGCAAAAGCAGCAGAGCGGGCCATTACGTCCGCAACCCGATGCGGCTCGCCTCCGTCCAGAGGAACGATCCACAGTGGGCGTTCCCGCTCTGGGCTGACGTAGGTATAGGCCATCAGCTTCCGTCCATCCGGAGAGAGGTCCACGGGCCAAACATTTGCGGGAGGATTCCATACTGTGCGTACAGCCCCGCCGTCCTCCGGCATCGCAACCAGCGCAAGCCAGCCGTTCTCCGACTGTCCAAAGTAGAGCTGTTTGCCGTTTGTCAAAAGACCGTATTTATTCAGACCATTATCGGTAAGTTGTTGCTGGCCGACAAATTCCGGGACATGGAACGATAGCCGGTGATCCAGATAGCGGAATCCGGAGACGGCCAGCAACAGAAAAATCAGAATCCCGCCAAACACGTACAGGGCCAGCCTCCAGCCGAATGCAATCCGCAGTTTGGCGCTTGTTGCTGAGGCTTGGGCAAAGGCATCGGCTGGGATTTCATGAACGGGCACTCGTCTATTGCCATTCGGCAAGGCTTGCTCCGCGCCAGGCTCATGATTCGGCTTCGCCAGCCATGCGTCCAGTTCATCTCGGAAAGCGTAAACCGCCTGTCGCTGGCCGCCGGGGATGCGGTGAATTGGGAGGCCCTTCTCCTTTTCCCAACGCAGCAGCGTGCTGACATCCCGCTCCAGATAATCGCATATCGACTTCCACGAATCCAGTCTCTCTCCGTGAGCACCGTTCTCGTTCATCTTCTTTCCAGGCGATTCAGAAATAGGGAGTGGGTATTTCACAACCTTGGCGACAGCCAGTACACGAAAAAACCAACTTCTGCATATTAACGCTAATTGCGAAGCATGGCCATTGCCGGTTTACTGGGGTGTGGACTTGCGTGCTTTCCCGCATACGCAGAATGTGTGTGGACGGCGGTTGAATGCATTGATTCCATGGCAACAATTTTGACACCAGGAAAGGTTCTCTATGAAACGTGTAATTTTTTTGTGCTCTTCCGCGCTGTTGGCCAGTGCAATTCCGTGGGCTTATGGCCAGACTGGGAACGCGGCCGACCTGCAACAAAAGCTGAACGCCTCATTCAAGATCACAACGGTGACGGCCAACAATGACATAGCTACTCCCGGTGATGTAGTCGAACTGCAAAAGGACGGGCTGAAAATGTCTGCCTTGGCGTCCCTCCTGACGGATTCAAACACCTACAAAGATGGCAAGATCGAAGGTGGTGGGGGGAAGAGACCCGCCCGTTGGATTATAGAAAATACCGTCAGAGGTTTTGGTCAGGCAATCGACCCTACCATAACCGCACCTGACAGTATTCCTCCGCGTACATTAGCTGCCGGTGATCGGTGCTGGGTTCTGGAGGCTACGGTTAAGGATGATGGGATTCATTTCAAGCTCCTCACCGATCCTGACGATAGTGGTATGCGCTACCACGGGGATCTGAAGTTTCCTTTTTCCAAAAAGAATATGCCGACTACAGAGGCAGCTCTGCAAACCATTGCCGAAGTGCTGAAGGTGGTGTCCTCAGACGATCAGGGAACGCAGGCGGCTCAAGGCGACCAGGCCGCCCAGCCGGCTCAAGGCGGACAGTATGCCGCGTACGCTGGGGAGTATCTCATGGAGCAGTCAGGCCAGCGTTACGTTTTTCTTTCCGATGGCTCATGTACCATGCGCAATCCCGGTGGAACGCAAACACCATGCCAATTCACGGTGGACGGAGATTGGCTGGTAGTGAAAATTCCTCTATTAGGTACGGCCATAACTGTCGCGACCTTCAAAATTCAAGGAGACAAGCTGTACATGAGCGGAATCGAGTTAGTTCGGCAAGGGGGCAGGTAGACACCCGAACCGGCAGCCATAGCGCCGTCCGTTCCGCCCGCGACGCGCCAATATGACAATCTAGTTCCGCCGCCAACGCCACCCGCTCCGGTCCTGACCACTACCATCGGCGAGTGATAGATCTCCCAGCCTGTAAACAGCGGCGTACTGACCTGCCAGTCTTTCCGCTTGCCGTCCGAAGTCAGGATGAATGCGCCCTTCTTGGTTCCCACAAGACTCGCACTCCGCTCATGGCCAAACTCTTTTGGTCTACGCTGCTTTCAATACCACAAAACGGCGCGGAGCGACTTAGGATCTACCCCAAAAGGTCGGCAAAAAACAGTAGCAATTTCTCCAAATCCTAAGCTGCCGCGCCGTTCCCGCTTTATTTCAGTTCTGCCAGATGACCGTCGCCGTCCCCACCGCGCTAGCCGGAACAGTTGCCGTGTGGTTCGCGCCGCCCTCCCAGGTCACGGAACCGTCGCTGTGCAGCACGAAGAACTTGAACTGGACCGCCGCACCCTCCGGCAACGACACAGTGAGCAAGGCTGTCCCGGCCGCGGGGATGGCCGCTGGCCCGCAAGCCCCATTCCAGGTAGTTGACCAGTTGCCCAGCTCGGACCCGTTGCCGGCAAGCATCAACACATCCGTTGCGGCCAGAGCAGGCACGCCGCTGACCGAAAACGCAACCGGAACCAGCAAACCCGAGCTCACCATAAACGGCGCTACCGCCGAGGTTGCCGCGCTTTGGGTCACCGTGATCTGTGCCGCGCCTGGTCCCAGCGCCGGAACCGTCGCCGTAACCCGCCCGCTGCTCCAGTGGGTCACGGTGGCGGGCAGGGCGGTTGCCCCCTGGGTGAAGGTCACTGTACCCGGAGTGGCGCCGAATCCCGCGCCGCTCACGGTCACCGCCGCTCCCGGATTAGCCACTCTCGGTGTCACGCTCCCCACGGACGGCCCTGTTGCGCCGGCGAAGACCCAGATCGACACACTGCGGTGTGGCAGGGTGAAGTTAGTCACCGGGTTGTTGCTCCCTGCCGCGCCCGTCACCGCAATGCCGGTTCCGCCCATTGTCCCGGCAAGATAATCGGTGTAACTCCCCGGCGGCAGATAACTGTAAAGTCCGCTGATGACCTGGTCGTTGCTCTTGTTCTTGTTGATGGCCACCAGCACCACGTTCGTGCCCAGCTTGCGCTCGTAAATGTAAATGTCGTCGTTTAGCCAGCGCTGCTCCATCGTCCCGTAGGCTACCGCCGGATTGGCCGCCCGCAACGCCGCCAGGTACTGAATGAGCAAGACCGCGTCCGTGGAGGCGAAGCTGGTCATCGCATTGCGATCGTAGGGGTCCAGGCCGCCGCCCGTGTTGTTGTGCAGGTATTGTTCGTCGCCGTAATACAGCACCGGCACTCCGCGGCAGGTCAGCAGAAAGCTGATTGCCAGCTTTACCCCCATCGCATCAGCGCCCAACGATTGGATGCGCGCATTGTCGTGATTGTCAAAGAAAGTGACCAGGTCGTTGGGCTGCGCAAAAGTCTGCGCCATCGCATTCGCTGGCGTCGTATCCTCGAGCGTAAGCTCGTCGTCAATCTCCGTAAAGCTCTTGCCGCTGCCGAACACATCCTCCAGCGTGTAATAGAGCGGATAATCCAGCAGATTCATGCCGCTGGCGTTGGAGAATTTCACGGAGTCCGGGTAGAGCGCATCTCCCGATCCCTCATCCCACTCGCCAAAAAGAAAAGGCCGCGCGGAAGCAGTGGGCAGCGTTGCGGATCCAGTCCAGTTGGCGACGGCGTTCTCCAGCGAGTACTCCCAACCCCAATCCACATCCTTCACGGCATCGAAGCGGAAGCCGTCGACGCCATGAGACAGAAAATTCGTGACTGCGGTCTTGAGATAAGAGTCAACCCAGGGATTGGTTTGATCCAGGTCCGCCAGACCGTCCAAAGAGTAATACTGCAATTGATAGCGGTCCTCAAAGTTGCTGATCTGCGGATTATGGTGGTAGTAAGTTTGGGCGCCGGTGTCACTGCTGTAGTTGGTAATCTTCACGCCATTGTCATAGAGCGAGCCATCCTCTCCCACCCCGGTTGGGTTGGTGTGGTTGGCCACAAAGTCCACTATCACACTGATCCCGTCCGCATGGGCTGCTGCCACCAGGCTGTCAAAGGCCGCCCAGGTGTTGTTCACATCGCCAAAGTGCTCCTCTATTCGCATCATGTCCCGCGGCCAGTAACCATGATAGGGCGCGTCGCCGGACGCGGCTCCCACGTTGATGTTATCCACCGGGGGAGAGATCCAGATGGCCGCCGCGCCCATCGCCTTCAGGTAGTTGAGTTTCTGCTGAATCCCCGCCAGATCTCCACCCCAGTAAAATTGCCAGTTGGTGGGAGCGGTAAAACCGTCCGGATCAAAGATCCCGGCACTTTGGGGCGGATTATCGTTAGAAGTATCTCCGTTGAAGAAGCGGTCGGTCACGATCTGGTAGATAAACCCCTGGTGAATATCGCTGAACTGAGGAATCGGCGGGGCAGCAGGAAGGTTGATGGTATATGCGGCCACGGCCAGCCCGCTGTTGGTATAACCCGGCGCGGTCGCCAGAGCCATGATGGTGGTTGTTGTGGCCACCGGGATGGGCGCTGTGTAGAGCGTGGAGGCAACCGTCGGCACGCTGCCATCGGTGGTGTAATAAACTGACGCGCTTGCCGTCGAGTCCGTGAGGGCCACGCTCTCGAGGGTTATGTAACTCCCGGGGCTCACTGAAAATGCCGGCGTGGCCGCCTGGGGGGTCGTGACGTTCTGCGTCGGGCCGCTGCCCCCGCATCCGGCCAGCACCATCGCAACCACGCAAAGCGCCGTTAGAACTCTGAAAGGTCTCCTCAAAAATCCAGCAGCGAACATCGCGAATCTCCTCGAGTGAAACAGGCGCGAAGAAGCCCTATCCCTCCATCTTATTCTTCAGAGGCGGCATCGGCGTCAAAGCTCAGGCCCGGTTGCGCCTCTGCCCTCTCGCTTTCCATTTCTGCCGGGCAACTGCCATCCAATCAATTACCCGCATATTCTCAATGAACTGCACAGGCAAGCCTCCTGCCATCACACCGCCCGCCGAGCGTAGCACTCCCTGCAGGCTCGGTCGTCTAGACTTGAAGATGAGACAGGCAACGATGAAGCTATTTGGCGGCAAAAACGATTCCCCGGAACCCTCCGCAACCGAACTCCAGACCGGCCTCTTCAGCCGCATGAAGCAGGCTGTGGCGCGCACTCGCGAGTCGCTTTCCGCGCGCATCGAGACTGTAGTGGCCCTTACGCGCACAGTCGATGAGCAGACCCTCGAAAGCCTTGAATCCATTCTGCTGACCAGCGACCTCGGCGTGCAAACCACCACCGCCATTCTGCAAGCCCTGCGGGAGCGCGCGCGGCGCCAGGCCATTGAAGGCGGAGACGAGTTGCGCGATCTGCTCAAGGCACAGATCCGCGCCATCCTCGAAGCACCGCAACGCGCAGTCCCGGCTCCCGAAGCGCCGCCTACGGTTACTTTTTTGGTCGGCGTCAACGGCACGGGAAAAACTACTTCAGCGGGAAAGCTCGCCGCATGGCATCGCGCACAGAATCGCACCGTCTTGCTCTGCGCCGCCGATACCTTTCGCGCCGCCGCCATCGAGCAGTTGGAAATCTGGGCCGCCCGCAGTGGCGTGGAGATGATCAAGACCCGCCACGGCGGCGACCCCTCGGCCGTACTCTACGACGCAATCTCCGCCGCCAAGGCGCACAAAATCGATGAACTGATTGTGGACACCGCGGGCCGCCTGCACACCAAAACCGGACTCATGGACGAGCTCGACAAGATGCGCCGCACGGCTGCCAAGTTGATTCCCGGCGCGCCTCACGAGGTGCTGCTGGTCATGGACGCCACCACCGGCCAGAACGGCCTCAACCAGGCCCGCCAGTTCACGCAATCCGTCGGCGTCACCGGCATCGTCCTCACCAAGCTCGACGGCACAGCCAAAGGCGGCATCGCCGTAGCCATCGCTCAGGAACTCAACCTCCCCGTCCGCTTCGCCGGCGTAGGCGAGCAGATGTCCGACCTGCTGGAGTTTTCGCCCGAAGCTTTTGTGGATTCGCTGCTGGGATAGACTTTGCACAACAACACATAAACCGGCTTTCGATTATTAATCTTGAAGATCACTGCTGTGAATGATGGACCATCTTTCTGAAATCGCCTCTATTCATACATATTTTCTTGTTATGGGTTATGTCATTATTCTGCGCGCGGGGCAAAATGCCCTGATTGTAGCTAAATGTCTGATTCTTTAAGAAAGTTCCTGGGATGAACTACTTCAAGCGGGAATACTCGATGCGCGCTTGCTTCAGGATAGGTATGTCCGCATCCGCATTCTTCCACGAGTCAAAGAATTTTTCATACTCGCCGCGGCTGGCTGAAATATTGTTCTGCAAAGCATAAGCACGAGCCAGGCCGATATGCGCCAGATGAAACAGTGGAGAGAGAGGATCGATACCGGGGTTGGCAAGGATCTTCTGATACTCGGGAACTGCCATTTCCGGCCGTCCGGCCTTCAGGTAGGCAGCAGCTCTTTGCGTAAGTATTGCGTAATTGGCCATCTCGTAGGGCCGGGCAGGCTCCAGCGCCTCAACCGCATCGAGAGGCTTGTCACGCTCCATGGCCAGCGCAGCGCGTAGCAGGGGAAGATTCAGGTTCGCCATAAAGGTGCCGGGATGCTTGTTACTGCTCTGCTCTGCCAAATAGCGCTCCGCAAATGGAGTGTTTCCCAGTTCCGCGTTCAGAATGGCAAGGTCCGGCGAAGCTGCTTTCACGGAGTTGATGCGCTTGAGCGTGGCGCGTGAATCCTCTTTCAAGCCAAGTGCGTACTGTACCTGCGCCTGGTCTAAAAGAATATCATCGGCGGTCTCGGGAAGTTTTTCGTTTTTCGCGGTCTCGAAGGCGCTTTTAAAAAGCTCTTCAGACTTTTTGTAATGTCCGGCGGCGGCCTCTCCTCCCGCCTGATTGTCCATGAAATACCAACCGCCGTTATGGTCTTCCCCCCACTTAATTTCACGCGCCAATGCGTCCTGGTCATTTTCAGCGTAGGCAATTCGCAGGAGCGAGTTATGCAGTCCCTGGGAATCAACTCTGCGTTGCACGGCGCGCAGAGCAAGGGATTTGGCATCCGCAAAGCGATTGGCGCGCCTGTACGCCCGGGCGAGCACGCTGTAAGCCACGCCGCGGCTGGGAGCTTCCTCCACCGCTCGTTCCCCGGCGTTAATCGCGGGCGCATATTGGCCCAGTTGTGCGTATTCATTGGTAAGGTTCACCCAGGGAATCCAATCGTGCGGATAGGTATTTGTCCACATCCAATACACGTGGATTCCCTGCAGCACATCTTTTTGGCCCTCGCAATAGTAGTGCGCCTGGATGGTCAGTTTTTCTTTTGCGCTGACACGGTCGCTTAACGCGAAGGCCTTCTCGTAATACTGTGAAGCGTTGTTGTATTCATTCAGGTTGTAGAATTCCGTTGCGATGGCTGAGTATGCCATGGCAAACTGCGGGTCCAGTTCGACCGCCCTTTGATAGAAGGTCAAGGCTTCGACTTCACTCTTGCCTTGGGCATCCAGATTTTGCCCGATGGAATAGGCTTTCAGCGCCTCCAGGGAAGGCGTAGTGGCATCGACGATCGGCACTTGAAAGCTCTCCATTGATTGAGTGGATTCGCCCAGTTCCCTGCGAAGACGGTCGGCGACGGAGTCCAGTGCGGAAAGTACTTTCTCTTTGCCTGCAGCCTCGGCCTTTGCCCCGGCAAGCTTCTTTCCGGAGGCGCAGTCGGTGGCCTCCAGCGTCAGGAGATATTCCCGGCCTATGAGGGCGATGTTTCCCGTCAGCAGCACCTGCCGGTTGTTGCGTTCACAGATCTCTTTCGCGACTCCAGGGGTGATAGCGGAAGTGTTGTTGAGTCCCATTAACTGAAGAGTGCTCATGGTCTCGCGCTCGCTCATCACATCGACATAGGGAGACTGCTCCAGGTCAATTTCCAGTGCGCGTTTCAGGGTATGGTCGAAAGCGGCATCTCCGGTGGAGTTGGCAAAGTCGGCAACCATGACTTTACGGATCTGCGGAGGCGGAGCAACGTGCCTCCATGCAATGGTTGCGGTCAGGGCAATCAACGCTGCCGCAACCAAAAAAATCCCACCCCAACGCTGGGCGGCGTTGCGGCGGGATGGCGTTGCGGCGGGTAAAGCAGGGGAAGCTTGCTCTGGCGAGTTGTTTTCATAGACCACCCGTGTGCGTTCCCGCACGCGCTGCACAAGAATGTCGCCGGGGCGCGCATCGGGAAGTCCGCTATGGGCCTGCTCAGTTAGAACCTGGGTTGCGAGCACCTGTGCCCCGAATTGATAGCCGCGGCCGGGAACGGTCACTATCAGATCGGATTTCTCCCCCAGCGCGTGGCGCAGTTGGGAGATGTACTTGGGCAGGTTGCCCTCTTCCACAAAAGAGCCGGACCAGACTGCCTCAAGAAGTTCCTCCTTGGGCACCACCCTCCCAGAGTTCAAAGCCAGAAAAGCGAGAACGTCAAAAGCCTTCGGCGTGAGCGTAATGGGCGCATCCTGCCACGTCAAGACCCGCCTGCGGAGGTCCAGGCTATATTCATCGAATCGAAGTATTTCATTCGTATTCAATAACATAACGAGCCGTCATAAATCGTAAGAAAAAGTCATGGAAAACGTCAAGACATTCGCTGTGCCTGGTGATTGAGTAGAGAGCGTGGCAGCACCCGAACTCTGCGGATCAAGGAGTGGCTGTATGAACATCTTACGACGCGGCGCGACGGAAGCGGAAGCCAACAGCAAGGAATCTTTCCCAGAGCCGGCAAAGAGCCAGCGCATCGAGATCACGGTAGAGCGGGAGACCGTCACCATGCTGGTGCGCGGCCAGACCGTGGAAAACCAGCAGGAGCCGGCATTGGAGAGCGTCGCGCCGGAGCCTGAATGCATGGAACTGCCCTCATCGTCTGGGACGGTTCCGCTTTCGCCCGCCACAGTACGCCAGAACCAGGAAGTAACCAGCCCCTAGCGGGCCTTGCAAAGACACGCGGAGACTCAGTTCAGAACTCAACATTCAACCGAAACCACTTTACGGAGAAGAAAGCCATGAAGCAGATGAATCAGATCGAAATCAGTCCTATGCGCCTGCTGGCTGGGGCGTGCTGCCTTTTCACTATCCTTGTTCTTGCGCCGATGGCCGCTGCCCAGCAGGCAGTTCCGGCTAAGGCAAACCAGATTTCCCCCATTGCCCCGGCTGCCACTGCGCCCGCGGCAACCAACCAAGCGGCTTCCTCCACGGCCAAGACTGGCCTGGCTGCCAAGCCGGCGGCCAAGCCAGTCGAGGAAGAGGAGACGGCCTCGCCCAACTCACCCGATCATCAAGGCATCAAGGTGCACGGCCATTGGGTCTTGCAGGTCAAGAATGCCGACGGCACCCTCGGCGAGCGGCGCGAGTTTGACAACTCGCTCACCTCAGCGGGCGGCAGTATTTCAGGAGACCAGATAATCGCTGCACTGCTCTCGGGTAACGCGAGCGCGGGCGATCCGGCAGTGGCGCTCATCACTTCGCCCTATCCGGCATCAGACCCGACCTCGTTATGCAATGGTTCTGCTATCGGTATTACTTGCAGCCTGATCACGACAAATAGCAACTCAATCTATGGTTGGCCGGGGAACCAGTTGGGCCTCACCGGAACCGTCTATTTCAGCCCTAAGGTCAAGTGGGTGCTGGCCGGCAACTATACGGTCCCCAGTGGTTTTAGCAGCTTCACTGCAGTTCAGACCTTGATCAGTTTTTGCATAAATTACAACGCTAATTTCTTAACAAATGGTGGTTATAGCATGGTGGGATCAAGTTCCGACCGAGGCTCAAATATACCGCCAAGTGCTTGTGACATGGGCGACTCACCCAGTAATGATGTGGGTGGCTCTCTTACCTACGCCGCCATCCCCGGGGGCACATTGAACGTGATTCCTGGGCAGATCATTCAAATTACAGTCACCATCACCTTCTCCTGATCCAGGCCAGATGAGCGTTCAGACGAACCGGAAGAGGAGAGAGGCGATGACCAGCAGAGGATCTACGGAAGTGGGCAATGAAGTGCGGGGACGGCCCCTGTGGGTTGCCGCATCCCTGTGTGCGACGGGCGCATTGGCGTTCGTCTTCAAGGGAACCATCAAATGGGCAAAAGTCCTGCGCAACTCCGCGATACTGGCCCTCGGTCTTCTGGCTGGCCAGGCCGCCGCGCAGATAGCGACTCCGGCAGTGCCGGTGCTGGCCTTCAACCCGGCCCAGGTGGGCATCTCCACCGGCAGCGCGGAGACATTGACGGCCACCTTCACGGTCTCCGGCTATACCGGCAGTTTTACGCCGACGGCAACCCTGCATTACGGCAAAGACTACTCAATGGGGAGCGTGGATTGCACCGTGACCGGGGCTACGGAGAGCTGCGCGATCCCGATTACCTTTCAACCGACGCTGCCTGGCGGCCGCAAGGACGCGGTCTTCCTGATGAACGGCAGCACGCGCATGGCGACGATGCTGCTGGGCGGTGTCGGCCAGGCCCCGCTCTCGCTGGTGCAGCCGGGAGTGGTGACCGACGCCGTGCCCAGCACCAATTCCTGGGATCTGTATGACGTCGCCATCGACGAAAGCGACGTGGCGTATGTTATCTGCGACAATTGCGCCTCACCCAAAACCAATGTTTGGAGCGTGCAGGGCGAGGTGATGACCCCGATCCCTGTTACCTTTACCAGCACAAACGGCAATGCAGGCCCCAGCACCATCGCCATTGACGGCGCCGGAGTGCTTTACTTCACCGTCGGCGGCTACCGGTCAAGCCTGGTAACTTACGACACGGTCACGGGCAAGGTAAGTTCTTTTTCAACCCTACCCGCAGGCTGGCCTGGATGTTCTAACAACAGTTACAACTACTTGCCTCAATATCTGGATTCGGTCGCGGTCGATCAATGGGGAAATATCTTCGTCCACGAAGACCTCTGCCAGGAAGTGATTGAATTCAAGCCGGACGGGAGCTTCATCGCCACGAATGTCCCTGGAAATTCCCCTGGCAGTCCCTCGCCGACGATGGTCGCCGTGGACGCCAAAGACAATATCTTCGTCACCGGCCCTTACACCGTGAAGACTCTCTCTGGCGGCACGCCAAGCCAGATCAATGCCAGCGGAGAGTACGCAGGACTCGCCGTTGATGCCGCCGGCACTCTTTACCTTACCCGCTGGGGCGTTCCCGGCTTCGGCCTCGGCGAACTGGCGGCCTCGGATTATGCTGTCACGCTGGCCGGGATCGACAACGGCTTGCCGGGCGAACCGCTGGCCCCGCTCGGACTCGGCCTGGCCTCGGATGGAACCATCTATGCCGGCGATTACGGCAACCTCGACAAGGTTGATCGCTCGCAGGGCGCAATCAACTTCGGGGAGCAGAATACCGGCGTCACCTCCAAAATTTATATCGTGGGCATCTACAACGGCGGCAACGAGAATCTGACTCTGGCGAACTTCGGCCTCGACGCAGGCGACGTCGCCTTTGCCTTGTCGTCGCCCAGCACCAATCCCTGCATCGTGGGAATGACGATCGCCCCCGGCGCGCTGTGCAATGTGTACGTCACCATGAAGCCGCCCTATCCGGGCACGTTTGGCGGCACGATCACCTTCGACACCAACTCGCTGAACATTGGCGGCACATCGCAGGTTGTTGATCTCAACGGCTTCGTTGAGGGCGCGCACGTCACGGCGAATCCCGCTTCGCTGGCTTTCGGATACCAGGCGCCCAACACCTCCGCCACGCAGGCGGTGACCCTCACCAATAGCGGTAACGGCGATGACGCCACAATCAACCTCAACTCCGCAACCATGCCTTCCGGTTACAGCATCTCCGCCGTCGCTACAACCGGCCCATGCTCCGGCTCCGTACTTGATATCGCCGTCGGCTTCAATTGCATGGTCAACATCACCTTCAATCCCAAAACGGAGGGCCCTGCCAACGGCAACATCGTAGTTGGCATCTACTATGAGGGCGGCGGCTCGACGCCGAACCTTCCGATTCCTGTCACCGGCATCGCCTCGCAGGTGACGCTGACGCCGGCCTCCATGAGCTTCACGACCGCGCAGGGCAGCTCTTCAGTGGAACAGTTCCTGGAATTGACCAACAACGGCAGCACCCCGGTTACGCTCACCAGCATCAATCTCGGCGGCGCGAATCCGTCTGCATTCACAATAGGTACAGCCCTATGCAGTAATGCTCTCGCGGGCGGGCTGCAAGGGAAATCCAGTTGTGTAATCGGCGTCACCTTCAATCCTCCCGTCACGACATTGGGTGTGGTCAACCTGGCGGCGCAGGTGGTGGTGACTGACAGTGATGCAGCAACTTCACCGCAGATAGTGAATTTGACCGGGACCGCAACAGCGCCTCTCCCGCTTCCGCTGTCCCTCATTGAGGCGATTCACATCACGGACAATGAGACGGCGATTCCAGCGACTCCTTTGAATATCGTCGAGAACATTCACATCTCAGACGCGGATACGACACCACCGGCGATCCCTTTGAATATCGTCGAAACAATTCACGTCAGCGACGAGGAGAGTGGGCTCACGCAGCCCGCCGCCCCTACGGCGACGACTACCACCGTCACCTCTTCGCTGAACCCCGCGCTCCTGGGACAAGCCGTCACTTTCACCGCGAAGGTAACGCCCTCGACCGCAACCGGGACCGTGCAATTCTGCGTGGACGTGACCAATTGTGTAGTGGCCCGACCCCTGACCGCTGGAAGCGCAGTCTTGCCAATCAGCGGCCTGACAGCGCCAAGCCACACCATCACCGCCACCTACACCCCTGCCGCGGGCTCCGGCTATGCGGCGAGTTCCGGGTCGATGATCGAGACGATCAGTGCTCCGGCTACGCTGACCTCACCCACGCAAGGGGCGACGCTGGCCGGTTCCAACCAGAGCTTCACCTGGGCGCCGGTTGCCGGAGCCACCAGTTATACGCTTTGGCTGGGAAGCAGTGCGGGCGCGGGCAACCTGTTTGACGGTCATACGACAGGCACCACTCTCACAGTCAACAACCTGCCGGTCAACGGCGAGACGATCTATGCGCGGTTGATTACCAACTTCAACGGAGTCTACCCGTACACCGACTCGACCTTCACCGCGGTCCTGCCGGCTGCGCTGACCTCACCCGCGCAAGGAACAACGCTGGCCGGTTCCAACCAGAGCTTCACCTGGGCGCCGGTTGCCGGAGCCACCGGTTATACCCTTTGGCTGGGAAGCAGTGCGGGCACGGGCAACCTGTTTGACGGTCATACGACAGGCACCACTCTCACAGTCAACAACCTGCCGGTCAACGGCGAAACAATCTATGCGCGGCTGATTACCAACTTCAACGGAGTCTACCCGTACACCGTCTCAACCTTCACCGCAAAGTAGTTCATCCCCAGGCATGACGCCGTGCGCACAGAGCATGGCGTCATGCTTGGCTTCTGCCGGGTGCCCCAGATCTCGATTCTGAGATCTGGGATCGAATAATCCCATCAGGCCAGCGACTTAGTCCATACGCAGTTGTCGCTACGAACCGCACCAAAGACGCGCCCCATTTACACTAGAAGTGTTCCCGTTTACCACGCACATGAATCAGCAAGTCGATCAAGACCGTTATTGGATGCAGCGAGCCCTCGAGCTTGCCCGCCGCGGCATTGCTGTCAGCTCGCCTAACCCAACCGTCGGGTGCGTCATTCTCGATTGCGCCGGGCAGGTGGTTGGCGAGGGATGGCATGAGTACGACCTGCTCGACCACGCTGAAATCGCCGCCCTCAAAGTCGCCGCTCAGCACGCCGGCGACCGCCTGCGGGGCGGCACGGCTTACGTCACCCTGGAGCCCTGCAACATTACCGGCCGCACCGGTCCCTGCACCGAGGCCCTGATCGCCGCCGGTGTCAGTCGTGTGGTCGCTGCCACCATCGATCCCAATCCCGCGGTTGCTGGCCGCGGCCTCGACCGCCTCCGCGCCGCCGGAATCCAGACCACCCTCGGCGTCTGCCAGCCCGAGGCCCGACGCCTTAACGAAGGCTTTGCCCGCTGGAGCCAGCACCATCGCCCGCTCGTCCTGATGAAGGTGGCCATGACCCTCGATGGCCGCATCGCGCCGCCGCCCGGCGTGCAGGCTCCGCGCGAGCCGTACTGGATCACGAGCGAGCAGGCCCGCGCCGCCGTGCAACCCCTGCGCTGGCAGGCAGACGCAGCGCTGACCGGCGTGGACACGGTTCTCGCCGACGACCCATTGCTCACCGACCGCAGCGGCCTGCGCCGCCGCCGTCCGCTGATGCGCATTGTCCTCGACTCCGCCCTGCGCATGCCGCTCGATTCAAAAATGGTGGCCACAGCCCACAACGACCTCGTCATCTTCACCGTCTCCAACAACGAAGCCCGCATCAACGAACTGCGCAGCCGCGGCGTCCGCGTTGAGGTGCTGCCCGCCGAGGCCGGCCGCGTTCCGCTGGGAAAGGTTTTAGACACGCTGGGCAGCGAGGGAATTCTGACGCTGCTGACTGAGACCGGAACCATGCTGAACACAGCGCTGCTGGTGGGCGGATTCGTTGACCGCATCCACCTCTTCGTCTCCCCGCAGATTCTGGGCTCCGACGCGGTCCCCGCCTTCAAGGGCATGGCCAAAGAAATCCACATGGCCGAGGTCGAAGTCGAGCGCTACGGGAATGATCTGGGGCTTTGTTCGTTGCTCCGCGATCCCTGGCTGAATTCCGAGCATGAGCGATAAAAATAGTCCGTATCACTCAAAATATATGCAATAATGAGCGATAGAAAGGCCCCCTATCGCTCATGGCATGGAACTGGCAAAACCCGGATTGGCCCAACTTCAGATGGGATACAGCCCGAATCGCCGCCGCAGAAGAGAAGTTTCTGCTCGGCGTTGGACTTGGCCTGGGCGCCTTCAAGCATCTGGAAAAGGACGAGCGCAACCAACTCATCATCGAGGTGATGAGCGGCGAGGCTCTGAACACCTCGGAGATCGAAGGCGAAATCCTCAACCGGGCCAGTGTGCAATCCTCCATCCAGCGACAGCTTGGCTTGCTCGCCGATCAGCGGCGCATCCCGCCAGCCGAGCAAGGCATTGCGGAGATGATGGTTGATCTTAACCGAAGATTCTCTGAACAGCTTTCGGAAGATATGCTCTTTAGCTGGCATCGAATGCTGACCGCAGGCCGCAGAGACCTGATCGACGTTGGGCGTTTTCGCACCAGCTCAGCGCCGATGCAGGTGATCTCCGGTCCGATTGGCAGGGAGAAGGTTCACTTCGAAGCGCCGCCCACCGAGACGGTTCCCCAGGAAATGCACCGCTTCATCGCTTGGTCCAATCGAACCGGGGCGCAAAACGCCACACCCTTGCCTGCTATTACCAGAGCCGGCATTGCCCACTTGTACTTCGAGTCAATTCACCCCTTTGAAGACGGCAACGGGCGAATCGGACGAGCGCTGGCGGAAAAGGCATTGGCGCAGAGCTTCGATCAGCCGGCGATGACCGGATTGGCCACGACAATTCTTGCGCATCAGAAGAGCTACTATGACGCTCTGGAACAGGCCAACAAAGGGATTGAAATCACGGAATGGCTTGTTTGGTTTGCTGAAATCGCTCTGGAGGGGCAGCAGCGCATCCTCGCGCAGCTCGAGTTCCTGATTGCCAAAACAAAATTGCTGGATCGGCTGCGCGGCAAGATCAACGACCGTCAGCAGAAGGCGTTGCTTCGCATAATGAACGAAGGCCCGGCGGGATTCAAAGGCGGCCTTAGCGCGGGCAACTACTGCGCCATCACTGGAGCTTCTCCCGCGACTGCAACCCGCGACCTGACGGACCTGGTCGAAAAAGGCGCACTTGTCCGTTCGGGTGCACTAAAGCAGGCGCGCTATACGCTGAATCTATCCCCCATTCCCTGACCTCCGCACCCTGTCCTCTGTAAAATAGATCCATGTTCACCGGCATCATCGAACAAACCGGCACACTCGTCAGCCTGGAAAACCGCGGCGGCGTTCGCCGCATCACAGTGGAGGCTCCCGGCCTGGCAGGACGACTCCGCGAAGGCGACTCATTGGGCGTATCCGGCGTCTGTCTTACGGCGTTGGACGTGCATCCGACGCTCTTCCACGCTGATCTGGCACAGGAGACGCTGGATTGCACTTCGCTCGGCGCGCTCGCTCCCGGCTCCAAAGTCAATTTGGAACAGCCCACCGCTGCCGGCAGTCCGCTGGGCGGCCACATTGTGCAGGGACACGTGGATGGTTGCGGGGTGATGACCGCTCTTGACCCCGTCATCTCCGAATCCAGCCCGGATTTCGACCGGCAAACCACCGATTGGACGCTGAAGGTTCGCGTTCCTGAGAACGTGCGACCGTGGATGGTCCATAAAGGCTCGGTGGCTGTGGAGGGAATCAGCCTGACCATCGCCGATTTCGACGGAGAAGCTATCAGCATCGCCATTCTGCCCCTCACCTATTGGCGCACCAACCTGCACACGCTTGCCGTGGGCGCACCAGTGAATGTGGAGGCGGACGTGCTGGTGAAGCTGGCCCATGCCCAGATGCTGGCCCAGAAAAAACCCTCGTTGGAACTGACCGAGCCCTGGCTGGTGGCCAGCGGATTCTGACGGCAGCGGCGCGTCAGCCTCGATACTGAATCAATTTAGCTGGAAAAAACGAGCGCAAACTGGCTGGCGGATGCCCGCAGCAACCCGCCCGCCGAGGCGCAACACTGATAAAATGCGGTTTATTTGAACTGCGCGAAAATATCCCAGGCGTAATAGACGATGACAACCAGTGTCGCGGCCACATCGAGCCATTTCAAAACAGTCAGCGTCGGTTGAATTTTATTGACTTTGGCGGCAATGGCTTCCTGGACTACCTTCTCCTGTGAAAAGGCATCGTCCAGAAAAATCTGGTCTTCTTCATCGCGCTGCAATCTGGAGCGATAAATATAAACAGCCGCTGTGAGTACAACCAGCGCTCCCCAGACTATCCACATCACCAGAACAAACGTCATATACCACCTCCGAAAAAATTTCAGCCCCGAACCACGGCGGACCCTATAAAAATTTTCCGGGCGCGTCGAACAGAGGAGCCGTCCCGGTGACAATCATACCGCTGATTGGCGGGGCTTGCTTCGATAAAAATATCACAGGCATTTTTCAGGGCACTGGGTGGCTGAAGTCCCGCATGTCTTCAGGTTTGGCCCGGCCTCTTCTGCGACTTTCCCCCGGCCAGTTGCATCTAATGGAATGAAACCGCCTGCCGGGGCCTTGTATCCCCGCTCGCGGAGCGGTAAAGTTACGTAAACGGCAAGCATTTCACGATTAGGGAGATTTCATGGCCACAACAACCTCCACACCCGAACAGGAAACCGTAAAAAAAGCCCCTCTCACCTTGACCTCCACGGCCATCGCAAAGGTGCGCGAGATTATGGCTACCCAGGATCCGCTGCCCTCAGGCCTGCGTATTGGCGTCCAGGGAGGCGGCTGCTCGGGATTCCAGTACTCCATGGCCTTTGAGAATCAGCCCGGCATGATGGATAAGGTTTACAGCTTTGACGATCTCAAGGTTTATGTCGATGCCACTTCGCTGATGTACCTCAACGGCTGCACGGTGGACTACATTGAAACCCTGGAGGCCGCCGGCTTCAAGTTTGACAATCCCCAGGTAAAGTCAACCTGCGGCTGCGGTTCTTCGTTCAGCGTCTAACGACCAGCTTCCGGCCCTGCGCCGCTTTGGCCAATACAAAAGGCCCGTCCCTTTCGTGGGGCGGGCCTTATTGCATTTAAGCGGCTGGATTTTGGGCCGGTGAGCTGGAGCTATTGCTGCGGCGGGGAGGGTGGCGTGGGAACAGTCCCTCCGGAATTGGTTCCGCCCGGCGAATTACCGAAACCCGTGCCAATGCCTGAATTGCCAGAGCCTGAGCCGAAGCCGGAACCAACGCCAAGCCCTGAGCCGCTACCGGCAATGGAACCGGCTGGCTGGCCATTGAGGCTTCCAGCGCCTCCCTGCGCCATCATCTGCTCGGCCAGCGGGTCGTAGACGAACTCCCACTCGTTGTAGTGGTTTTTCTTCTTGTAAACCATGATCGACTGCTTGGGGCTGTTGGGAGAGAAGCCGATAATGCCGCCTCCGCCGAGGGTCAGGCCTGTCTGACCGCCCTGGCCGGCCGTTGATCCAGGAGTTGAGCTGGCGCCCGAAGTGCTGGACGACGTGTTGTTACTGGCAGCATTCGGATCGGTGGCGTTCGTCCCGGCCAAAGGGTTTAAGGAGGAGGCGCCAGTGTTCAGGCCTGTGCCTGCGCAGTTTGCGCTGCCGCTGAAAGAACTGGCGGAGTTGCTGAAGCTCGACGTGGAGCCTGACGCTGAACTTCCGCTGAGAGGCGTGCTGACGCAGCCGCCGCCTGTTCCTCCCAGCGGCTGCCCGAAAAAGCCCATCGCCGTTGGCGCCTTGTTCTGTCCAAACCGGACTGGCTTCCATTCTGCATTGCCGGTGGTTGGATCAGCATACTTCTTGCGCAGAAACCGAATGTTGTTGACGGGCTTTACCAGCACATCCGCATTGGGCGGGTAGGCGCCGAATTTCTTGTAATACATCCGCACGCCGCGGATATACTGCTTGCCGCGGTGCATGGTTTCCAACTCGCGGTCGCGCTGGATTTCCTTGGACATTTTGGGCAACGCAACCGCCAGCGCAATGGTGAGCAGCGCCACCATAAAAATGACCATAACCAGCATGTAACCCTCCTCGGAGGATTTCACGCGGCGGGTTGGGGTGGGTTTCTTCAATCAGTTCCTGGCCTCTGGCTCCTGGCCTTTCCTTGCAGGACTCTGCTTTGATGTCACACCTGAAATTCGCATAAAAGTAAAATGGCTAAAAGCTGGAAGCTGGCAGCCGCACCTCAATTCGCCTGCAGCGGCAGGCTCTGCACGTTGTTGTAGCTCAAATCTGTGATCTGCACATTGCCCGGCATGATGGCGCCCACCTTGTAGCGATGGTCGATAATCTCGCCGGAGCGGGCAACAAATATGTCATCGCCGTGCACAAAAAACGCCTGCAGGGATTTGTCCTTGGTCTGGGTGTAGCCAAAATACTTCAGCTCAATTGCCGGTGGCTTCGGTTTTTCCGGCACAACCGGGGCCGCGGACGACACAACGGCAACGCCGGGCCGGGCGCCCTTTATCGGGATTTCGATGCGCGCGGGCGCCGATTCTGAGGAGAAGATGTTTCTGCCTGTGCCTTTGTATTCCACGTTTTCGGTCAAGGCGAGCTTTTCCAGATGCAGCGCGGGGTCGATGCCGGCGTTGGTAAGCTTCTGCGCCTCCGGCCCGTTGGCGGCAGCCAGATTGGTCGCGGCTTCATGCGCCCTGGCCGCCGGAATTTGCATTGCAGGCGGCGGTGTTGCCGCCACCCGGCGAACCGGCGTGGAGGGGCCGCTGAACGACTGGTAAACCTCGTATCCGCCAATGCAGAGGATGACAGCGAAAAGGCCTATGACCAGATAGACCTGGCGCTTGTTTTCAGTTCCCATGCGCATTGCCATCGCTATTGGCCCTCCTTTCCCGTATCAGCAGGCTCGGCGTCCGGCTTTTCAGCAGCTTCGCCGGCCTTTTGCGCAAGCGGCAATCCGATAGGCACATCCGAGGGCCTCAACCAGGTAGAGACTCGAAGCCGCAAATTCACTTGTCCCCCCTGCTGGCCGGTCAGAGCCATGGCCCGGATCACGAAGAACATCTTGTTGCTCTCCAGACCGTTCACAAAGCGCATGATCTCCGGATAGTTGCCGGTGATGCCCGCTTCGATGGAAATCTCCGTCAGGTCGGACGCAGTGGCGCCCTGTGTGTATTGCACCCGGCTGAGCCGCACTGGGCCTTTCAAAGCCAATTCGCCAAGACGGCGGTCAATCGAGGAGTAGCTGGGCGGAATGCGTTTGGCATAAAAATCCCGCATCTGTTTGCGGGATTCATCCACGCGCTTGTCCAGCCCGCGCAGGGGGGCGGTCTCCATGTCCAGCGCGCGCAACTGAACCTGCTTTGCGGCCAGCGCGTCAGAAGAGCTGCCGCTGGTGGTGGCCCAATCCAGGCCCAGGCGGATAGAGAGGCCTATCACCAAAACCAGCAGTACTGCAAATCCTGCATAGTGCCAGGTGAGCGGAGAGGCCAGGCGCTCGCGCCACAAAGATGGGATGCGGCTGTGGCTGCTCATTGCCGGCCTCCTGAATTGGGATTTCCAAAGCGATGGGGAGGAGGCTTGAAAGCGTCGCGAGCAGCCATCGGCAGCGAGTTGTGCTGCACTCCGCCCGCAGTCACCGGAGTTCGATGAGCCGCAGGTGTTGGCGACGAACCGGGGCCGGCGGCGTCCGCTCCAGCATCCTCGGATTTCTCATCCGCATCCGGCTTCTGTTTTTTCAGCGCCTTGCGATCTTCGAGCGCCGCCGAATTGTACTCGGCCTGCAGCTCGAAGGTGAAGCGGTTGGAGGCGCTCACGGGTTCCAGTTTCTCCGCAGCGCCGCCGACCGACTCGTAGCTTTCGCTCACGATGTGCGGCAGCAAAAAATGTTTGGAGTGCTCAAGATTCTGCACCAGGTCGTCGCCTTTATCGCGGGGTCCAACCACGCGCAGCTTCACGTTAATGGAGCCGGTCTTGGTGTCGCGAACCGGTTCCAGCGTGGAAACCTGCACTCCGCCGGGAAGCACGGTTTCCAGGTCTTCCATGGCCAGCGTCCAGGAGAATGTCTTTTCGCCAAAGAGCTGGTTAAGCGCTCCGGCCTGAGTCAGCAGCAAAGCGTTGGCCGGCTGCTGCATCAACTGCTGATAGCCTTGCCGTTCCCGCATGATGCCGTCTATCCTGCTCTGCACAACCTGCTCGGTGGCGCGCGCCTCCAGGGCTTTCTGATGAAATGCGCGCAGGCCAATCCCGAGTCCAAGGCAGATGACCAGCAGCAACGCCATGGA
>Ga0316217_10002290_pt1 | contig 23316 bp, 17 predicted proteins | sample 1anoAmetaG_FD_203633 | JGI IMG/M metagenome (GOLD analysis project Ga0316217, IMG submission 203633) | Freshwater microbial communities from Trout Bog Lake, Wisconsin, USA - 1anoA | ecosystem: Environmental > Aquatic > Freshwater > Lake > Hypolimnion/Profundal zone | place: USA: Wisconsin...
TTTGCAGAAAGCAATATCTACTACCATCCGCGATTATAAAGTGGATTACTGGACGGGTACAGTGTATACCACCAACAGAAGAGTGTGGGAACATGATGAAGAGTTTAAAACTTATCTGACTTCCATCAGAGCTTATGCTATTGATATGGAAACGGCTACTATTTTTACAGTTGGTTTTTACAATAAAATACCTACAGGCGCTTTATTGCTGGTTAGTGATTCGCCGATGGTTCCGGAAGGAGTAAAAACAGAAGCCAGTGATAAAAAAGTAACATCTGAATTCGTAGACAGACATATTAAAATTGGTATTGATTCGTTGAAACAACTGATTAATAATGGTGCTACTGTAAGACACCTGCAGTTTTAAGTAAAAAGTAAAAAGGCAAAAATAAAAAGGCTAAAGTAAACTTGAATACATACAAATCAGATGTATTGTTTTTACTTTTACCTTTTTACTTTTACCTTTGAAACTAGTTCATCATTAGTGCATTCACACTTCTTTGAAGTATATTGAAGGCTATCTCTGCCATTAAGTTCTCTTTATCCAAAGTTGGATTTACTTCGGTTATTTCGAAGCAACAAACTTTACGTATCTGCGTAAATTTACTGATCAGATCTTCGGCTTCTCTTTCTTTTAAACCATTGCTTACAGGAGTTCCGGTACCTTTGGAGATTGAGGAATCGAGACTGTCTACATCAAAGCTGATATAAATATCGGTACAATCGCTGAGGTAACGGATAACAGAACGAACAATATTTTCAGGACCTTTTCTTCTGACTTCACTGGTAGTTACTACTTTAATGCCGTATTTCTCGATGATACTTTTTTCTTCTTTTTCAAAATCCCGCAGGGAAATAAATACAATATCTTCAGGCAATACTTTAGGAGCTATTTTACCAATATTCTTAAGTTGATTCCAGTATTTTTTTGTCTCATCATCTATCTCATGTACTGCACATTCTTTATTATCTTCATTGATGGAGATAGCCAGGGGCATACCATGCATATTGCCACTGGGTGTAGTGTAAGGAGTATGTAAATCAGCATGTGCGTCAATCCATATTACGCCTAATTTGCAATTAGGTTTAGCAATTTTAATGCCGGCAATAGTTGCACCTGCTGAACTATGATCACCACTTAACACCACAGGAAGAAAGTTGTTTTTAATGGTGTCTGTAACCGACTTACTGATTTTCTCGTACATAGATAATACACCTTTTATTCTTTTAGCATAAGGTGATTCAATTGGTTCGAAAAGTAATTTATTCTCAGTAGGAATTTTTTCGGAAGGGAAATGCACAAAGAAGTTACTCATAAAATCCAGGGCAGCTATTTTTATAGCATCTATTCCAAGACTCGCACCACGTGTACCAGCACCAATCTCCGATGGTACCTCAATCAATTTAATGTTTTTCATATAGCCTTTTTTTTTCAATCGTTTATCTTGTAGCAATTAAGTTAAGTTTTATACCATAACTAAAACCGTCATCAGATAGAGGGTCATCAGTATAGGAATTTGTTTGCCAGGTCCAGTGTAAGAATTCTTTATATATTAAACCAGTGTTTTTTGCATAAACTTCTGTTGAATAATTCATTTGCTGATAAGGGACAGAGCCTATAGGAGCATTGGGGGATAATACATTTTGCTGCAATATGGTATATGTACTATCGAATGTGCCTTTCAGGACTGTATACGGCTGATTGGAGTTGGTATAGACAAACATCCAATTGTTCAGATATTTGAATGGTGTATTGCCGTTATTGTCAGGCACTGTTGTATTTATATACTCAGTGCCATTCCAGGTAGTTCCATCCTGAATAGGTAATGATATAGTCACAAAACGAAGATTATTTTCCAGATACTCTACATGTGTTACATCGTAAGTAGCAATAATAGTAGAAGCATAGGTCCAGCCGGTAAGATTGGCTGTGTCAGAAATGTATCGGAAAATTCTATAAGATAATCTGCCTGTAGCATCATTAAACTGACTTTCTACACTATCCATCGCCAGATAACTGTTTACAACAAACCCTGTTCTGTCCGATGTTAGTACAGTAGAGTCCAAACGGTAAATAAAAACTTTTCCAACTGAAAGAGGATAAATGTCAGTTGTTTTTAACATTGACACAGATGCTGATTTCTTTGTACATCCAATAAAAAAGAATGCGATGAAAGAAGAAAATAATATTATGTATCTGAACCTCAAATTAATATATTTAGAAAATAAAAATAGTTACTATACTAATACATGACAACAAAAAATAAAAAGCGGCTAACTGTTTTATGTAGTTAGCCGCTTTATTAACATTCTTTTTTATAATTTATCCCAGATAAGCTTTCAAAGCACTGCTATAACGTGCTTTTTGTAAGCGTTTGATGGCTCTTTCCTTTATCTGACGTATTCTTTCTTTAGTAAGATCGTATTTCTGACCAATTTGTTCAATAGTTACACCACTTTCTCCATCAAGACCAAAGTAGGCATTTACAATCTCTGCTTCTCTTGGGCTCAATGATTTCAAAACTCTCTTAATTTCCTCACGGAGAGAATCTTTCATTACATCTTCATCAGTATCATCGCTTCCTTCCAGTAAATCGCCCATAGCCACATCTTCAGCTTCGTGAACAGGTGCATCTAGTGAAGTATGACGGGTATTGCTCTGGAAGATATTGTTGATTTCTGTTTCGCTCATTTCCAGAATATCACTTAATTCTTCAGTGGAAGGTTCTCTTTCATGCTCTTGTTCAAAAGCCATATAAGCTTTATTAGCACGGTTATAAGTTCCTATTTTATTCTGCGGCAAACGAACCAGTCTTCCCTGTTCAGCCAAAGCCTGAAGAATAGACTGACGAATCCACCATACTGCATAAGAGATAAATTTGAAACCTTTTGTTTCATCAAAACGTTGTGCAGCTTTAATCAGACCAAGATTTCCCTCGTTGATTAAATCACTTAACGATAAACCCTGATGTTGGTATTGTTTAGCCACAGAAACCACAAAACGTAAGTTTGCCTGAACTAATTTATCCAACGCTCTCTGATTTCCCATTTTGATACGCTGAGCAAGTGTAGTTTCTTCTTCAGGAGTTATCATCGAAATCTTTGATATTTCCTGTAAATACTTCTCAACTGCCTGTGAATCTCTGTTGGTAATCTGGGTTGCTATCTTGAGTTGCCTCATAATGTATCTGTATTTTTCAATTAAGTATAACTAATAAAGAAATCGCGAATTTCCCACACATAATACTTCTAAATTACAACATAGTTATATTGTGGGGCGGGCAAAGTTAAGTAATGTAAGTCAAAAACTATAATCCTAAATCTATTTTTATGTAAAAACAAGTAAAAAGAACCTGATTTCGGAATAAATTAATAGCTTCAATGCCTTGTTTCAGAGAAAAAAAGGTTGAATTGTTATATTTTATAAAATATTTAATCTCAATTCAATCAGGTGTAAATATTGCTGATGTGAGTTTTTATAGTAAAAAACTCAATGTTTTCTAATATGAAAGGTTCTAATTCTATAATTTCCTTGAAATTATTTTTTAAGTGAATATATATTCACTTAAGTTTGTCCAATGAAGCCAAAAGATCAAAAGAAAATAGAACAAATATTTAGGGCTACATTATATCTTGTAGAAGAAAAAGGACTAGCCGGAATAACTATTGGAGCAATTGCAAGAGCTGCTGATATTGCAACAGGAACTTTGTATGTATATTTCAAGAGTAAGGAAGAACTGATCAATATTCTTTTTACGGAATGCAGGAAAGCCTCAGCAGAAATATATTTCATGAATTACGATGAAAATATGCCTTTTAAAAAAGGATTTAAATCTGTATGGCTGAACTTATTAAAGTTCAGAACTGATCATTTTGATAAGGCTATTTATATGGATCAATGTTATCATTCACCGTTTATAACAGAAACGACCAAAGAAATTACCGGGAAACTTATACAACCTTTATATAAACTGGTAGAAAGAGGAAAGGCTGAAAAACAATTAAAGGATATTGATAATTATGTTTTACTCACTTTTATAGTAGGAGGTATAAATGAATTTGTAAAACACAGTAATTATAGCGACAGAGAAATTACAGATGATCAGATTGAGTCGTTGTTTAATCTTAGTTGGGATGGGGTGCATTATTAAAAATAAAGCTTAAATAATCGATTAATTCAAATATGAGATAAGGAATGGCGAAGTTTTCAGCAGACAAAATTATTGTTATTTTTACTGTAGTATCGGCAGCATTGCTTCAACTGATAGATACTTCTATTGTAAATGTATCGCTTACTCAGATGATGGGAAACCTGGGTGCCACATTCGAAGAAATTGGATGGGTCATAACAGGTTATGCCGTTTCTAATGTTATTATGATCACCCTCTCCGGTTGGATGAGTACCCGCTTTGGTCGTAAATATTACTTTGCTGCTTCTATCATTCTTTTCACTATTGCTTCTGTATTGTGTGGCACATCCACAAATGTATGGCAACTGGTAGCATTCAGAGTCTTGCAGGGAATAGGTGGTGGAGGTTTATTATCCACAGCACAGGCTATATTGATAGAAACATTCCCTAAGGAAGAGCTTGGATTAGCCAATGCAATTTATGGTGTAGGGGTTATTGTTGGTCCGGCAATTGGTCCTACTTTAGGAGGCTATATTACTGATAATATGTCCTGGCAATGGATATTCTTTATAAATGTTCCATTTGGTATACTGGCAACTATATTAACATTGATGTACGTCAAAGAGCCGATAGCTAAGGCTAAGTCTGTTAAGATGGACTGGCTGGCTTTAGGACTTCTGATAGCAGCCATAGGTTCGTTACAGATTGTACTGGAGAAGGGACAGAGTGAAGACTGGTTCGAAACAAGATATATTACAGTTTTGACCAGTATTGCTATTGCAACAGGTGTATTTTTTGTCATAAGGGAACTGATCAGGAAAGATCCGATTGTCAATCTGCGGTTATTCAATAACCGCTCTTTTGCCACTGGTACTTTATTCAATTTTGTTTTAGGATTTGGTTTGTATGGTACTACATTAGTTATACCTATATTTTGTCAGGGATTGTTAGGCTTTACTGCTATGCAAACCGGACTGATAATGTTGCCCGGAAGTATGGCAACTGCATTTATGATGCCAATAATAGGAATGTTATTGAAAAGAAAACTGATGCATCCTGCTGTTTATGCCGGATTCGGGCTATTGATGTTTTTTATATTTACTTATAGTATGGGTTTATTGAACACTCAGGTTGGTACCAACGATTTCTTCTGGCCGTTAATCATCAGGGGAATTGCAATGGGATTAATATTTATCCCATTAACTACTATTTCCTTATCTAATCTGGAAGGAACAGAAATTCCACAGGGAACTGCATTGAGTAATATGGTCCGGCAATTGGGTGGATCTATTGGCATTGCTTTAATAACTACTTTTATCGGGATTAATAACAGCAAACATTATGCAAACTTAATCGAGAACATTACGGCTACAAATCCTGCTACTCAGGAAAGGCTTAAATTAATGACAGGTTCTTTTGTCAGTAAGGGATTCGATATACATACTGCTACATTAAATGCTTATAACTTAATTTCAAGAACTGTAACTGTTCAGGCCACATTTCTGACATACAAAGATTTATTTAATTACCTTGGATTATTCTTCCTTTTACTGATACCTTTATTAATAATGTTTAAAAATAAAAAGAAACCTGAAGTGAAAGCCGATGAACTTGAATGGAATATTGAATAATAATATCAAAAAAATAATATGAATCATATACTGATAGCGCTTGATTTCAGCGGGTATTCTCCCGAAGTAGAAAAGGTAGGTTATTCACTGGCTAAGAAAATAGGAGCTTCTGTTACTTTAGTTACCATTGTAAATAAGTCTATAGAGTATATGCCAATGGATACTGGTCAGGTTTTTGAAGATATGTGGGAAGCAAGAAAAGATATTGCACTTAAATTATTAGAGGAAGCAAAAGGTCGCCATACCGATGTACTTACTGAAATAGTTTGTACTATTGGTGATCCCAAAGTAGATGTGATAGAATTATCTATTAAAAAGCATACAACTTTTATTGTAATGGGCACTCATGGCAGAACAGGATTATCTCATTTATTAACGGGTAGTACTGCAGAATATATTATAAGGCATTCTTTAATACCAATCATCGTAGTGCCTTTAAATATGCACCGACATTAAATTTATATTGAGTTATATAGTGTTATTATATAGTGTACTTTACAAGTATATTACTCTTTAATCACGTATATTAAGTTACTAAACATCATAGGAAATTATAGAAGGATTCTCTAGCAATATTTTGTTCACATCTTCGTGTTTATTGCTGCTGACGGTAATTGTATATATTACTTTAATAGTCTCACGTTGTTTGGATATATTATTCCTGATATATTTAATATTCAGATTGTCAAAGTCAGATTCTAAATCAGAGTAGTTATATTCATTCAGATTATAACTTATATTATACACTTTCACCTGCTTCATATTGTCGAAAAATTCTTCTACTTTTATAATAATCAAAAGAGTGGCCATCACAAAAGCCCATACTATAATAGCTATCTGATACAATCCGAAGCCCAGTGCCATTCCAATTGCAGCCGCCATCCATATAGTGGCTGCAGAAGTAATTCCTCTTACGTGTAATCCTTCTTTAAACACCACTCCGGCGCCTATGAATCCTACTCCCGATATAATGTTTGCCGCAATTCTGTCCGGATTACTCGTAAAAGATTGCGATACAATTGCAAACAGGCAGGAACCCACACATATCAATATCATTGTTCTGAAACCAGCGGGTTTACCCCTGAATTCTCTTTCTATACCCATCAGACCTCCTGCTGTAAAAGCCCCAATGATTCTTATAATATTTTCATAATCCAGATGCATGTATATAATCTATTTAAACGCCGGTATTTTTAATCTCAAAAATATCATTTAATTGCATTGTATTTATCTCCTGACTCCTATCTCCTGTCTCCTTGTATTAAGTAAGTTTAACCTCTGTATGTATGGCAGGTATTTCTACATTCTTAAATCCTTTATGCAACAATCTTTCTCTGAATTCCTGCTGAACATCATATTCTCCATGAACCAGAAATAAGGTTTTAATTTTGTCTGGTTGCTGACAGGAAAGAAACTGACATAAATCGTCGTAATCACCATGTGCACTCATACTCCTCATCACACCAACTTCCGATTTTACCTTATGTATTTCTCCAAAAATACGTACTTCTTTAGCTCCATTCGACAATTTACCTCCTAATGAATGTGGTTCGCAATAGCCAACTATCAGTATAGTATTTCTATGGTCATCTATATTATTGGCAATATGATGCTTTATTCTTCCGGCATCTGCCATTCCGCTGGCTGATATAATAATACAGGGATTATGTGAATCGTTCAATGCCTTACTCTCCTCTACGCTTTCTATAAATTTAAGTCCTTTAAAATCAAAAGGGTCATCATCTACTTCAAATACCTTTTTTATTCTGTTGTTGAAATACTGAGGGAAACTTTTCACTATCTCAGTTGCTTTTTCACTCAATGGACTATCTACATACACAGGCAAATGGGGTAATCTTTTTTCCAGTCCTAACTGATTGATATAATACAGCAACTCCTGTGTCCTTCCTACACTAAATGAAGGTATAATCAGTTTGCCTTTTTTTTCTATACAGGTTTTTATAATCCAGTCATGCAATGTATTTACTGAGTCATGTATTTCATCATGCAGTTTGTTGCCATAAGTGCTTTCCAGTAATAAATAATCTGCCTGAGGAAAATCGGAAGGAGAACGAAGAATGACATCTCTGTATCGCCCTACATCACCACTGAAAGTAAGGTGTGTAACAATTTTGTTTTCTGTTATTTTAAGGTTAACTACGGCACTGCCTATTATATGCCCGGCATCGGTAAACATGGCTTCAATACCCTCCATTACCGGAAACCATTTGCCGTATTCTACCGATTCAAGATGTTTGAACGAAGCTTTGGCATCTGCTACATCGTATAATGGTTCTACAGGTGGCAAACCTTCTTTTTCCCTTCTTTTATTAATAAATTTAGTGTCATCTCTTTGAATTACAGCAGAATCTTCCAGTAATATTTCCGTTAATGATTTAGTGGCAGGAGTGCAGAAAATAGTTCCTGTAAAACCTTCCTTCACCAGTTTGGGTATCAGCCCCGAATGATCGATATGTGCATGCGACAGTATCATCATATTTATTTCTTTGGCATCAAAACCAAACGATGCATTCAGTGAGTTTGTCTCTTTCCCCAAACCCTGAAACAATCCGCAGTCTAAAAGAATTTTTTTACCGTTATTTAAAGTAATCACGTGTTTTGAACCAGTAACAGTCTGTGCAGCACCATGGAAAGCGATTTTCATAAAAGCAATATATTAGAGCATAAAGATAAGAGTATTTTGTTTTGTATATATGATAATGTATAATTCATAATTTATTTTCAGAACATCTGATAATTTATTTGATAGTCTTGATAATCTGATTACTTTTGCAACCCTGAATGCCCAGGTGGCGAAATTGGTAGACGCACTGTGTTCAGGTCGCAGCATTCGCAAGGATGTGCTGGTTCGAATCCAGTCCTGGGCACTGAAAAAAGGCAATTCTGAAAAGAGTTGCCTTTTTGTTTATGTCTGCAATTTCTTTATCCCATTTCAGTAAGGGTCCCATAAACAAATAATCCATTTTGGTCTCCTCACGATCCATTCTGGTCAGCTCCCAATTCACTTAAGTCTTCTATAAATCCATTTTGGTCGGCTCTCATAAGGCTTAAGTCTTCTATAAATTCATTTTGGTCGGCTCCCATAAGGCTTAAGTCTTCTGTAAATCCATTTTGGTCGGCTCTCATTTCGCTTAAGTCTCCTATAAATTCATTTTGGTCAGCTCTCATAAGGCTTAAGTCTTCTATAAATTCATATTGGTCAACTCTCATTTCACTTAAGTCTCCTCTCAAAGCGCTTAAATCTATTCTCATAAGGCATAAATCTTCAGTAGAAGCATTCTTTTCTCCTCTCATAGCGCTTAAATCTATTCTCATAAGGCATATATCTTCAGTAGAAGCATTCTTTTCTTCTCTCAAAGCGCTTAGGCCAATTCTCCGATCCTGTAAATCTAATTACATTTGCCTGAAATCTTCAGTAAATACATTTATGTTTACTCCCAGAACCCTTTGTTCAATTCTCAAAGCATAAAAATCCATTATCAATACGCAAATATCTTAAGTAAATTGTCTCTAATCTGCTCTCAACACCCTGAAATCTATCACCAATAGGCAAAACATATAAACTACTATACTAAATTTTCTGTATTTAACTTCCCACTGTATTCTTTTTACTTTTGCCTTTTTACTTTTTACTTTGAATTTGGGCACTAACGCAGGAATATAAATACATTCGTAGAGACGCATTGCAATGCGTCTTATTTACAACATATAATTTCTCCCCAATCATTTATTGGAAATTGATACCAACATTAAATATATACAGCAATTACTGGTACACAATGATATAAAAACCACGTTACTATATACACTGTAGTTTAAAAAAATAATCATTCAATAGTATATCACCCACACCCCATTATTTATCAAATCTCACATTTGCAATTCCCCCATTTTTCATCCTCAAACTCTCCTTCAAACTGCCGCAAACATAAACTATTTTTCCCCTAATGGTAATTGTGCAGATTTTGTAAAATCATTTAAGAATTTCATCAGCTATGGCAAGTTAAATAACTGCAATTTTTCTATGTACATATTCAAAAGGATAGTTTATTATTAATTTCTGGGAATGAAAAAGCTCAGGAAGAACTGCGAAATAATGGTTATGTGACTATTATATAGATACAATATAAATTTCTCGGTTAGTTAATTATTTTTGAAAATATAACTTCTTGAATAAAGTAAATAACTGGAATTTAAACATTTGGTAGTAGATATATATAGGTAAACATCAGAATAGTTTATTTAATATATATTTAATAAATATTACAGTACTAATAAAAGTGGTTCCTATTTGTAAAGGATGAAAAGCAATGCATTTGCCCTGAAATATTATGAAACATTTTTGTCAGTTTGCTGTTTGTAAATTGCTTCATTATGAGTGCTTGTTAATTTGTAATATGATGTACAAAAATAATTGATGTAGTCTTGATGTATCTATTTTGTATTGAATAATTCTATTTTGAATATATTGATGTAGTAAGGAGGTATGTTATTTCTTGCAAAGTGAAGTAATGTAAGCTAGTTTTGCATTTGTAATAAAGTATCTATCTTATTATCAATTTAACGAGTGTATCTTAAAATTTTGGTTAATTAAATCAGGTTTAAAAATTTATCTAAAAAAAAAGAGTATGAAAAAGAATTACGCCTTATGTTTTATCATGTCTTTAATGTTATTTAAAGGAATTGCTCAGCCAACAACGGCTGCACCAGCTCCTACTGCTCCTGCAGTTACAGTTCTTTCATTGTTCGGTAGTCATTACACTGCGGCAACTCAAGCTGCGGGTGTTGGTGTCTGGACTCCGGGATGGGGGCAAAAAGATGTTGTATCCTTTACTAATATTGGAGGTTCAGACACCACCATTATTTACACCGGCTTAGACTATCAGGGGGTAGCATTCAGTACACCTCCCAATATTAATGCTCTTGCATATGATTCTATACATCTGGATATATGGAGTTCAACCTGTACTAAAGTTAACTTCCACTTAATAAGTACTCCTACTGCTGAAACAGGACCAGATTTACCGCTGAATTCTGGTAGTTGGACAAGTGTTACACTTCCCCTTACTGCATTTACACCTACAGTAGATTTAGGCAATATTTTTCAAATGAAATTTACTGCTGTAACACCTGCCTCCGGTTCTACTATTTATTTAGAAAATATATACTTTAAACAAGTTACTGGTAAACCAGTAATAACTGGGTTTAACGTCCCTGCTACAATGCCTCAGGGTACTACTTACACTATTACTACTCCTACCAGCACCAGTACCGGTGTATTTACCTACACCAGCAGCAATACTGCTGTTGCAACTGTAAATGGAAATGTAATAACTGCTGTAGGTGGTGGTTCTTGTACCATTACTGCAACTCAGGCTGCTGCTAATGGTTATTTAGCAGGTACTGCAGCTGCCAATTTAACGGTTCCTTTTGCTGTACCATTATCTCCTGCACCTACTCCTACCGAAGCTGCTTCGCATGTAGTATCACTTTACGGTAATGCTTATACTAATGTTGCAGGCACTACCTGGTTTCCTGGTTGGGGGCAGATTACAGTGGCTTCAACCATTCTGCTTTCTGGAGATTCAACTTTATATTATCAGAATATGAATTATCAGGGAGTTCAGCTTGCTGGATCGGTTGATGCATCTAAAATGAAGTACCTGCACGTGGATGTATGGACACCAAACAGTACCGCTTTAGATGTAAATTTAATCAATACTGCTCCACCAAATCCTGCACTTGTACAACAAAAAGTTACGTTGTATCCTTCTATGAACAAATGGAACAGTTTTGATATACCTTTATCTTCTTACAATAATATTTCATTAAGTGCTATTAATCAATTAATGTTTGTAGATACTCCTTTTGGAAAAGGAACTGTTTATATTGAAAATATTTATTTCTGGCGTCCTGATGGATTACCAGTTAAATTCACCAATTTACAAGCAGTTAAAAATGGTAATAGTTCAATAATTTCATGGAAAACAATGGATGAAATAAATAATTCAGCATTTAACGTTCAAAAAAGTTATAATGGAGTAGACTGGGTAACTATAAAAACTGTTGCTGGAAAAGGCAATAGCTTGAATCAGAACGATTATTCAATAGTAGATAATAATCCATTTAACGGAACCAACTATTATCGTTTGATTGATATTGATAACACAGGAAATGAAACTTATTCTAATACTGTTTCACTTAATTTTAGTACTAAATATTTAGGACTATCTTTTTATCCTAATCCGGTTAAGAATAGTATGATAATAAACCTGCCTGTTATAGAAAGTAATTCAGCTAATCTGAATGTAATTTGTACTAATGGAAAAGTTATTAAAACATTTAAACTGAACACTCAGAACAATAGTACTAATATGACACTTGATGTATCTGATTTATCAAAAGGGGTTTATATATTGATGCTGAATGATGGGGTTAATAACAATTCTTCAAAATTTGTAGTCGAATAATATAAAAGGTTGTTTTTTAAAAGGCTGTCTACTTGACAGCCTTTTATTTCATTTTAAATCCTTTTGTCAGACTTTTTATTTATATCTGAATATTCAGAATAAAATACTGCTGTCTTTTTTATTTTAAAAATTGCTTTATGAAAATTAAATTCAAATTGTTATTTATTGTTCTCTTTGGCCTTTTATTAAAAGCGAGTGCTCAGGATATTTTTATAGTATCCGGAAAGGTAAAGAATAAACTTACAGGTGAACCTTTAGTTGGAGTAACTGTATTAAGTGAAAAAACAAACAAAACTACCGTAACCGATAAAACTGGTTCTTTTTCTGTACCAACCCAAGTGGGGTCAACTATAATATTTTCATATGTAGGAATGTCTACCATTAAATATGTAGTAACAAATTCTGAAAATATCAAGATTGATATGTTTGAAGATATCAAGGCTGGTGATGAAGTAGTGGTAATTGGGTATGGTACGCAAAAGAAAAGTGTGGTTACCGGATCCATCTCCAGTGTAAAAGCTACCGATCTTGAAAATATGGTTACACCTCGTATAGAAGAAGCACTTCAAGGAAGAACATCGGGAGTAACAATTGCTGCTTCTTCGGGAAGTCCGGGTGCAGCATCTACTATTTATGTTAGAGGAGTTACCAGTATTAATGGTAGTGATCCTCTTTATGTAGTAGATGGTGTACCTATAACAGGAGGAATAGATTATCTGAATCCTGGGGATATTCTTTCTATTGAACTTTTAAAAGATGGAGCTTCCGCTGCAATATATGGTACAAAAGCAGCAGCAGGAGTAGTTTTAATTACTACCAAAAAAGGTAAAGCGGGTAATTTTCAAATTAATTTCAATGGATATTCAGGTACTCAAGCGCCTGCTCGTAAATTAGATTTATTGAATGCTACGCAATATGCCACTTTAAGGAATGAATCTTCTTTAGCTGCCGGAACAGGGATTGTATTTTCTAATCCAAAGTCTTTAGGCGCAGGTACTGACTGGCAAAGTACTATTTTTAATAACAGTGCAAAGATTGAAAACTATCAGGTAAGTATAAGTGGGGGAAATGAAAAGTCTACCTATTATGGTTCTCTTGGTTATTTTAATCAGGATGGTATAGTAGCTACTTCTATTTCTAATTACAAACGTTTTACAGCCTCCTTTAATTCCACTGTTAAAATAAAACCATGGCTTAATTTTGGAAATAATGTTTCTTATGCTTACATAAAAAGTCAAGGTGGGTTGAATACTAATAGCGAATATGGTGGTCCGTTGAGTTCTGCTATTAATCTGGATCCTGTAACTAAACCTGTAGTCACCGATGCAGCTACTTTGGCAACAAGTCCATACAACATAGATTCACTTCCTTTAATCAAAAACAGCAATGGCAATCCTTATGGGATTTCTAAATATGTAGGACAGGAAATGACCAATCCATTATCTTATATCCAGACTCAACAAGGTAATTATGGTTTTTCAAATAACTTTGTTGGTAATGTTTACTTGGAGGTAGAACCAATTAAAGGGTTAAAACTCAAAACAAATATTGGTGCTAAAATGGGCTTCTATGGTTCTGAAAGCTTTACGCCACTTTACTATTTAAGTTCAACGGTAAATAACTTATCTCAAAATAGTTTTTATCGAGACTTTACAAAAAATCTGAACTGGAACTGGGATAATACTGCTTCATATAGCAAAAGCTTTGGAAAACATAATTTTACTGCTTTATTTGGATTGGGAGCACAAGATGCAACTGGTTCTGATGTAAACGCAGTTTATTTTGGTTTGCCAGTTACTAATTTTAATGATGCTTCTATGAACTATTCTGTGGCAACTACCAGCAAAATAGGTGGTGGGTATGAATATCAACCATACAGATTAAGTTCTACTTACGGTAGAATTACTTATGATTATAGTGGCAAATATTTATTTACTGGAATTGTAAGAAGAGATGGTTCTAGCCATTTTGGTGATAATAACAAGTATGGTACGTTCCCATCTGTATCTGTTGGTTGGGTTCCATCAAAAGAAAGTTTTTGGAATAAATCTGGAGTAGTTAATACTTTAAAAATAAGGGGTTCATACGGGGTGAATGGAAATGATAACTTGTCTGCTTTTTCTTATGAATCTACTATTGCAAGTGGAGGAGTAAGAAATTATACCATTGGAAATGGTACAGGACAACAAACCGGATATAGCCCTAATGCACCAGCAAATCCTGATTTAAAGTGGGAACAAACAGCACAGACAGATTTGGGGTTTGATGCCGTATTTTTAAAATACTTTAATATCACTTTTGATGCATACGACAAAAAAACAACAAACATGTTGTTACAATTACAATTACCTGGTTATGTAGGATCTACGGGTGCTCCATTTGGTAATATAGCTAGCTTGGAAAATAAAGGATTAGAATTGGAGTTGGGATTTAATAAAAAAATAAAAGAAGTTACTCTTAGTTTAAAGAGTAATATATCTTATATAAAGAATGAGATTACTAATATTGGGGCAAATCCTTATTTGTCTGGAGCTACTTTTCAAGCCAGTAATTATGAAATCAGTAGAACAGCAGTAGGACAACCGCTAGGTGCATTTTACGGATTTCAAACAGTTGGAATATTTCAAAATCAACAGGAAATTAATAGTTATCTGGGTAAAGGGGGAAAAATATTTCAACCAAATGCTAAACCAGGAGATTTTAAATATGCTAATATAAGTGGTGATAGTACTTTAAGTAGTAATGATAGAAAATTTATTGGAGATCCTACTCCGCATTGGTCTATTGGTTTCACTGCAACTGCAAGCTGGAAAGGTTTCGATTTATTATTGTTTGCTCAGGGAGTAACTGGCAATCAGATTTTTCAGGCTGTACGTCGTTTAGATATAGCTAATTCAAATTATAGTACTAAAGCATTAAGTAGATGGACAGGGCAAGGTACCTCTAATGATTATCCTCGATTAGTAGATGGAGATCCTAATGGAAACTTTACAAATCCGTCTAATTTTTATTTAGAAAGTGGTGCATATTTAAGATTAAAAACTTTGCAGATAGGATATACGCTACCAAAGTCAGTAGCACAGAAATTAGGATTGCAAAAAAGTGCCAGAATTTATATAAGCAGCAATAACCTTTTAACGCTTACAAAATATGATGGTTATGATCCTGAAATTGGGGGAGGCAGTTATGGAATTGATAGAGGTATTTATCCGCAGGCACGTTCATTTTTGGTTGGTTTAAACATCACACTTTAAATAAAAAAAACATTATTAGATGAGAAATAAATTATTAATATACATTTTTGTATTAGCAACTATTGAGTTGGTTGCTTCTTCCTGCAAAAAGGATTTTTTACAGACTAATCCTGCGGGAGAGTTTTTACAGTCAAATTATTATCAGACAGGTGCTCAGGTTTATACAGGAGTTGTAGCAGCATATAGCCCTCTAGCTTTTCAGTATGTGAATCAATATACTGATGAGTATATTGACAAACAGATGGTTTCAAATACCTTATCTGATGAATGTTATGCTGGCGGTGGTGGTGCTACTGATGTCCCAGGTTTGCAAGCTTGTAATACGTATAGTCTGAATGCGGCTGTAGGACCGCAGGCTGTATTGTTTGTTAGAAATTTTACCGGTATATATCGTGCAAATTTAATTTTACAGGTACTGAGTAATGGTAGTTCTATTTCCGGATTATCTGCTGGTGATAAATCAAGGTACATAGCAGAAATGAAATGGTTAAGAGCCTACTATTATTTCGATTTAGTAAGGTTATTCAAAAATGTTCCATTGTTTACAACTCCTGTTCCTTCAAGTCAGTATTTTTCAGCTACACAGGCTACTCCGGCAGCAGTATATGCTCAAATAGAGAAAGACTTAAATGATGCAATTCCTGGGTTACCACCAATTGTTTCAGCCTCTGACAATGGACGAGTGTCTCAAGGTGCAGCTATGGCATTATTAGGTAAAGTTATTCTTTATCAGAACAATACAGGTAGAATGCTGGAAGCTGCATCCTGGTTCGAAAAAGTAAACAGCTCAGGTATATATCAGTTACAGTCAAATTTTGCTAATATCTTTGATCCTGCTAATAAATTTAACAGCGAATCTATTTTTGAAATAACACACTCCTTTAATGTGGGGAATGACTGGAGTAATCTGGAAGGTGTTACAGGTAACATTTATACACAAATGGTGGGTCCAAGAACTTATACCGGACCTAAGTATTATTCGGCAGGTTGGAGTTTTAGTCCAATTATACCTGCCTTCCAGCAGTTTATGCATAATGATCCCAGATATAAATATACTATTTTAGATGTAGATAGCTTAACTAAAGCTACGAATTCAGGCTACATTAAAGGGTATCAGAATACTGGATTCTTTATTAAAAAGTTTGCTCCTTTAGCACAATATGCTTCCACAACTGGTAATCAGGCTTTGAATTTTACAAACGATTATATTGAGATAAGATTAGCCGATACTTATTTAATGGAAGCGGAATCAATTATTCGGGGTGGTGGTACCTTATCAACAGCACAAAATTATCTTGATCAGGTTAGGGCCAGAGTAGGTTTGCCTTCAGTTCCTGCAACACTTGCAAATATTTATAATGAACGTGAACTGGAATTGGCAACAGAAGGACACAGATGGTTCGATTTGGTTCGTACTGGTCAGGCTCCTACTGTATTATCTTTCAAAGGTTTTACTGCTAATAAGAATGAAATATTGCCAATACCTCTGGATGAATTAAATAATACAAAACTGGTTCAGAATCCAGGATACAATTAATAACAAAATAGTTAATAAACTAAAATAAATTATATGAAACATATCATTAATCGCAACTTATTAGTAGTTTTTGGCTTACTAACAATTGGAATCATCACTGTATTAAATTCCTGTAAACCAGAAGTTTCTAATGTAGGGTTAGGAATATTGCCAAAAGCTGATTTTACGTATATTGCAGATGCAACAAATCCTAACCACTTGATTTTGATCAATAAAACCGGCACCCCTAGTATTCCATACTGGAGTACCAGTACTGGTGGATCTGTCCAGGGGGATTCTGCTGTTGTTAGTTTTGTTTTTGCAGGTACCTATACCATTACCTTATATGCAGATGGTCAGGGTGGGATAGATTCAATAACCAAAACGGTTGTAATAGCTCAGAATGATCCAAATGCTTGCAATTCTCCTCTTGGTTTTGTAGCAGGTTGTGTCTCTAGAACATGGAAATTACAACCTAAAGCTAGTGCTTTGGAAGTAGGGCCTTCAGGACCCGGTGACGGTAGCTGGTGGGGGAATGCTATTGGCGATACATTGGCAAGATCAGGTGATTTTGATGATAGATACACTTTTTATTTTGATGCAAATCGCGATTACAGCTTTAATGATAATAAAACATTTTACAGTGATAATTATCTTGCATCAACCACTTATGCTACTTTACCAGACAATTTGATGTATCCTACTTGTGCTTTATGGCAGTCTGGAAACTATACTTACAATTTTATACCAAATGCGGGTAAGGCTGGATTGGGGCAGATACAATTAGTGGGGCTTGGTGCACATCTTGGAATACCTAAAGTGACCAACACTGTTGAAACAACTGTTCCTACTGTAGCATCAGTTACATATGATATTATTTCTATGACAACAGATAGTAACGGTTTGGGGCACATGGAATTAGCTATTAACACTGTTAATACTGCTAATGAGTGGTGGACTTTTTATTTGGTTTCTATAAATTAATTGGATTTAATATTTATAAATAAACATTTTTCAATGAAATACATTTCAATTATCACTGTTCTATCTTCTTTAATTATACTGAGTTGTTCAAAATCAGGTGGTGGCAGTTCTCAAATTGATCTACCTACTGTAAGTACTAATAATGTAACAAGTGCCAGAACAGATACTGGAGTGGTAAATTTCAGATTCTTTATTACATTAAGTACCTCGTATACCAGTAACGTTACAGTAAATTATAATACAGTAGCTGGTACTGCATTGGCAAATAAAGATTTTGTACCTGCATCAGGTACGTTAACAATTAGCCCTGGACAACAAAGCGCCTATGTAGATGTTTCTGTTTTAGGGGATAGTACCAGAAAGAGTAATCTTAGTTTTTATCTGATAATCAGTAATGCTGTTAATGCAACTATAAGTGGTACAGACACTGCTTATGGAACAATACAATGTAATGGCACTTATTTTCCTGTTGATACTACTGCAGCTACTGGCGGTTATTTGTCACCAATTAGCTATCCTGGCTTTAACTTGAAATGGAGTGATGAATTTTCCGGTAAAACATTAAATGTTGCTAATTGGAATTATGAATTAGGAAATAATAATGGTTGGGGAAATGGTGAACTGGAATACTACACTAATAGTACTAAAAACGCATTTTTATCCAGTGGTTGTCTGGTAATAGAAGCAAGAAATGAAGTATATGCAGGTAGTAACTATACCTCTGCAAGAATAAATACACAAGGCCTTCAATCGTTTCAATACGGCAGAATTGATATTAGAGCAAAACTGCCAGTTGGTAGCGGAGCATGGCCTGCATTATGGATGCTTGGTTCTAACTACTCTTCAGCAGGTTGGCCTACTTGTGGTGAAACTGATATTATGGAATTGATGGGTGGTACAAATCCTTACCAGATATCAGGTTCATTACACTGGAATAATAATGGTACTGAAGGAAGTACGACTTTAATGTCACCTACCATTACACCTGCGAATTTTTCACAACAGTTTCATGTTTTTAGTATCATCTGGCAGCAAAACTCAATACAGTTTCTGGTAGATAATAATGTTTATGAAACAGATAATTCAACAATTGCCGGTTCAAACTGGCCATTCAATGCGTCTCAGTTCTTTATTTTTAATGTAGCTGTAGGTGGCAATTTCCCTGGTATACCTGTCCCTGCTGTATATCCTCAACGTATGATAGTGGATTATATAAGAGTATTTCAATAATGGTATAGATGTAAATAGTGAATAGGTGAATATAAAGTATTTAATCAATTCAGGAAAACCAGCACTAATTAGTAATGTCATTTTTAATTTATAGATTAATGATGGTTAAATAAATATTATATTGATAACAGTACCTGGTATCAATGGTTATAATTTAAAAACACGTGTATGAAATTTATAGTAATATTATTATTGTTACCATTGGTTAATATGTTAGGTTCTTGTTCTAAAAGTTCCTCTTCTTCAGCAAATATTACTCCTGCAAATTTATCAGTTTCAGCAAGTGTAACCTTAGATAGTAGTGGTAATGTTTCATTTGTAGCTTCTGCTACAAATACAGTTTCCTACTATTTCGATTTTGGAGATAATACTAATCAGTCTAACTCTTCAGGTGTAATTACCCATAAGTATGCTTCTATTGGTACTTACTACGTAAATGTAATTGCTACAAGTGTAAATGGTTCATCAATCTCTACTTCTGTACAAGTACTTATTAAATCTGTTCAGACATTATTGTGGTCGGAGGAGTTTAATTATACAGGTACTCCTGATCCTACTAAATGGACCTTTGATATAGGGAACAATAGTGGTTGGGGTAATGGGGAAGCTGAGTATTATACTAGTCGTCCTGATAATGTAGTTGTTCAAGGTGGATATCTTGTAATAACTGCTAAGAAAGAAAGTTATAGTGGATATAATTACACTTCTGCAAGGCTGAAAACACAAGGATTATATGGCTTTACTTATGGTAAAATAGAAATTAGTGCCAAACTTCCTTCTTCTGCCGGTACCTGGCCTGCTTTATGGATGTTAGGCTCAAATATTTCCACTGCAGGTTGGCCTGCCTGTGGTGAAATGGATATAATGGAACAAAAGGCTAGTCAACTGAATACGATTTTTGGAACCATACATTACCCTGGACATTCTGGTGGTGGTGGTATTGGTAGCACTACAGTTATTTCTAATGCCTCAACACAGTTTCACAAATATACTTTAAACTGGTCTGCAATTGTAATTGAAATGTATGTAGATGACAATTTGTATTTAACTGTTCCTAATAACAACAGCCTTCCGTTCAATCAAAATTTCTTTTTGTTAGTTAACTTAGCAATGGGTGGAACTTTTGGTGGAACAATTGATCCTGTTTTTGTTTCTGATAATTTATATGTTGATTACATAAGAGTATATAAATAATATTGAATTAAAGCTTTTTGAATGAGAAAGTATTTTGCCTCTTTTGTTTTCTTGTTTTTTATATCTTCTTGCTCTTTCTCGCAGGTAACCAAGGTGAACATATCAAAGGCGAATAATGGATTTATACTGGAAGTCAATGGTAAAGGATTTTTTATTACCGGTATGAACTGGGATTATTATCCGATTGGAACAAATTATAAATACAGTCTATGGAAACAGCCTGCCAATACTATTAAAGAAGCACTTGATTATGAGATGCCTCTTCTTAGAAATATGGGGGTCAATACTATTCGGCAATATACGGGCATACCTGCAGAATGGATTAAATACATTTTTGAAAATTATGGAATATATACAGTCCTCAACCATCCTTTTGGCCGTTATGGATTAGAGGTTAACGGAAAATGGGAAGCAAACACCGACTATACAAATCCATTGGTTAAAGATGTATTGTTGAAAGAAGTAAATGAACTGACTGTAATGTACCAAAATACCCCTGGACTATTAATGTATCTTTTAGGTAACGAAAACAATTATGGACTATTCTGGCAGGGAGCTGAAACTGAGAATATCCCACTGAAAGAAAGCAAATCAACTATTGCCGCTTCTAGTCTTTACAAGTTATTTAATGAGGCAGCAATTTTAATGAAAGCAATTGATATCAGTCACCCAGTTGCTATTTGTAATGGAGATTTAATGTTCTTAGACATCATAGCAAAAGAATGTTCAGACGTAGATGTTTTAGGAGTGAATATTTATAGAGGGCTTTCGTTTGGTGACGCTTTTGAAAAGGTTAAGAAAGAGTGTAACAAGCCGGTAATGTTTACAGAGTTTGGTGCAGATGCTTACAATGCAATTACTAAAGTAGAAGATCAGAAAGATCAGGCAACCTGGTTAGTGGAAAACTGGAAAGAAATATATGCTAATGCGGCTGGCAGGGGTAAAGCAGAAAACTGTATTGGTGGATTTACTTTTCAATTTAGTGATGGATGGTGGAAAAGCGGGCTTGATATTAATTTAGAAAAGCATGACTCAACAGCTTCCTGGTCTAATGGTGGCTATTCATTCGATTTTCAAAAGGGTATCAATAATATGAATGAAGAGTGGTTTGGTATTTGTGCTAAGGGACCCACCAATAAAAATGGAGTTTATAAGTTGTATCCAAGAGCAGCCTATTATAAGCTAAAAAAGATTAACAAGGTGTATGCACCTGCTGTATTAAAGAATTTTGAAAAATATCATCCTGATAATAATTAGATAAAAATAATAAATACCAAACGCAATTGGTACATCAAATTTAAATAAGCGAAGTTAAAATAACTAATAATGAATAAAGAAGAAATTAATCTTGATTCAATTGAAATTGGAGGAGAAACTTTTTTTAAGATAGCTAATGTGAGCGAAATGCCTCCATTTTTTATGAGTATTGTTAGCGATTCAAATCATTGGATGTTCATTTCAAGTAATGGCGGTTTATCAGCAGGTAGAAAAGATGCTGAACATGCGTTGTTTCCTTATTATACCGATGATAAAATAACCAATTCTTTTGAAAATACCGGAAGCAAAACAATTTTCCGGGTTTCTAAAAATGAAATACCCTATTTGTGGGAACCTTTTTCTGAACGGGGTATTGGTAAATTCAACTATACCCGCAACTTATACAAAAGCAAATTTGGAAATAAAATTATTTTCGAAGAGGTCAATGAGGAATTAGCACTTGCATTTCAGTATCAATGGAATTCTAGTAATATATATGGTTTTGTACGAATCAGTAAGTTAATCAATTTGTCGGATACTGAGGTGAATGTAAAACTGTTAGATGGTTTACAAAACATTCTACCTTATGGTGTAGGTAGCGATTTGCAAAATAGTATTAGTAATCTTGCTGATGCTTATAAACGTACAGAATTAATTTCTGAGACAGGCTTAGCTATAGTAGCGCTTAGTGCAATTATAGTAGATAAAGCAGAGCCAAGTGAAGCCTTAAAAGCAAATGTTGCATGGTCTTTGGGGTTAGATAATCCTACATACTTACTCTCTTCTACGCAACTTAAAAGTTTTAGATTAAATGGAATAGTTCAGCAGGAAGAAGATATAAAAGGACGATCAGGTGCATTTATTCTGGTGAAGGATATAATACTTAATGCAAATGAAAATAAAGAATGGTTAATTGTAGCAAACGTTAATCAAAATCATGCTGCTATTGTCCAACTTTCGGAAAGCATAAAGAGGGATAATGATTTATTTGAAAGGGTTACTGCTGATATTCAACTTGGTACTGAAAACTTAATAAAACTTGTTGCCGCTGCTGATGGTTTGCATTACACTGCCGATCATTTGAAAGATACCCGCCACTTCAACAATGTAATGTTCAATATCATGAGAGGGGGTATTTTCGATAATAATTATCAGATTGAACAATGGGATTTTGTAAATTATCTACGTAAAGCCAATAAACAGGTATTTGTACAAGTACAAACTTCGGTTGAACAATTGCCTTTTATTTTTTCTATTCAGAATTTGATGGAGTTGGCAGATAAAATAAACGATACCGATTTTCATCGCTTAGCTACAGAATATTTACCACTTAAATTCAGCCGCAGACATGGCGACCCTAGTCGTCCATGGAACAAATTCTCCATCAATACAAAAAGCGAAATTGATGGATCTAAGATTTTAGATTATCAGGGAAACTGGAGAGATATTTTTCAAAACTGGGAAGCATTGGCTCATTCCTATCCTGAATTTATGGAGGGTATGATCTCAAAGTTTTTAAATGCTTCTACCTTTGATGGTTACAATCCTTATAGAGTTACTAAAAGCGGATTTGATTGGGAAACTATAGAACATGATAATCCCTGGTCGTATATAGGGTATTGGGGTGAT
>Ga0316217_10002291_pt1 | contig 23312 bp, 9 predicted proteins | sample 1anoAmetaG_FD_203633 | JGI IMG/M metagenome (GOLD analysis project Ga0316217, IMG submission 203633) | Freshwater microbial communities from Trout Bog Lake, Wisconsin, USA - 1anoA | ecosystem: Environmental > Aquatic > Freshwater > Lake > Hypolimnion/Profundal zone | place: USA: Wisconsin...
CCAAGGTATATCCATGCGTCGCCTTGATAGTGCAGAACAGCCTATGCTGTAAGAAGTCGAAATCGACCAAAACTCAATGATTGAGATTAGAAGCAGATTTGGAATAGCCTTGAAAGGTATTTTCTGGAAAAAGTTTTAAAACAAAGAATGCACTGATTAGACTGTAAAAAAACTAACGTAATGCGCTGATTTAGATCTTGATGCAGCATAGGAGCCACTAAATAGCTGGGACTACCTTATATCTGAAGAGCAGAATAACATCTTCTTTGCGGTTATTTTTTGGTTGAGACAGTTCCCAATTGTAAATCATTACGCCTTCAGTCAAATTTATCAAAAAGTTAGAGCCATTTACGACTTAGTTAGCACCTACATTGAAGCCATGGAATAATGCGAATAATTGAGCTCAAAGTTCCCCTTTGACAAAACAATTTTGAATGCAATTAAACAAGAGGCTTCTCACAACAAAAAGCTCGCCCAGGCATATCTTGACTCCGAAATCAAAAACTCCTATCCTTAGATTATGAAAAAAGTTCAAACCTCAAAAGTCTCAGTGGCTTTACTTAACTATCAGCTCTAGATGCTTGAGAAAAATCACAAGCAAGGAAGAGTTGATGAGCTTTTTTACTTTCAAATGAGAATAGTGATTTAGAAAAACTTAGCCAAGATTTAAAGTGACATTGAAGTCAATGATGAAATGCCAACAACTTAAGTTTTCAGAACTTTGCCCATCTTTTAAACTCTTTAAGATGCCTAGTTTGATAGCTTAATGGTATAAAGAGTTGAGAAGCTTTTCCAAAAAGACGAACTAATTGTAAAAAGTTATTAAAAAATGAGATATATTTACTATGTGGTGAAAGGTGAGATAAACGAATAGTGGAAACTCCCTGATAACACTTTTAAGAAAAGAACTATCAAAAGAGGAGATTTCTTGGGACTCAGCTAGTTATGTATTCCCCACAGTGAAGATATAGAATACTCTGCAGTGGCAAATTCAGTCACTTGTCTTTATGGATTTCCAATACAGTACATCAAAGAATCTATGACCAAAAACACGAAATTTTAATCTTAGCTCAACAAGTAAATGGTGCCGATTATTGTTCTTCTTTCTAAAAACATTGGCTTTTCTCATATTCCTCAGCTTGTTTGGAGCAGGATAAGACCCGAAATCGAATTCAATAGAGTTCCACGAGGAAATCACCACACAGTATAAAATATCTACGTAATTCTCTTTTAAGGAGCAATTTCAGTTTAAAGTCAATCAGCTTCGCAAGGATACTACAAGCTTCTGGGGTCAAAAGCGATCATTACTGGCCCTGCCAAGTATGTCACTTCCCCTCATCCTTTTGAAGATATCAACTAAAGTGAAAAGAGATTAAGCTCAGCCATCAATAAAGGTTTGAAAAACTAAGGCCCTTCAGCTTTTGACAAAGCTCTTTTGTCATATGATTGATATCATAACTGATTCTGATGTTAAAAAACAACTTTTTTATTGACTTACCAGCCTATTTTTTTGTTGAGAACTACAAATGCTTCGGGAAACAAAGTTTGTTATTTCTTGACTTTTATAATATTTGTAATTTCTAGTGAATGGAAAATCAACAAAACTCCTCACGTATGACTTTGATTACCTTGGTTTCAGCTATAGTTGGCTTTCTGACCCTCACTTCGAATCGAATTTTCTGCAGCCTTTATCTTATCATTCTCTTCCTTCCAAAATACAAACAAGTATCTGATATCCATTCTTGGATAAAAATCGCTACTCTTACTTCCACTACTTTCGTCTTCGGCCTAATAAATGGATTTAGCTATAATAACCTTTCAAAATACTTCACAGAGAACGAAAATGCTCAGTTACCAGTTTTTAGCATTTACTTGAGCTTAATGACAGTTTATCACTACTTTTAGTTTCAACTCATCAATAACTTTCATCATAAGACGCTTTAATGGCAATGTAAAGATGTTTTTACTCAGCTTTCTTAATTTATCATTCTAAAAATTACACAATAGCTAACGCATTCACACTAGTTTAGCACGTAATCACTCGTTATTACTTCTAGTTTTAGTACAAAGTAAGTCTTTATGTACTTAGTCTTACCATAGTTTGATGTTGCCTGCCTTAGTCATTTCTATTTTAGGCTAGTCTCTCAGGATAGCTGCCTTTTTTACTTGCAAATCGAACTTTACTCACCTTATCAGGTTTAGGAAAGACAAAGAACATCATTTGATCACAAACGGGGTTTACTCTTTCTTTAGGCATCCTTCTTACACAGGCTATTTTTATTTTAGTGTTTTTTCTCAGCTGTTTCTAGGAAATATCCTGAGCACTATCTTGTTTTTTATTGTGCTAAGAAACTTTTTTTCTGAAAGAATAGAGTACGAATAAGAAACTCTAATAGATTTCTTCCCCTAATACAAATAATACAGAAAGAAAACTCATATTCTGATCCCTTTTGTCAAAAATCCGATATTTTAGAAAAAATAAGAACCTTAATAAGAGGTGCTTTAAAGAAACTAAGAAAGTAAAAGTACTTAAAGTTGATAATGTATAAAATATAAGCAAGCTATAACTATTTCTAGAAAAAACCTCTTAAAATCTGAATATTTTGGATTATGTAAGAAATCAATCTGTTTGTTGTTCGACTAAGCTTAAAATCTATAGCAGATTTGAGATATTTTTATGTATTATTTGAAGCTTCAAAGTCTCAGTTCCAAACTTGGTAAATCCTCTTAAAGTTTTGATTTTAGAATTAATATCTTCAATTAATTTGAAGTCATAATTTTCTTCCAACGAAACAATGAAAGGCACATAATTTTTCATTTCTCCAAAGTATTGAATGGGTCCAGGGTTAGAATAGTGATCAATAAGCTCCCAAGCCTATCTTTTTGATGCAAACTCTTTGAAACTTGGAGATTTCAAATCAACATTTGAAGAATCGACTATTGCTTTATTTATGCCGTATTTGCCTATATGAGAGAAAATGTACTTTTCTATTTTATATGGAAGATATGGGTTATTGGTAAAGCTAAAGGGAACCAGGAAGTAGGTGCCTCAACTAAGCCTCTAGCTGAGGAACAATAGCCAGTTAATCTTTGCTCAACTAAGATTCTGCCAATTCTTCCATAAGTAAATGCAAGGCTTCGATCAAATCGGCTTGGTATAGCACATCTTCCTTGATAACCCAAGAAATGTGCCACTGAGGAAAAAGAGCCTTTGTATTTGCCCTCCTTTTTCAAAACTTTGAGCCTTTCTCCCACAAGATAAGCAAGTAATTTTTCAGTCTAGATTTGAGAAACTGCAAGCTAATTACTGTCATCCCTGAAAAAGAGTTGTTTTTTGATAAAATCTGGTAACTTTACGAACTTTTCACGAGCCCAAGCTGACATTTTTTCTAAAGCACTTTGCTAATCTTTGGCTTTGATTTAATCTAGCTCAGTTATAATTCTAGTAATTGAAGGTAGGAAAGTTGGAAGCCCTTCAGGAATCAAAATACATCCGAAGTTTCTCTTTGTCTCCTGTCTTCTTATTACTACTCGAACAATGTCATTAACAATATCTTCCAGATCCCAGCCTTTATGTTTGACCTATTCACTGATAATGGTGTAGTTGGGTTTTGTGGACAACGCACACTCTAAGGTTAAATGAGAAGGATCTCTTCCCATCAATTTGATGAAATACCAATACTTCGTATTCGAAGAAGCATCAATCATTAAGTTTGAGATTAGGGTAGAATATGTATGTGAAGAAGTTGCGAATCCAACAGAAACTTCCAAATCTTTATGATGCACATTGTTGTCAATTGTGCAAGGCACACAATTTACAACGGTTTTAAGACCTTGCTTTAAGAAGTAGTTAGCCAGTAAGGCTCCATCAGTAATGGTGTGAGAGGCACCTACCAAAATTAGCCCATCGAGGTCTAACTTTTTACATATTTCTTAGGTAAGAGCGAAATCTTAAGCAGTTCTTAGCCTATCACTTGATCTACCGAGAAGATGGAAACCTGATTGGTTGATATAGTGCTTTATGTTTTCATAAGTGATGGTGATCCAATTTTGTTTGAATATACCTTTGTTGCCTCCGATAAAGCCAATAACTTCAGTATTCTCACCTAATAACCCATAAATAATGTTATGTCCTCCTGGACTTTGTCTACCGTTAAAACTGACTCCTATTCTTACTTTGCGTGCTTCTGTGCCTTCTTGGAATGTAACTATTTGGTGTCCTTGCTTCGATAAAAACGGATATTGTTGTTATACTGATACTTTTAGTTATTTTGTTGTGAATTGCAGCTAATTGCTGTAAATTAAAGAAGGATTCTTGTCCAAGATTGAAGGATACTCTATCTTTTCTTTCAATAGGGCCTAAGATAAAGGATTCAAGTTGTATTTTCTGATCACTGCAAATGGTTTATTATCTTAAGAGATAAGAGGTTAATCTCCAGAAGGCAAGAAAGTTTCAAGAACTGGAGGTACAGCCAAATAAGGCAATTTCTATGGGAATTCGTATTGAACAGCAGAAAAGAGATTGAAGTAATCGTTTAGAGCCCATTATTATCTTTTTGTTTAGTAAAGCTTAAACAGTGGACCTTAAAGCTCAACCAAGGCTTTCTTAATTACAGGCACTTTTTTTCCTTTTCTTGTTTCAATATTCATCATAGTCACTAAAGGATAACCTCCAGGCAACCATTCTTCAGGATTGTTATCTAAGTTTCTTACGCAGCTCATCAAACCTGTTAATCCAGCTTGAATGATAGCTCCTGCATTTAGACCGAGAGAATAGCAATAGTCACAATCGAACTTAGTTGGAAAGGCACAACGACCTTCATATCCAAAGTAGTTTGCTAAAGGAGAGAATTTTCCTTTGTAAGTTTCACTTTTATTGAGCTATTGCTGTACAAGGTCAATAATGAATTTTTCTGTCTAGATCTTTGCTACCTGAACATTTCCATGAGGATCTCTATCGAGAAGCAATTGGTTTGCGATTTATTTGGGGAGAAATTCAAAAAGTTTGAGGGAAGATTCCGAAAGCTTACCTAAAATGACTGCTTTCAACTATTATGAATCGGAACTTTTGATTCCAGCAACTAGCTTATTGATCTCTGAAATCAAGGTATTCATTTGTGGAATAAATTAAACTAGACCTTCAGGAATTAGTACAACTCCATAGTTTTTCCCATCTTCCGCTCTTTTTATGATTATTTCTACAAGCTTTGCAACCAATTCTTGCAAAGTTTGCTTTTTGGCCTCGACTTATTCTCCGATGAATGCATAGTTGGGTCTAGTAATTAATGCACACTCTAATGCTATATGAGAAGCTGACCGACCCATGAGCCTAATAAAGTGGTAGTATTTTTTGGAGGAAAGAGTATCAGCCATAATCGAACCAATACATTCTGAGTAAGTTTTACAAGCAGTATCAAATCCAAAGCTCACTTAGACGAACTAGTTTTTGAGGTCTCCGTCTATGGTTTTAGGGCATCCCACTACTCTTATTTGGGAGCCTTTAGCAAGAAAATACTAAGCCAAAAGAGCAGCATTTGTGTTTGAGTCATCTCCTCCAATCACTACAAGGCCATCTAACTTTAAAGATTAGCAATACTGTAGAGACTTTTAAAATTGTTAAGGCTCTTAAATCTTATCTCGGCCTGAGCATATCATATCAAAGCCTCCTCTATTCTTGAAATAGTCAATATGACTTTAGTTTATTTAGATATAATCTCCGGTGAATATTCCTCTTGGGCCGTTTAAAAATCCGAAAAGTTGAGAGTTTTTGTGAACTCTTTTTATGTAGTCGTAGATTCCCACTATCACATTGTGTCCTCCTGCTGCCTGTCCTCCAGAAAGTACACAGCCTACTCTTAAAGCGTGTACAATAGAGTCGTTTTACTCCCCTTTTTTGAAAGTTAGGGCTTTGACTCCTCTTTAGACAGTTTTCGGGAAAATTGGTATTATTTCCTCTGGTACCTGAGCTTCATTTTAGACGCCTTGTATGTTAGATTCCAAAAGAATGAGAGGGGACCGAGGCTGGTATTTAGATCTGTAGGTATGAAAGGCAGATTTTTCCTGTTCCTGTGACATTTTACTTAAAAGATATTGGATTAAATATAAATCTTTTGACTTGAAACAAATCATTAAATACGCTTTTGATTTAAATGTTACGTCACTTCTGTACAACTTTGCGATTAAGTGAAAAAAAATAAACTCTTACAAAAAACAAGCAACTCATTAATTCAAGAAAAAAGTGACACTATTTGTCATCATTACTTCTTTAGTTTTTGTAGCTTTCTTTAGGATATGATGACCAACCAGATTTAAACAAGAAGACTGCGACTTTTCCAATGTAAAAGTAGATAAGTTGTTTTGTTTCGTGGTTGATGTAAGAATCAAAGGTTCTTCTGACCAAACAATGCTAGTTTGGGTTATATTTTTAGTCAAATTCCTTTTTAATACAAATGGCAAGATCTTTTTCGATGTCAAACTTTTCAAGTACAACATTAGCATAGCTGATAGCGTCTTGATGCATCTCTTCATTCATATCCGTGTGCTTAATAACTGCCTTACACTCAACTGTAGACATTCAAATTAATAAACTACTACAAACATATAAAAATCTAAATAAAAGCATCGAAAATATCTTTTGCCCTTAAGGAATAAATAAAAGACTTTCTAAAAGACTACCTCGAGAGTATTTTATAAGTTCAGAATCAAGATCCATGGATTTTAGTCTATCAACAAACTCGGCAAATTAACGAATAAAAGATCTATTTGGCATGAGCCGAATAAAATTAAAAAGGTAATATAAGAAAAGCTATTGAATAACATGTCAATATCATTCTCCACTGACTCTCTAATGAATGAGCAATCTTGCTTCAACTAAAACAACTCTGTCACAACTACAGACTCACCATCAAAGCTCCGAAAATCTTCAAATTTAATGTCAGCTGGAATTGTTCATGAGATTTTCTCGGCCTAAGTTCAAAGCAAGTTGATTTCCCGGAAAATAACTAAGAAAGCAGTCAATTGGTTGATGAGAGTGGGTTGGTAGAAAAATTGTAGCCTATAGTCACTTTGGACTGCCCTAGTGCTTTTCTATGGATATCGTCGCAGGAAAAAAATCATCAAGCAATAGCTTCAATGTCTACGTACAATTCATTTGACTTAGTTTTAGTTTGTCTTCAGCTCTCTTCGAAATTTCATGAATCAATGCCCTTAAAGATGAGTGAGTTGCTCTTCAGCTGTTCTTAAGCGGTTTCTCGTGATTTGTTCATGAAGTATGAGCAATAATTACTTGAGTTATTTGATTTTTAGATCTTCGTATCACATACTCTCTAGATCTTAGCAAGTTCTTAAAGCCTCAATGAAGACGAGAAATGGAAAGTCTTATTTTTAGCTGAGCTCTACCTCCTAAAAGATGATTCCATTTTGTTCAACTGGAAAAAATGCGAAAAGCTTGTTGAGCTAGTGAAAGGATAAATGGAAAAATGCGAACTTTAATGCCTTTAAATAAGAGAGCTGATAAATGAAGGGAAATAGACTATTGTGTTCAAAAAATTCGGCTCAAAGTTCGATGTTTAAACTTTTTCTTACCTTTTTTAATGAATAAAGTCTATCTTTGATTTTTATCTGCTAATTGCTTAAATGCTGGTGACTTATAGACCAATAAATAAGTTTTCTAATCTAAAATAAAGATCATTGAGCAAGCTGATAAAACAAAAGATAAGCACTTCGTCCATCAAGTTGAGCTTTACTGCACCTAGTATCATCGTAGTTGTACCAGCCATCTCTCTTAACAATTGCAGTATAATGCCCATGCATTAATGTACCTATATGGTTTACCATTCCTATGAGTTCATATTTCTTTCCTTTGATGGTCTAAAACTCTTCCAAAGCTATGGCTGTACTAACTTTCTAGCCATAGATAACAAACCTGTTTCCACTATGATTGAATCTTTTTAGGTGAACAATCAAGTATTGCGGCAATCTAAACAGCTGCATTGCTTTGTCAGCTAACTTATGATCCTTACATACGCTGCAATACCATGCATTTTCTTGAGTGAGTCTCTCAGGCTAGGAAAAGCACTGAAGTAATTCCTGAATTGTTAAGACATTTCCCACTTTTCTTACAAAAGATTAAGTTTTGCCATCATAAATACCTGATTGAATGTTAAGCTTGACGTTAGCTGATTGGAGCTTAACTGAATCAATGTGAGCTGTTACTTTCAAAAGAGCTAAGCCAACTATAGGGAATAAAGGCTATTGGTTAGGATCCTTAGCTAAGCTGAGTATTTTGATAAAAGACCTTTATTTGCACATAGCCAAATAACCTTCATTTCCTAGGTCTTTTGCTAAAGCCTTTTAGACAGGTTTTCTGATGGAGTTGTAGAGAATCTCAATAAGTTACTACTAGTTCTTGAGCTAACGAACAAATACTACTCTAATGAAATTTTATCCCTCTTTTTTGTCTGCAAACCTATACTAGAGTTGAAGCTAAACTGTGCATCCTAAAGGTTTTTCATAAAAAAATACAGTTCCTTTATCTTTTTTGTTTTGAAAAAGCGATAAATTAGGATTCCATTAATAAGCTATTTTCTTCTAAACTTGCTGGATTCCCTTAACAGGACAGTTGAAATACTTTTCGTAAAATTCATAGGTATTCATTGCTGGTTTTACCTCAACACTCACTTTTTGGAACTCACCTTCATCAGTCATAAAGAAGCCTTCCAATGTGGTTCCTTTCTCAGGTCGAGGGAATTGAAGTGTTAGGCTCAGGAAAGGATCAAATGTTATGGAGATTCTTTGACAATCAGGGCACCTTATCTAAGATCTGTACTGACCTGCCAAGAGGTCAGTGATGATTGAAAAGTTACGTTTTTGAAAATTTTACCAACTAAGCTGTGCCACAACTTCATCAGGTCTTCCATTGCTTTCAACTTATTAAGTATAAGGTTTGACTTTTACTCTATTGAGGTCTTAGTGAAGCTTATCTAGGAAATAATTCAGAAATTATTGGCTGTCTTGATGGTTATAGCCCCTAAATTGAGCATTTCTGGCAATAATCCTCAGAACAGCTGTAGCTTCAAGAATCCTTTGCTTAGTTGTATAGTAGGTTTTGACAAGTTAGCCAAAAGAGCAGGCTAGATAGCCTTAACTGCCCAACACATTGCTCACATTTAGATCTTTCAGATGTTCGTTGGCTAAAAAGTATCGCATTAATGGCTACAACCTCATAACGCATTGCACTGCTGCATTCATATAGCAGGTGTTTCCCAAATTTTACAATCCCACTTTGCCAAAAGAAATGACATCTACTACTTTTGGATAACAACGCCTTTTTACCTCATAATACTAGGTGACAGTTTTGTATTTTCTTGCCTAGCTTTGAATACTGTCACATTCACGAAAATGGCTTTGAGATCCTTCGCGGCATTTCTTTGAACAAAAGTATACTGATTTACATTTACAAAGTTAGATATCTTAGTGGGAACCACATTTTAAGCATTTTTACTTCAATTCAATGATTTTTAGCAATGGAACTTTTCCAAAAATGTTTGAGGTTCCGACGTTAAAGTTCACTACCAAAGCTTAACGACTTGAAAGAAGACTTAATTCCTCAAAATCAACATTAAGGCTTCCAATACGCTCCATTTTTTCCGCCAAGATTTAGTTGTGAGCTTAACTGTGAAGTAAAGCCGAAAATTGATCAGATTAGAGTCCCTTTACTTTAAATAGATTAGGCTGCCGATTGGAGTAAGAGCTTGGGAGAGTTTTATATTTCAAGATTGTAAGTTTGAGCCTCTCTAAAATTTGTTGAAGTGGCTCATTTTTGCTTACCTGCAGTTGTATCTTTGCCAGAATCGATCTTTATTATATAATCCAAAAGGTCACTAAAGAATACCAAATTTACACAGTTGGTGTCTTCTAACGAGTTGTGTATCTTCTAACCTCAACACCTCCATAGGTCTAAAAGAGAAATTTCCATGCCTAGTATGGAACTATTTTGAAATCTTAGTTTTCTCTGACATCAGCTCTTATTTTGTAATTAAAGTGCCAATATTTTTAAGAACTGAGAGGGAATTAGGTGGCTTCTTGTAACAACTGATTCCTGACAGGTCCTGGTTGCCCTTCCTCAGCATTATAAAGTTTTTAAAGCCAGTAGGTAGATACTAAAAAAGCGGGTACTTCACCAATCCGAAAGTATCCTTAAACTTCTGCTTTTCCAATAAGCTTTTAATACTTTCTTCTAACTGACTACTTATTTTGGGAAATGGTTCTAGAGGGTGCATTGTTAGTGAAATACTAAACCAGTCTATTGATTGTTTATAAGTGATTTATGCCAGGGTGGGCTATGTTAAGCTCTGAAACATACTAGTGGTAACTTTAACTAGTGAGTTGTAATGCGACTATAAGGTAGGTGTACTCTAACTGTGATTTTTAAGATTTGTTGATGAGAGCTGTTGCCAGTTCGCTAGCGAATCCGAGCAAACAATTGGCTGGAAAGTAGAAGGCATTATTTGTACTATCGATAGTCAGATAGGCTCTAGCTGGAGTTTGCATCAATTCTTTGAGCTGGCCATGAAGTTAGCGCAAATATATCTCTTTTCTAAGCATAGATTAATTAATATAGATTGAATGAGCAAGTCTCAAAAAAAGGTAAAATCTCTACTAGTTGCAAGTATAGTAAAAAGTTGATAAAAGTTATGATTATGCCAAATCAGCCAAATTTGAAAAGCAAGATGCTTTTGTCTCCTGCAGTGAAATGAATGTAATGACGGCTTTCGTAAGTTACCACAGTTGCAAAGCTTTTGCCCACCAAACAATGCCAGCTGGGACTAAGTTACATCATTTTTACTAATATTTTGCATCGAAATGCTCCTTGATGTGTTTGGCTATTTCTTGCTAAATCTAATGCTGAGCTAGGGCCTATTCAGCCACCTTGAAAGCCTACTCGATCATATCTTTTTGCATGTCAACGACCTTCACTCTTTCTGGGGCCGGAATTTATACTTTGCTCATTATTATTTATACATTTAAGTTACAATCTATGTCAAGTTCTCCATACGTTCCCAATGATGTAAAGAGCTATATGCGCAAATTCGACGTTTATCTTCACTAAAATAGATCTAAAAACTAATCAACTCAACAGTGAATAATCTTCTAAGAGAGCTACCAGAAGATCCTTATGCCTTTATGATTGGAAGTTTTCAAAAAGTAACAACTCTAATATCTAGCTTGCATCAACTTCCATTCAAATAGTTGACTTAAAGGCTGTTGAGATCATGTCTGGAGAAGGATTTCCTGTACTTAAAATAAGAGCTGTTGTCAACTATTTAAACAAAGAGCTAAAAGTATCTTTGTCTCAACCTTTTTCTATTCTTTCATAAGATAATATGCTTTATGACGAAGATCGCTTAGGTGGCAAAGGTCTCAATAAATCTTTGAATTTTCTCAAAGATAAACTAGTCCCAAGGATTGCAGGATTTAAATGCTAAAACCAATAAGCCATTGATAAAGAATTAGAAAAGGCACTAGCGGAAAATGGGGGCCAGGGTGTTTATCCAGTATATTCTCTAAGCTTTGGCTTGATTCTGTTAAGATCTCAAGTGCTTTCAGTCAATCCTTATCAAATTTTCAGCGAATTAGCTGGATACAATGGTACTCGCAGTATTAAATGCATGATTAATTGTCTTCAAGGTGGGAAAGCCATCGGTTCCAAATGTAAAATTTTCAAGTATTTGCTTGTGGCCAAAAATGTTACTGATCCCACTCTCCTACAAAACGCTTTTCAAGGTGTAAGAAAGGCAATTGTCAGTGGAAAAGGGGGTGAAGCTGCTTTGAAATTAACTCCAGATGGAACTTTTATTTGCCCTTTAGACACAATCATAGATAACTTAAAAATAGTTTAGGACGCAATAGTGGCAAGTGGAGGTAAAGAAAATCTTGGAGTAGGTTTAAGTTGGCAAGCCGACACCCTTTACTCCCCAGATACCAAAAAGTATGAGCTGTAGAACCCAAAAACTCCTTTCGATAGTGATCAAATGATTGACTACTTGGTCAAATTGCTTACAGATAAGCCAATAATTTGCTACTTAGAAGATCCTTTGGCTTCATCATAGAAAGCAGCATGGAAAAAGCTCACTGTAACGAGATAACTATCCAGACAAAAATTAGGGAAACTTAGGCTTTGAAGAACGTCAAAATCGGAACAAGAAGTGGGAAATTTATTAATTTGCTTTAAAGCGACCTTAAATCCCAAATCACGGAGCTTTCAATTGAGCAAACCGCAGATAGTCATCCTTAGATTACTGCTTAAGCAAGAACAGCAAATAACAACCTCAAAGTCAGAGTTGACTATGTTCAAATGAGAGCGTTTGAAGTTAAGACGGTAAGCAACGTGATTCGCGCTTACCGCTAGCTCAAAAGATCCAAGGTACAAATAGACTAAACTAGACTGATCTGATCTTGCAAGATTGCAATTTATAGACCTACGATTCAACACTGGTTGATTTGGCATATGGTTTGGATACTTTTGCATGTTTGGGCAATCTTTCCAAATTTGATAGGCTCAGTAAACTGAATCGCATGAGATAGCTAGTTGACTAAAGCAAAGCTGAGGCAAAATGATTAGCTAAAATAATGAAATTATGATTTTGGGAATTCAAAGTAATGAATCAATTGTTTTTTACTTGAAAATAAATCATGCACAATCAATAAGATTGGTTATTTTGATATCTTTTGTTCTCCCAATCTTAGGTCCTCATAGATGATATGTCTGGATAGTTTTCTTAAGCTTTCATGTAAATCTATCTTAGCATTTGTTAGTATTTGGTGTTAGTGACCACTTGATAAAAACCTGTGGGATCAAGGTTTTGGAATTTCATTAAAACCTCCAGGAAAGGTATGATCTCGTTTGTAATCTTGTCCAATTCGGAAACATATTCCATATCGTAGACTCGCTCAGGATCTGTTAACTACTGGATTTCAAAATGGAAGCTATCAAATTTTGCTTCACGCTAGCCTTAGTGATGAAGCGAAATAACTAAATTTGGTTAATCTAAAATCTCTTATGATATGCTTAATGTTTCTAAATCTTCATTACTTGGTTAATGTGAGTAATGAGCCCTCTCAGCCTATGTCTCCTCTTCTTATTGTAATTCCTACTAAGCTTAAGAAAGGATGCCATGCATGACCATAATAGACCTCATCATCCTGAACAAAATCTAGCAGATTTTGGTTTGGAAGATCTTGATTTAAGGAATATAAAGAGAGATTTACAAGAGGGAGCAATAAGCTAGTAGAATCCTTCTTTTTTCTTCATAGAAAGTTGTATTAACGGTCTTTAGCTATTCCTTAGACAGCAAATATACTATATAAGTTGTTATCTGTCTTTTTTAGTTCGAATCTTACAGACTTAAGTACTTTTTGCAATGAGCCCATATCCAGATATAAAATAGATGTTTATTGTACCTCAGGAGGTAGCTTGCTGACTTTTCCTTAGCGAAGTTTAGCTTGATCACTATAAAAAGTTTTTAGTATGCAGTTTTTTTGAGCCGACTACTATGTTCTTCAATGAGATATATGAGTAGAATTGTTGAGATAACTCTGCCTTTGCATTCAGACTATATCAAAGACTGCTAAAGTGTCTCTTCTTCTTAATTACTCTTTTGGTAATAAGAAAAGATCATGTAAAAAAGTTTCTAAAGATCGTTACTTTAGAAGAAACTAGCTCTTATTTAAGACATCTTTCGAACTTGATCATCTCCTTTAATGAATTTCAGAAACATCTTCAACACGTTAAAGAAGTCAAAAAACAGGTATTCCTAGCGAAAGCTGCAATTTTTAATGACTTTTAACTTTTTGGTAGAAAGCGAAAGTTAAGGCAAGCCGTTTATCATATAATATTCAGGAAGCTTCGCTAGTTTCAAAAGCATAACGACGTAGTAAAATCTTATGTTGGGGGAGAGTTGATAATTATTTGCCTTCAAAATAGTTAGAAATTCCTTCAAAAGCTAGAAGATACTCTATGAAATCTATGAAAGATTATTTGCATTACATTCCTCAGAACCAAAAAATTCTTGCAGTATTAAGTCAAGCTACTACTATACAGCCTCTTTTATTTAGCATTTCTATGGAGTGATGTGTCTGCAGAGAATGGAAATAGACTAGAGGGCTCCAGATGCGACTCCTGCTTTGTTTTGAACAGAGAATATACTGCAACGCTTGCCACCAAAGGCTGTTTGATTTATGCTGTGAATGGACTAGCCTAGGTAATGCACAATTTTCACTGCATAGGGTTTGATTCTGTCTCGAAAATTGCTCATAAAGATGTTGAACGAGTGTATTATCTCTTCTAGTTCGTAGAGTAGTAGCATTTAGAGATAGACATCCAGTAGTTTTTGGAGTAAGTTCTCTTTAATTTCTGACAATTATGCAGAATTGAACCTTTTAAGAGCTATAATTGCATTTATTTTTACAAGCTCCACTACTTGTCCTTTTGAGGTCTCTGCTTGTAGAACATGAATGATAAAAGAAAGGACTCTTTTGCGCAAGTAAGGTGAAACAAAAGAATGGTTCCTGTAATATATTTCTAGCACCTTTGACTGCAGTAAAAAGTCCTTTGCATTGAGAAACTTCTAAATTACGAAATTTATGGTCTCAGAGACGCCTTTGATTAAGTGCCCTGGCATATTCAAGTTGATTTTCTTAGATAGCTTATGCAAGAGATAGATTCCAGCTAGCTGGTGTGGGTGTTAATTGGATTGTAGTAGTTCAAAGATGTAATGATAGCTCTGGGAATAGAACTTTAAGGCTTGCTACTTGCTGGATTTCTATTAGATAAGCTAACCGTATTGCTGTGTTAAGTTAACCCATTGCTGAGCGGCAAGGAAGCGCAGGTTTTAAGATTAGAGCTGATGTTCGTCCTAGTAGGCTAGATATTAAGTGGGCTCAGAAATGGCCAACTCATAGTCTTATTCTTCGAAGAGAATGAAGCTAGGCAGGACCTGATATTGGAAGTAGAAAAGTTAAGACTGCATGAGTCTGGGCTTCATTCTAAACATTGCTTCAACTAACTTGAGCTAAATTATTCGAACTTTAAGGGGCTAATAATGCGAGAAGAGGCCTTTGACGACACTAATTAGTGAACTCCAGTGGTTTTGGTAAAAAGCGTTTGTTAAGTTGGAAATGTTGTGGTCTTTTGTCCTGTAGATTAGGATTTGCTGTATGAATTTAAGCAGATATTTGATTGCCCACTTCCTTCCGTGAAAGTACACAAAGATTTAGCTCTTCTTCTGCCATAAATATTCATCTTTTATGTGTTCTGGCGTGTGATAGTATTCTTTAGTGTCATTAAGTCTGTTGATGCAGACCTGGGCCCATTTGGTCAGCCATTCTCTGGCATCAAATTCAATGTCCGCACGAATAATTTTTGTCATAAATTTGATGCTTAGATACATTATTTCTTCCAGAAAGTCACTCAGGCGTTTGTAATTGTTGACCTTCTCTTCAGTTGGCTCTTTTTTGAGTTAGTCATGCAGCTGATTCAGCCTCATTTGACCGTTGACCATGAAGTCAGTCAGTTTGACCACTGCCGTGTTAAGAAGCTAAATAATATAAGAGTGTACCTATTTTCTTTTCTTCATTTCTTAGGAAGAGTTAGCTTTGACACTGCTAACAACTCCCAGCAAGAAGTTTAGGCATGTTCTCAGCTATATGCCTTGCTACAACATCGCAATGACGATTGGTAGTTTCTAGATTAGACAGCCGCCCATCATCGCAAGGATGTCCTTGATCAGTTTGCTGTATTTGTGGTGTTCAGAGAGAGCAATATTGAATTAGATTATGTTATTTTAGAGGTATTGTTTGTCTGCATGGTTGAGGCAAATTTAGTTTGTATTCTTTTCATCCCAGAACGCCCGCACACAGTTTTTGATCTGTGTCAATGCAGCACAAGTGGTGCGTTCGTCGATTTAGGGATTCACACTGATTTTCATGAGAGTTGGGAGGAATCCTATGTAAGAAAAAAGTGTACCTTCGAAGGGGGCTAGAGAGAAGAGTGCCTAGGTGGCCTTTCTGATCTATTGGTTGTTAGCACTGGTGTAGGACTGTACAAGAAGGGAAAAGACTTGCTAATACATGGGTCAAGTGAGAGAATGGAGAGAGTGTTAATAATCTCTATATTAAAAAATAGACATACTTTTAAATTATAACAACTATAAAGAAAGGATTGTAGAACATTAGTGAAAATTGTTAAACACCATTTTTAAACTCATAATTAATAAAAGTAAAATATTATTTTATTTTACATCTTAGTTATCATTTGCATCTCCTTGTTACTTCGAATTAGATGCTCTCAATTCTGGAACAAAACTTGTTGAAACAGTTGCACCTTTTGACATTTCCCAGCCAATCCTACCTTCTGAGTGCTCTGGGGGGTTGACTGCTCCATGTTTGCCTATCCTTCCACATGCTAGACCTTCACCTTTTGGTCTGTCTCATCTATAATTTTGTAACTGCACCTTGGCTTCTCACTTTTCTCGTATTCCTAGTACCACCGAGTTATTCCTTCCAAAACTTAAAAATCCAGACTGTTGCCAAACCGGTTGTATTTCCTCATCAGTGTTTTGGCTGTTGAATAATTCATATCTAACTCATCTGCGGCCTAAATAGTTCCCAAATTACCTGCTTAATCTCCTTATGTTCGAAGAGGACACTTTTGAAAAGTTGTATTTTGACTCTATGGGTAACTTTGTCATATCTTTTGCTGCGCTTTTTGCTCTTAACCTGGCGAAACAGAGGCATTAATTACGTATTACAAAAAATAATAAGATAAAAGCACAAGTAATGGATAAAAATTTGTTTTCAGTTCATTTTTAGATGAGTAATTTTGCTCGTTCTTTTTACTGATTTCATGTTTGTTCCTTTTTCTAAATATATTGAAATAAATTGATCCTTATCTGCTGAAAAAAATGAGCTTGAAGGATTTTATTGGTTTATTTTCCTTACCTCTCAGAAATTTGTTGTGAAAATCAATTGCTTGATTTGTAATTTTGTTGGCTAAGAAGTTTTAATTTTAATTTCAATAAAGTTCAATTATTTAAATTTTATTTTTAACTGGATTTTTTTTCCGACTTCAGGGGTTTCATATCATTTTTCGCCTAAAAGCTAGTTTTACCTTCTAAAAGCAAGCACTTTCTGCTTCTTCTCTCTGCCACTTAACCCTCTTTTTATCCAAAACTCTCAAAATAGGTCAAAAATTACCCAATTGGAGTCATATAATATTTGTAATCTTCAATAGGCATACGAATAAATGTTTTTTGGGCCTTTTCTAACAGTTTTTATAAAAGATTCTTGTAAAAATACTAATAAGATAATAGTGATTTTCACTAACCAAATTTATTTCTTGGTAAAATCAAATTTTCAAGTATGCCAAAGATTGAACAAGGTTTATACCATATGGCCTGTAGAATTTGTTAACATTAACGAAAAAATGTGATAAAATTTGACCCATTCCCACCCTTTATGCTAAAAAAAGTCACCACTTACGAATAGTTGGGGAGTGTTGTTAAAAACGTATATCTTTAATAGTATTTAAGTAAGGACCTATTAGAAATGTATTTCAAAGCACATTCAAAATCATAGCTAAGCAGGTTTTGAAACCACTTGATTACTCATGACTTGAATCGAGTTATCTATCTTTTTGTAAGCTACGATTTCCCTGAAAACGTCTCCTATAGAGGCTACAATCCTATATTTAAAGCCCGCAACTACTTGTCTCTCTACTTTGTGGATTTTATCATTTGCTGAAATGAGGCCTTGGTTTATCAAATGCTTCAAGATTTCTTAGTATGAAGCAACATTGTTTACGTCTAAAGCATTCCATCCCCCTAATTTCGGCTACTTCCCTTCGTTCTGACTCTCATGTGCTTGAGAGTTTTACGATAAGCAGCCACAAACAGTCAAATATGCTGCCAAAAGTACCACTAACTACAGGTTATTTCGACTCATTTGTGTTTGCTCTCACAGAGATAAAAGATAATTTGATTATTCAGTCTATAATTATCATAGCTTTCAGTTTTAAAAATGTAGGCAAAGGCAGACAGTATGCTCCTATCTCTATTGTAAAAAATAGCCAATCCTATAACTGACCTAGCATTGAGCCTAACATTGAAAGGTGTGTATGCTCCTCCTTAGCAATGGTAACAATCAAATAAGTCAGGAAACAATCAGATTAAGCAAATCCCAATGTCTTCGGTTATTCTCTAGAGTTATTGGGAATTACTTTTCCTGGAGGTAAAATCGAACCTCGTAAAGTAAATGGTGCCTAACCTAGTTAACTGAAAAGTAACTAAGAGAGCAGTAGGAAGCAAAAAACAAAAAAGGATCCAAAAAAGAAGCGAAATAAGAAGAAAAGCCACAAGAAGTGGATCCCTAAGCTGAGAAAAAGAAATTGGAATGGGAAGCTTTATCATAAGAATAAAAATTTTACCGTACTCAAGAAGATCCTTTCAAAGCGTTTCGTTTGATTTGGCTTGATGATAAGAAGTAGCCCAATTTCAAAGGGGAAACTCTGCATAACTTTTAAGATTCAGTTTCAAATGGCCGTGTCGAAATCGTTTTGATTAGAAAACCATAAGGAGGGGAGTAATAAATTGCTAAGCTCAAGAAGGCTAAGCCAAAAACCTTAAACTTAGGATAGCTGTATGCAGCTAAATACAAAGGATCTTTGAATCTTTCAGCTTTGAATAATCCAGGAGTTACATCTCTCCTTCAAAGAGTGCCATTGGAGTTTGCTGGTTAGCTACCACCTTAATGCATAAAGATAGAGAGTGACAAATGTTATGCTTTAGTTGAAATTAATCTCTCTCAGCCAATTAATCCACTTGTTGAAGAAATTAAGCCTTCAACTCGTTAACTTTTGGGCGCAGCTCCTGAACAAGCTTCAAAAAATAACCTTTTGCCAAAACTAAGAGAGGAGATAAAAAAAGGAATGAGAGCAATTAGCCAATAGTATGCTCAGTTCTTTGTAAAATAAAAAGATCACAGTAATGATTAACGCAAATTCAATACAAGCAACAATACAAACTTAATAACAGTATCCACCCTTAGAATCAACTAAATTTCGAAAAGAAAAGAACAGTTTTTGGCTGAGTTTGCTTCTTCAGGAAAATATACGATTTTAAGAGATAGAATTACACGTATTGTAAAAGCAATTGTGATTGACCGTTGCCGAAAAGAAAAGGGAAGTGGGTCAATAAACAAAGAGCAGCTGCAAAGAACCTTAAGTGAACTAAATGTTTACTTGCGTTAAATGGTGGAAAAAGTTTTAGATGAGAGTGTAAGTGCGGAAGCAGCTTCTTTACATTAAGACTTAGTCTTAGGGCATGAGTATTCTCGTAACGGTAGAAAACAAGCATTAAATGGAGTGGCTTAGTCAAAAGAAGAAAGGTAGCTCAGACTAGCTCAATAGTATGAGATTATCAACAAAATACCTGAAGCCTAAGCTAAGTTTTTGAATCTACTAGTTATTAACAATTACTCGCTTAGCTCATTAGAAAGTTACGCAAGATTCTGCCTACGACATGCATATTTTGATAAGGCTTACGGTTTGTACCAGAAAATTGTCTCACAATCTAGTGAATTTAGGCATCAGCTCATCATTTGCTTGTTCAAGACTCATCGAGGCAGAGAAGCTGAAGCAATTACTTCAGCTTTGAAACTAATTGAAGGAGAGAGCTCAGTAGAAGAAAAGGCTATTGTACATAAGATTCTTTCCTTTTTATATTAGAGGCTTGGGGAGTAAAAAAAAGCTGATAAACATTTGGCTTTGGCTTAAAAGTTTTATCAAATCAAAAGTAACCCAAACATTAAAGTCAATCCACCAAAAAATCCTTACTTATAGCCTACTCCTCAAGTACCTAAACCAGGTAAATACATAAGCCAACTTTCACAACAATAATCCCAAGAATTGAACTTTGCAGTTTTAGGGTATTTTATTGACTATGGCTTCTATTAGCTGGCGAATGACTATTTACCAAAGTTGCCAAACACAGATAGAAAAAAGCAAATTCAATCTTTGATTCTGATATCAAGAAAAAACTTTGACCAAGCTTTGGAACTAATTGAAAGCTTATTGGAAAAAGATCCAAAAAACATAGAGTTGCTTTTGCTAAAAGCAGAGATTTGCTTCAAATCTTAAAAACTATTTGAATGCTAAGAAGTTTATCTCTATTTGTTACGTTTAAAGCCCACAGTTAACCAGAGCTATTCCATATATCTAAGACTTGCTTAGACTTACTTGCAGCGAAAGAGTTGGGAAGATTCAAAAGTGACTTTTAATAAAGCAGTCGAATTGAAGCCTAACTCCGCTGCAGGGTGGTTGGGTTTGGGTATAGCAAACCTGAGAATGTCTTTATTGAGATAAAGCGAATAAGCTTTCAACCTAAGCAATGTTTACAATCCGATTTCAACTGAGCCTCTATAATACTTATAACAAATAAGTGAACTGATAAATAAGCAGCAAACAGAGGCTTATCCCTATCTTGAGAAAAATGAAACATGATCTTAATAGATTACCAACTTCAAATCTATTTACCTATTGACCTATTAACCCTTAAAAGTTTTCCTTGTGTGGAAATTATAATTTTTAATAACTCACGTTAATTGATTACTATGTAAAAGAATTTAAAGATAGTGGCTATTTCAGACACCCACTCTGATCTAAGTCTCCTCCAATAGATAATTGATAATGATGTCAAAGGAGATATCTTTATCCATGCTGGCGATTTCACAAGATACGGCAGATAGTAGCACTTCAAAAGCTTTTTCAGATACTTAGACAAACTTCAGTTTACTCACAAAATAGTAGTTGCAGGGAATCACGACATTTCGCTTGATAATAACATGAAATACTAAAGAAAGCAAAAGCTGCTTGAAAAGTACCCGTGCTCAGTACCATGCGATTTATTTAGCTCAGCAGATAGACAATAATCAAAGAAATTAAGCTCAGGGCTCATTACCTTTAGCACTAAATGATTCAAATAGAGGGGATTAGCATTTTTGGATCACCTTATACTCTGAAATATTCCACAGGAGCTTTCCAGTATCACAAGGAGGACGATGCCCAGGTATGGAGTCACTTGCCTTAAAACATTGACATTTTAATAACGCATAGTCCGCCATATGGCATTCGTGATACTTCTAGGCAGTAAAAGCATGCTGGATCGTTGGCTTTGGCCGAAGCTGTAAAAAGAATAAAACCAAAACTGCATATCTTTGGACATATACACGAAGCCCATGGCAGATACTAACACAATGGAACCTACTTTATGAATGTTGCCAAACATTACGAATGTTTTCTTTATGAATACTGAGCTTTCGAAAGTTAGTTATCAAAGAATGTATTAAGCCTAATAGCATAAACAAAATCAGGAAAGAGGAACTCCAGGATAAACCAATTCAACAGAATCTGCTGTCGAGCATAGATTAGCGCAGGCATGGTAAATGTCTCCAGCTGGAGGAGGTACAACATCTAACTCAAATTTTTCACCCCCATTGTTCTTCCTGAACCTCAGCTTGAGGTTTTTGGGGTCGTATTCCATATAAACAGTATCTTTTGTTGTAAATTGGAAGGCCTTGAAGGCCGAATTGAATTCCTTCGTCGAGTGAGACCATGAGTATCCGTTTGTGGAAATTAAGTAACTACCATGTCCGATATTGGTGTAGTTGAAGTGATAGTTGGTTGTTTTTATGTGATTCTTGAGGCAGATTCCAATACCGACCCATCCTACAAACTTCCTTACTTTGATACCCCATTGAGATTTTGTGCCTAAGTAGCCTAAAAGAATACTTATTGAAAGTGGTTCTTACATCAAAGCGAACCTTTGCCCACTTGATTCCATGCCAGTCTGCTCTGCCACCATCTCGGTAATCTTTATTTTGCCCCCTTTGAGGGTATCACTCCAGCTCATGGAGAATAGCCTGGAGATTAGGCCGATAGGGTTAGAAAGCCAGATATTAATGGGTTGAGCTGACTTTTTGAGCTAAACTTCGAGTTTAGTGATCTATTCACACATCCTTTTCTGCTGCGCTTCGTAATTTTGAACCAAAACGTTTACTTTTTCGCTTAATAAAAAATTTTTCTTATCCGTAGAAGGCACTAGAGCCAAAAGTTTGGAAAAGTATCGTTTGAAGAGTTTTGCGTCTGATTGAATTTATTCAGAGATAGGCTGAGTCAGTGAGTAAAAGCCAAGTATGGCTTCTTCGCATCTGTTGAAATAGAGCTCGCCTTTGACTTACAGTTGCGACAATTATGCAAGTATTTCTGTTTTGCAATGACTCAGACAATCAAAATATTATTTCCTCAAAGTAGCAAGCTTGGCCTACGCGTCCAAAGGGAGGAGGGTATGCTCAGTCGCATAAACCTACTTGAGGATTTCTTTTATTGGGACAGTTTGGTGGCCACTGTGAGACTAATACTCGCAAATACAACAAATAGGAGCACGGGCGTCGCATTTCTGGTCCAGACAGATGCGTGAGAGAGGCTCTTAAGAGTGGGAGGCAAGTGGGCAGCAGGGATAACTAAGTTTTTGAAGATCCATAAAAGAATATATTATTTGAATTATAACATATGGCAACTAAGAAAGAAGGGGTCGAAGAAAAGGAGAAGACGCGCGTTGCTGTAAGCCTTGATTATAACAAAGAAAGCCAAACTAGCATAGATGGTCTATTAGGCCAAGAAGAAGATACTCCAAGGATCTCTCACTGTTACCATTTAGTAAATTAGGAAGCGCATGACGAACTTTACAAGTTTATAACCGAAGAAAAGGACAAATTAGGAGGGGATGACTCCGTTCTACTCCTTCCCGGGCTACTCACCCTTGCGGAAATACATATCATCGAAAGTAAGTTTCACTTTTATTGTAGATCGCAACAAAAAGGCTGAAGAGTATCTCAATGCAGCTCATTGGAGCTTCTTAAAAAGCAGTGACCGAGCAGTGGTTTAGAAGAAAAAAGAAAAAGGTCAAAGTTTAACCCAATAGTAACCTTGCTTTTATATAGGGAGCAGCTCGATTACAAAATAAATCTTCACAAAACATTTGCCAAACTCTATGAGCTCAAAAACGATTTCAAAGAAGCGATAAATGAGCTTAAAGCTTCAGTACAACATTCCTAATCTTAGATATATCTGTAGTCAACTAAATGGGGACCAGAACATCCATATGTCGCACACAACTACTTCCTAATGGGCAAAGTGTTCACCGATATGGGGAGCCAATCAATCGGAGAATCTTTTTTCGCGAAGGTAGCCTAGATCTGGT
>Ga0316217_10002292_pt1 | contig 23312 bp, 21 predicted proteins | sample 1anoAmetaG_FD_203633 | JGI IMG/M metagenome (GOLD analysis project Ga0316217, IMG submission 203633) | Freshwater microbial communities from Trout Bog Lake, Wisconsin, USA - 1anoA | ecosystem: Environmental > Aquatic > Freshwater > Lake > Hypolimnion/Profundal zone | place: USA: Wisconsin...
ATCTGACAAGATTCTGATTATAGAGAACCTGCTTGAAAGAGCAACCGACATTATTATTGGCGGAGGAATGGCTTACACATTCTTTAAAGCAATGGGTGGTAAAATTGGTAATAGTCTTTGTGAAGAAGACCGTATTCAGACTGCAATTGATTTATTAAAGAAAGCAGAAGCTAAAGGAGTAAATATACACTTACCAAGTGATAGTATAATCGCTGACAAGTTTGCTGCTGATGCCAATACTTCTACAGCACCTTCAAACAATATTCCTGATGGCTGGATGGGACTGGATATTGCAGAAGATGCCTGTGAGCAATTTGTAAATGTTATTGAAAGGTCAAAAACTATTTTGTGGAATGGTCCAATGGGTGTGTTTGAAATGGAAAAGTTTCAACATGGAACCAAGGCTATTGCAACTGCTGTAGCTAATGCAACTGCTAAAGGAGCCTATAGTTTAGTAGGTGGTGGCGATAGTGTAGCTGCTGTAAATCAGTTTGGATTCAATGATAAAGTGAGTTATGTAAGTACAGGTGGTGGAGCTATGCTGGAATACTTTGAAGGTAAAGTATTACCTGGTATTGCTGCTGTTCAATCATAGTATTTATTTCAATTACTATATAGTTAACAGGCTGTCTGAAAAGTAAAATTCAGACAGCCTGTTTTTATTATACCAGATTGAATATAGATTCACAGAATTAATTATCTGACATGACAGGTAGAAAGCTATTATATAAAGAATTTAATTTTTAAATAGCATCTTTCCCTGTCAGATTGTCATAAAACTGTTTAATAAACATTGGTGGATAATAAAATAATGTCAGGTTGTTAAGTTGGACTTATTTTTGTGTCTTAATCATTTAGAGTAACATTAAAATAATAAAATATGGCATTAGAATTCACCGACGGTAATTTTCAAACCGAGGTATTGGATAGCAACAAACTTACAGTAGTTGACTTTTGGGCAGAATGGTGCGGACCTTGCCGCGCAATAGGACCAGTTATTGAAGAACTAGCTAAAGAGTATGATGGTAAAGTAAATATTGGAAAACTAAACGTGGATAACAATCCTAACGTAAGTACCAATTTTGGTATCACCTCTATTCCTTGTATATTATTTCTGAAAGATGGAGTAATAGTAGACAAACAGGTAGGTGCTGTTCCTAAATCTGTTCTTGACAAGAAAATCAAATCATTGTTATAGAAGTTTAGCTAAAGAATTTATCCGGCCTTTCTGTTTTTAAGCAGAAAGGCCTTATTTTTTTATAGTCTATTTATTGTACCTATATCTTTGTAGGCAGTTATGAATACTTTTCCAGAATTATTGAAATCTTTTGGTGATAGATTTAACCAGTTTCGTTTTCCTGCATCACCAGTTAATTTATACGAACCAAATGATTACTTTCTGTCAATAGGAGGTAAGAGAATCCGTCCCGTTTTATGTTTGCTGGGCAATCAGTTGTTTGGCCCTTTATCTGAAGATGCATATACTTTAGCGGCTGCTACAGAACTGTTTCACAACTTCACATTGATTCATGATGATATAATGGATAAAGCCGACCTGAGAAGAGGTAAAGAGACTGTTCCTAAGAGATATGGTAACAATACTGCTATTCTTTCAGGTGATGTGATGATGATTAAAGCTTATGAGCTTTTAGCATTGATCAATCCTGCTAAATTGCCTGAAGTATTATCCCTGTTTAACAAGACTGCAAGGGAAGTTTGCGAAGGACAGCAACTGGATATGGATTTCGAAACATTGCATACAGTTGCCTTTGATGAATACCTTAATATGATTAGATTAAAGACATCCGTTTTAATTGCCGGTAGTCTTGAAATGGGTGCTATTCTGAACAATGCTTCAAAAGAAGATCGTGAGAATCTGTATGCGTTTGGTTTGAACATAGGCCTTGCCTTTCAGATTCAGGATGATTATCTGGATGCCTTCGGCGATCCTGAAAAGTTTGGCAAAACAGTAGGGGGGGACATTAAACAAAATAAAAAGACATTCTTACTGATATATGCCCTGGAACATGCAAAGGATTCAGATCTTTTAAAACTGAAAGATTTACTGCAAACAGATCATGATAATAAAGTAGACGAAGTGTTATCCATTTATAAGTCCTGCAAAGCCGACTCCTGGACAAAAGAACTGATATCTAAATATAAGTCAATTGCAATGGAAAGTCTTGCTAAAATAAAAACAGATGAAGCTGGCAAACTACCTCTGTATGAATTAGCTGAATACCTTATTCAAAGGGAATCTTAGGCTAAATAAGTTGATAAATACTTTTGTTTTATTTCACCTCAGTTAGCTTTTCCAACACATAAAATACTGCAGGACAAAACTCGGAGTTTTTTAAGGTAATCAATGGCTTTTTGAAGAACACATCTTCATCGGTATATGGGAAACGCTGACAATCGGATGGGCGCACATCATAAATATTGCAGGTATTATCCTCATTCAGAAAGCTGCATGGTTTTGTTTGCAATACATAATCTCCTTCCACATCAAGGGTTAAATAAGTTTTCATAAACTCGGTTTCTTTCACACGCAGATACTTACTGATTCTTTTAATATCAGGCATCTTGAACCTTGGCGAATAGTTTTTACAACATGCTGAACAATCTAAACAATTGATTTTAGAAAATGCTTCTTCATGAGCATCAGGAAGTTGTTTAAGTATCGTCTTCTTATCTACTCTTTTAAGATAAGAAGTATACTTTTTAGTACTTTCCTTACTCTTCTTCTCCCAGCTTTCCATGCTTATATCACTCATAATACTTAAATCATTTATTTTGCAGACTATTCAAAAGTAATATAGAATGAATGATTTGAAAGAACAACTACTGATTTTATTTTCAACACCCCTGTATGTTGTCATTATTGGCATCGAATTAATACTGTCACATTTACATCAGAGAAACCTGTATACTTTCAAAGATACTGTAACAAATGCTTACCTGATGGTATTGAACGCAGCGGTTGATTTCTTCTTTAGGTTATGTTATCTGGTGGTATGGCAGTTTTTCTTTACCCGGGCGCTCATACACTGGCAGACAGGATGGATTTATTGGGTAATGTTGTTTATAGGGGAAGATTTTTTGTATTACTGGCTGCACCGTTTCGATCATGAGATTCGTTTCTTCTGGGCTGCTCATGTTACACATCACAGTTCGGAGCATTATAATTTTACTGTTGGATTCCGTTCCTCCGTTTTTCAGCCTTTGTACCGATTTGTTTATTTCATTCCACTTGCATGGATGGGTTTTAAACCTACCGATATTTTGTTTGTGTTTGCTGCCACCCAGATCTGGGGAATATTTGTTCATACCAAACTGATTAATAAAATGGGCTGGCTGGAATACTTTCTTGTTACACCCTCTCACCATCGGGTTCATCATGCAAGCAATCCGAAATACCTTGATAAGAACATGGGGATGTTTCTGATAGTATGGGATAAGATGTTTGGAACCTTTCAGGAAGAATTTTCAGAGGAAGAATATCAGCCTATACATTTTGGTCTGACTAAACCTTTAGGGAAAATGAATGCCATCAGTATTATTTTTCACGAATGGAATGCTATACTAAAAGATGTAACACAAAAGGATATTCCTTTCAAGGCAAAATGGCAGTATTTATTCGGTCCACCGGGCTGGAGTCATGACGGAAGCAGGCAAACGAGTGAAGAAATGAGAAGAATGGAGAGAAAAATATTGAATGAGGATTAAATTCCCTTAAACATTATTAGATATTCAATCATAAATAGTTGAAAAATAATAAAACCAACTATATTTATCCCTAAAATTGTAAATCAATTATTGGTTAGCAACAATTTTCTTTTACTTTTGTCACTTTTGAAACTGAGATTATATACGAATGGAGATGCTTTCTAACAATCATATCAACTCTGAATTGAATGTGAATCTATTAAACACGAAGGTTAATAAATTTACAAGAGCTCAAGAGTTAAAATCTTTAGGGATGTACCCTTATTTCAGGGTAATTGAGTCTGATCAGGATACTGAGGTTATTATTAATGGTAAAAAGGTGCTGATGTTTGGTTCAAACAGTTACTTAGGTTTGACCAATCATCCTGAAATTAAGAAGGCTACCATAGAAGCTGTTAATAAATATGGGTCAGGATGTGCAGGTTCAAGATTCTTGAATGGAACGCTGGATATTCATATTCAGCTGGAAGAACAACTGGCAGAATTTGTAGGTAAAGAAGCAGCTTTGGTGTTCAGTACCGGGTTCCAGGTTAATATTGGTGTTATTCCTGCTCTTTTATCAAGACAGGATTATCTGATTCTTGACGAACTGGATCACGCCTGCATTCTGGAGGCAAGCAGACTAACCTTTGCTAAAACAATTAAATACAAACACAATAATATGGCTTCACTCGAAAAGGTATTGCAGTCCTGCGATCCTGACAGAGTTAAGTTAATTGTTTCCGATGGTATTTTCAGTATGGATGGCGATATAGTAAATCTGCCGGGTATGGTAGAATTAGCTAAAAAATATAACGCCAACATCATGATGGATGATGCGCATTCACTGGGAGTGATAGGTAGAAACGGAAGAGGTACTGCCGATCATTTTGGATTGACCAACGACGTGGATCTTATAATGGGAACATTCAGTAAGTCATTAGCTTCTATTGGTGGTTTTATCGCTGCCAATAAATCTGTTATTGAATATCTGAAACATCACGCCCGCTCACTGATATTCAGTGCAAGTATTTCGCCTGCAGCTACTGCAAGTGTACTGGCAGCATTGAAAATTATAAAAAGAGAGCCTGAAAGAATGGCTAACCTATGGGAACTTACCCATTATTCCCTTGATCGTTTGCATTCATTAGGTTTCGATACAGGTGTTTCCTGTACGCCAATCATTCCTATATATATTCGCGATGATATTAAGACTTTTCAGTTATCAAAAATGTTGCTGGACGAAGGGATCTTTGTAAATCCGGTTACTTCTCCTGCAGTTGCTAAAGAAGATACCCTGATAAGATTCAGTTTAATGGCTACACATACCAAAGAACAAATTGACAGAGCAATAGATAAGATATATTCAATATCTAAACAACTAGAAATTTTATAAATATAAACTACCTGTTTAATGAGTATTCAGATTAAAGAAGTTTTATCTAAAGGCGATATGAAAGCCTTTATTAATTTTCCTTATGAGTTGTATAAAAATCATCCGTATTTTGTACCACCATTAAGGTTTGATGAAGCTGCTACGCTGGATCGTAAAAAAAATCCTGCTTTCGATAATTGCGAAGCAAGATACTGGATTGCTTTGAAAGACAATAGGGTAGTAGGCAGAATTGCCGGCATTATCAATAATGCTTATATTGAAAAATGGAAGAATAAATATGTTCGTTTTGGCTGGATAGACTTTGAGGACGATCAGGACATAAGCAGATTATTGCTGGAACAGGTACAAACCTGGGCGAAGGAGAAAGGATTAACTGCAATACACGGACCTCTTGGTTTTACCGATCTTGATCATGAAGGTACACTGATAGAAGGTTTCGATCAGTTAGGTACTTTAGCCTCTATATACAATTATCCTTATTATCCTGTACACTTCGAAAAGCTTGGATTTGTAAAAGATACCGACTGGGTAGAATACAAGATACCCGTAGGCAAAGAAGTGCCTGAACGTTTGCTTAAGTTATCTTCTATTGTAGAAAGAAGACTGAAATTAAAGGTAGTAAAAGCTAAGAAACCTAAGGATATACTTCCTTATGGTACTGCAATATTCGAATTGATCAATGATGCCTATTCCGAACTATATGGGGTAACTCCTCTTACGCAACGTCAGATGGATTACTATACCAAAATGTATTTCTCCTTCATGAAGGTGGAATTTGTTACTATCATTATAGACAGCGAAGGTAAACTGGCTGCATTTGGTATTACTATGCCATCCTTATCGAAGGCTTTACAGAAAAATAAAGGTAAAATTATTCCTTTCGGATTCATTCCGCTTTTGCAGGCTATGAAGAAAAACAATATGGCCGACCTGTTGATGGTAGCTATCCGTAAAGATCTTCAGGGTAAAGGAGTAAATGCTATGCTGATGAAAGAAACCTACGAATCGTATGTTAAAAGCGGCATAGAAATAGTGGAATCTAATCACGAACTGGAAGATAATACCAAGGTTCAGACCATGTGGAACGATTTTGATGCCGTTCAGCACAAACGCCGCAGGTGTTTTATTAAACAATTATAAGTAAATAGTATGGACTTATGAAACCAAATGTTCTCATTACTGGTGCGAGTGGTTTTATAGGCAGTCATCTTATAGAAGAGGCCTTGTCGCAGGGGTATACTGTATTTGCAGCTGTTCGTCAGAGCAGTAAAATTCATTTCCCTGATCATGCTTCTGTTCATGTTATTTATCTCGATTATCATAATCTGAATGCTTTAGCCGAACAACTGAAATTGTTGAAGGAAAAGTTTGGCCGGTTCGAATATATCATTCATAATGCCGGCATTACCCGTGCTAATACTGTAGAAGAGTTTGATAAAGTCAACAATTTAATGCCTCAGTTATTTGTAAAGGCATTGATCCTTTCCGATAATATCCCCAACCGATTTGTTTTAATCAGCTCCATGGCTGCTTTTGGGCCTGGAGATACTAAAGCTATGACACCCATTACGGTGCAGCAGCCTATGAAGCCTATCAGCGAGTATGGCAAGAGCAAAAAGGCTGTTTCGGAATATTTCCTGAGTCAGTCTGTTATTCCCTGCACTATTGTGTATCCCACTGCCGTGTATGGCCCAAGGGATAAGGATTTCATAGAACTGGTTAAACTGATTAATAAAGGCACCGAACCATATCTTGGTTTGTACCGGCAGATATTGTCGATGGTACATGTAAAGGATCTTGCGTTTGCCGTGGTTAGTTTATTGACTAAACCGGGCAATCATAATCAGTTCATAGTTAGCGACAACAATAATTATGACAAGAAAGAACTGGGCAGCATAGTTAAAAAGGTATTGCGGAAGAAGACTTTAAAGTTATCCATTCCCGTTACACCTGTGCTGATGATAGCCGCCATTGTAGAGGCTTTCTACAAACTGTTTGCCCCTAAAAAAATGCCTTTATTAACCCGTGAAAAGATAAATGAAATAAGTTGCCCCAACTGGAGTTGCGATGCAAACCCTGTATGGACCACTATTGGCACACAGCCCCAATACGATTTAGAGTCCGGCATGGCCCAAACCATTCACTGGTACAAGGAAAACGGTATGCTATAGCAGTAATTGTACTATAGTTAATCCCCCATAATCTGCAGGTAGTTTTTCCTTGTTTAGTGATTGTTTTTTTTGTATACTGTAATCATTATCAACAATAAGCTAATAACTATTAGCATATTATCATTATCACATTTGTATTCTCCTGACTCCTTAATTCTGTCTCCTGTCTCCTGATACTTATAATCTTTAGTTTTTTTAAGAATATCATTCCTCCAAACCATTCTATTTCCTGTATTAATTCATAATTCTTAATTCATAATTCATAATAATTTCCTCCTAACATTTGTTAGTGTCAATAAATCTGTTACATTTACGCCTGTAATTGATTTGCATGCCACTCAAACGAAATTTTACTTACTGGATCGACAAACGCCGCTGGAAGTTCTGCTTTCTGCTGGTGATGCTGCAAATGTCCTGACCATTACAATCCTTTAATTAGTATTATTTTCCAACTTCAGACAGTTAAAAAAGGTAGAATGAATTACCCGGTTATTCTTTAATTAAAATGATTAACCGCACCTGTTTTTCCTTTTTATTTTTTACTTTTTAATTTAAAATATATGGCACATTATTATAGTTTAGGTAATATTCCATCTAAACGTCATACACAGTTTCGCAAACCCGATGGCAGTCTGTATTCCGAGCAGTTGTTTTCTACCGAAGGCTTCAGCAACGATTATTCTTTGCTGTATCACTGCAATCCTCCTACATGCATTATCAAAACCGACGAGCCTTTTTCTGTTCAGCCCAAAGTGGTGGAAGAGAAAATGCTGAAACCACGCAGCTTCGAAGGCTTCAATATCAAACCTGAAGACGATTTTCTGAAAAGCAGAAAGGCGGTTTTAGTCAACAACGATTGTCATATTGTATTGTCTTCACCACGCAAAAGCATGGAAGATTATTTTTACAAAAATGCCGATGCCGATGAAATGATTTTTGTACATGAAGGCACAGGTACCCTGCTGACACAGTATGGCGAGCTGAAATTCGGTTACGGCGATTATCTGATTATCCCACGCGGTTCTATTTATCAGATAAAGTTCGATACGGCTGATAATCGGCTGTTCATCGTCGAAAGTTTTAGTCCTATACGTTTTCCCCGGACTTATTTAACCAAGGCGGGTCAGCTGATGGAACATTCTCCGTTCTGCGAACGCGATATCCGCACACCGCAGAACCTTACCACTACCGATCAGAAAGGCGATTTCCTGATCATGAACAAGAAAAAGGGTATGATGTATCCCATTCATTATGCTTTTCATCCATTCGATGTGGTAGGCTGGGACGGATGCTGCTATCCTTATGCATTTAGTATTCACAATTTTGAACCTATTACAGGGCGGGTGCATCTTCCACCGCCTATTCATCAGAATTTCGAGGCCAACAACTTTGTTATATGCAGTTTTGTTCCCCGTCTGTACGATTATCATCCGCAGGCCATACCTGCGCCTTACAATCACAGCAATATCGACAGCGACGAAGTGCTGTATTATGTGGCAGGCGACTTTATGAGCCGCAAGAGTGTAACGCGGGGCATGATTACCCTGCATCCTGCCGGCATACCGCACGGGCCTCACCCCGGCGCCGTTCAGAAAAGCATTGGTAAGGAAAGAACCGATGAGTTAGCCGTGATGGTCGATACATTTCATCCGTTAATGCTCACAGAATATGCTATTGAAACCGAAAATCCTGATTATCAGTACAGTTGGATGGAGTAAATAACTATTTCAATGATATTTTGGAACAATAATCAACCCGAATAAACTAAGTGATCAGTGAACATAAAACAGCAGGATATACCGCAAGGTGTATCCTGTTTGTTTTTAATCCAAACTACCAACAAGGCTGTCAAATAGTCTGAAACAATATCAAAATTTCCATCCTCATAATCATTTTTGGCACTAAAATCCCAAAGAAAATGTATTTACTAAAGACCAAAGACAAACACCTAAAGACTTGTATTTACTTGGGCGCGCCCCTTCGGGTCAGGCTATCCGCTTGTATCTTTTCCTGCGCCCCAAATGAAGCAGTTTCAAAGCAAAAGGGGGTGGGGCGCAGGAAAAGGATACCGCTACTATCCTTCGCGCTCGTTCCGGATACTGCACTTCCCACTATATCGTAGCCGCAATCGTCTATAATCTGCAAAACGGATACTGTTTCTAAGAACAATATGATAAAAATTATTATCTACAACCTTAAACATCTTCCCGTTTCATCCTCTGAAAAGTGTTTTAATGCAATTCCTGTTCATGCACCAAACCCAAAAAAGTGTTTTAATGCGCTCGCCGTCAAGGGTTGTTAGTCTTAAAAGTGTTTTATAGGTATAATCCTACAGGTATAGCTATCAACAGACTCATTTATCGTCCTCCCTCTACAGTTATAGCTATCAACAGACTCATTTATCGTCCTCCCTCTACAGTTATAGCTATCAACAGACTCATTTATCGTCCTCCATCTACAGTTATAGCTATCAACAGACTCATTTATCGTCCTCCCTCTACAGGTATAGCTATCAACAGACTCATTTATCGTCCTCCCTCTACGGGTATAGCTATCAATAGACTCATTTATTATCCTCCCTCTACAGGTATAGCTATAAACTAACTGCTTGATCGTCCTCCCTCTACAGGTATAACTATCAACAGACTCATTTATCGTCCTCCCTCTACAGGTATAGCTATAAACTAACTGCTTTATCGTCCTCCCTATACAGGTATAGCTATCAACAGACTCATTTATCATCCTCCCTCTACAGGTATAGCTATAAATAGACTTATTTATAGCAATACCTGTAGGATTATACCTGTAAAACACTTTTTATAATAGCATTCAGTTTAAATATTGATATTAGAACCTGTTTATAAGGTTGATTATTGTAAGATTATAACAGAATATCAATCAGTTAACAGGTAAGATTTAACCATAAATGTATTCAATATATAAATTTTCTGTAATACCTAATGCTGATTTCCACCCAATAAAAAACTCCGACAAATAAATTCTTACATTTATTCATCGGAGCATTATTATCAAAAACCTGTATAACAGATTTTAAGAACTGATATTAAACTTCTACCAGCTCTACATTTTCTTTCTTATACGTTTCGGCCAGTTTCTTCTGCAATTCTACCGGCACAGGTTCGTAATGATCAAGAGACATTTTAAATCTTGCACGTCCCTGAGTGATAGAACGAAGTGTGGAAGCATAATTATGCATTTCGGCATAAGGAACCTTTGCCTTAACCACTGTAAAATGGCCTTCAGCGTCCATTCCTTCCACTCTTGCCCTTCTCGACTGCAAATCGCCCATGATACTACCTGTCTGCTCGTTAGGACAAAGAACTTCCAGTGTATAAATAGGTTCCAGCAACTGAGGATCGGCTAATTGAAAAGCTTCCTTGAATGCATAAGTACCGGCAGTCTTAAAAGCATTATCGTTACTGTCTACCGGATGCATCTTTCCATCAAAAACCGAAACCCTGATGTCTCTTACATTCGATCCGGTAATAGGTCCTTCATTCATCTTATCCATAATACCCTTCAATATCGAAGGAAGGAATCTGATATCTATTACTCCACCAATGATACAGTTGTTATACACCAGTTTACCACCCCATGGCAAATCAATTGTTTCGCTGCTGCGTACATGCAACCCCTCCGGTTCACGTAATCCTTCATGCCATGGTTCAATACGCATAGTTACCTCAGCAAACTGACCAGATCCACCTGTTTGTTTCTTATGTTTATAAGTTCCCTCAGCTTTCCTGCAGATTGTTTCTCTGTAAGCAATCTTAGGTTTGATAAAAGATATATCCAGGTTGTAGATATGCTCCAGTTTCCATTTAATTACCGTCAGATGCATGTCGCCCTGACAGTGTATTAATGTTTGTTTCAGTTCAGCGGATACTTCTACTGTCAAAGATGGATCCTCTTCCCTTAACTGATGTAGTGCAATAGAAAGTTTTTCTTCCTCACCTCTCTTATTGCTTACAATAGCAATACTCAGCTTGGCATTAGGGAAAATAATAGGATTCAACTCCAGTGATTTTCCTTTTTCATGCAGGGTATTATTAGTATGCGTATTCTTTAATTTCAAAGTAGCACCTATATCACCCGCAACCAGTTCATTTACCAGTGTTCTCTTACTACCTTCCACTACAAACAACTGATTCAGTTTTTCGTTTCCACCAGTAGATTCATTTACCAGTTCCATACCGCTCTTAACGGTACCAGAGAATACTTTGAAGAAACTAAGATCACCAATATGTGGCTCCGAAATAGTCTTGTAAATAAAGATACAAACCGGTCCGTTAGCATCACAAGGTAATTTCTTACCATCTTTGGTAATCTGAGGAGGCATTTCTGTTGAAGGAGGACATACATGATCCACAAATCCCATGATACGTCCTGCACCCATATTCTGTAATCCTGATAAACAGAATACAGGGAATATATCGTGATGTAACATAGATAAATGCAGACCTTCTTTCATTTCATCAATGGTCAGTTCACCCTTGTCGAAGTATTTTTCCATCAATCCTTCGTCATTCGCAGCTATTACTTCAATCAGTTCCTTATGCAGCAGTTCAGCTCGTTCTTTTTCTGCCTCAGGAATAGGAAGTTTAGCAGGCTTTCCGCCCGAATCGGGATACTGATACAGCACCATATCCAGTACATCAACAATAGCATTGAATCCAAGACCTGCATTCACAGGGTATTGCACCAGTACTACATTGTTTCCAAAATGTGCTTTGGCTTCCTGAAAGGTTTTCTCGAAATCAGCCTTTGCATTATCCAGCTGATTAATAGCAAAAAGGGTAGGAGTCTTGAATTGTTCGGTATAATCCCATACAATATCAGTTCCCACTTCCACCCCCAATGAGGCATTCAATAAAATGACACCTGTATCGGCTACTCTTAATGCACTGATCACTTCGCCGGCAAAGTCATCGAATCCGGGAGTGTCAATGATATTAATTTTATACCCTTTCCAAGGTGTATGCAATAGCTTCGAAAAAAAACTGTTGCCTCTTTCCTGCTCAAAGGCAGTATAATCGGCAACAGTATTCTTTTCTTCTATCGTACCTCTTTTAAAAATTACTCCGGCTTCAAACAGCATGGCCTCCGCTAAGGTCGTTTTACCGCTGCCTGAGTGGCCTAATAATACAATGTTTTTAACATGTGCAGAATCAAACTCTGGCATAACAATCGTTTTAAATTTGATAAATATTTATAGCTTTAAAGGCTAATATCAAATGCAAGGTAAATACATATTTTTATACGAAAAATGATGTTTATCATGTTGTAACCTAATATATGTCATAACACCTGTATCAACAAATACCATTATAGCTATTTTACGTCTAATAAATAAAATATTTCTGATATTCTGAAATAATAATAAAAATAAATTTCCCAAAATAATTTACAGATTATTCCCTGAATACAGAGAAAAACGCATTCTTACAGCAAAATTGAAGCAGAAATGAAGAAATTCAACTGTGTTGATTTCTGAAAGAAAAAGAAATAAAATGCTTGTAATATTAATTTAAAACTTCACTGAATTAGGACATTTAATTTCATGTCCCGAAGCATAGTTTCCGGTATATATCAACGACAATTCATAGGCTCCCACACCATTGTTGAAATTGCTGATAGCCGAATTAGTAGCATCGTAACTGAAAGTCAGTTTAGTATTCACTATCTGAAATCCAAGCATAGGAATAATGGCATCGTTTAATCGGTAATAACAACCCATAATAAGTTGTTTGTTTCCATCTTCATCCAGTTTTCTGCTTGCATTCATACCAAACACAATTTCGTTGGCTGCATTCATATAACTATAGTAGATATTGGGATTCAATATCCATAAATTCTGTACTTTAAAGTTGCCATTGATAAAACCATTATATCGGATAGGAATAATAGCCTGCTGTCCGAAAAAAGATTCATTCGGCTGATTCAGATGCTGTGCACTGAAGCCAACATTCAGATAGTTATTTTCATTGGGCATGTAAGCATAATTAAGCCCGATGGATAAATCAAAATAGTTAACATTGTTGGTGGTAAAGGTTTCCCCAACAGGCATCTGTATATCGAAGAAATGACTGTTCCATTGATTGTCGAAAGTAAGTTTACTGAAGTCTATTCTTTTCTGTACAAAGCCTACACCAATACCGGCACTCAAAAGACTTTTTTCTTCCAGCATCTGATGATAAGCAACCGACATCTGAACTGTAGTTGCAGTCAGATTACCTGTTCCGGCGGCATCAGTCATTAAAGCACCACCTATCCCCAGCCAGCTATTATCCAGTTTCTTCGAAAGCAATTGTGCATCGCCCCAGGCGTTCATTGTTTTATAGGGATTATTCAGGTTGGTCCATTGATTACGGTAATTAATGCCTATCCTGTAATCATTATCGGGCATAAAACCTGTATTCGCAGGATTAGTTACCAGCGGAGCATTGAAATATTGAGAGAAATGTAAATCCTGTGCCTTGCCTTTATAAGTAATAAGACAAAATACAGTAATCAGTAAAGTCAGTATCTGTAATCTTTTCATCTTATCGTATTAAAGTAATATCTCCGCTTTTATTAATCTTCTTTCCATTAGTCATTTCTATAGACAGAAAGTAATGATATACTTCTACCGGCTGTGGTTTGCCATTATAAGTACCATCCCATCCAACATGCTGATCTTCGGTTTCAAACATCTTGACTCCCCAGCGGTTGTATATCTTAAAGTCCATTTTACCTATACCAAAACCTTTTACAAATACCATATCATTAATACCATTTCCGTTAGGTGTAAAGGCTGAAGGAACATCGAACAATGGATTGATTAATGCTTGTATATCCTGCCATACCGTATCGGAACAACCATAAATGTTATAGGAGATCAATGCCACATGATAATAAATGGAACTATTATACAGATGACTTACTATTGAATCGCTGTTGGTAATCAAGGTATCTCCATCACCAAATATCCATTTATACTGAATCGCATTCAACGAAGTATTGTAAAAATAAATAGGTCTGTTCTCCATAGGAGGTTGAGGCGAAACATTGAAGGCCGTAGTTGGCTTAGGATATATATGAATAGTGGTAGTGGTAGAATCTTTCTTATTGCAGGTAAAAGTATCCTGTACTACCAGCTTAATGGTAAATACACCCGTATCAGAATAGGTATGATTTGCATCGGATGTATGAACATCAGCAGTATTGTCACCAAAGTTCCAGTCAAATACCTGACCCGCAGTAGAAGTATTACTAAAGAATGCTGTGTAAGGGAAACATCCCATGGCAGGAGTGGTTATTTGCGCCTTCACTAACTCAGCAACTCTTAATTGCTGATAGATCGTATCGGGGGCATTGCAATAACTTGTATCGGTCAGTATCAGCATTACATTATATATACCGGGAGCAGCATAAGAATGGGTAGTCTGTTGTGTACCCAGTTTAATCTGTGTACCATCACCAAAGTTCAGTGTAAAGGAACTGGCAGTAAAAGGTTTGTTGCCAGGAGCTGTAGATGCAGTATTGTCAAAGTTATATTTAAACTGTGTGCAGGTATCCAGTTTAGTGATTTTAAGTGCCGGAAAAGCCTGATCGGTTCTTACTATAATGGTTGCATACGAAGTATCGAATATATTGCAGGTGTTGGAATCTATAGCTACCATCATCACCTTATAAGTGCCGGCATTGGTATAAGTATGATTAATCATTGGCGTAACGGTTGACTGATTACCGGTGCCATCTCCTGCATTCCATATATAATGTTTCCCATTCCCTACGGAGTCTTCCAGTAATGTAGTTAAAGGAGAACAACCATAATAGGTAGGAGGGATGGAACTAGATACTTTTAAGAATGCCTTTAATCCTGCATTCAAACCCGAAAGGTTGAAGGCAATCTTAACGGCTGCCAGATTGCACTGACCATTATTGGCACCTAATGCATTGTTGGTCTGCGACCATACGCCGGGAGTAGTTGGAAAATAAGTTCCTCCTCCACAGTTAGCACAGATAGCCTGATAAATTATACCGTTCTTATCAAACCTGCTTGTACCACCATCTACGTGGTCGGGACAGGTGCTGCCATTATCATTCTGACCATAAAAACTTCCATACATCTGCGACTGAGCATTCTTTTCCAGCACAAAGAAATAAAAGTCATCATTATCGGTCGTCTTCTTAATGGCATCTGTAGTGACCGACATTCCTGCGGTACCGGTATTATCGTAACCATCACCTCTGTCCAGTCCACCTCCCCAGCCGGAAACATATACGTTTTCGCATCTGTCTACCAGAAAGGCAGTAGGGGAGATATTAGGACTACGGGACGATGTACCGAATGTAGTGGAATAAATCCACTTGGTTAAGTCAGGATCTAATTTGGAAATGAATTGCTTTCCGGTTTGCTGAAAGAAATTACCACCGGTATTAGGACTGACTACCGGCCAGGAACCATCGGTTGTACCCATTATATAGGGATAACCAAACTTATCGAACTGAATACCATAGATATTATCTGCATCCGCAGTACCTAAATAGATTGATTTGATAATCTTTGATCCATCGTTGGCAATTTCTGTAACAAAACCATCGCAGGTGCCACCCTGAAATTTAGGGAATATTACATTTAAGGAATCATGCGGGAAATTGCTGCTTGTAGTTCCACCTGCAATATAAATATTCTTGGTAAGAGGGCTAATTGCAATTACATAAGCTGCATCATCGCCACTACCTCCTAAATATGTACTGAAATAAATTGTTCCCAGATCATTGGAAAACTTCATGACAACTGCATCCTGTTTTCTGCCAGCAGTATTTAAACTGCCAGATTGATTCTGAAAAGCATTTGTAGTAGGAAAATCGGTTGATTGTGTGCAGGAAACCATATAAATAGTTCCGGAAGAATCTACCACTACTTCACTTCTTGCATCATCGCCATAGTTTCTACGGATCGATTCTGTACCAAAAGGAGCTACATATTTAGGTCGGATGTTTACACCATCATCTCCTGTTCCGCCAATTACTAAGGAACCTTTTAATTTTGTACCATCAATATTTAGTTTACAAACAAATATATCCCATCCTCCTCCCGGGCCAACTTTGGCAAAAGTCATTGGGAAATTACTGGAAGTGGTTCTGCCGGCAATAATCAGTTCGCCTGCCTGGTCTACAATAAGACTATGAGGTTGTTCATTTCCATTACCACCCAGATAGGTAGCATAAACTCTATTGGAACCTGATGAATTGAATTTCATAATTCCTACATCAAAACCACCACCTCCGTCATTCGAGTTGGTGCCTCCCTGAAAATTAGTTTCAAAGGCTCCGTTGGTTGTAGGGAAACCATTACCAAATACTATTCCACCGGTATAGAAATTACCATCATTGTCGTATGTGGCGGTGTATCCCCATTCGTCTGCTCTACTGCCGGTGAAGGTAGAGAATATAAGGGTTGGATCTATTACCAATGTGGTGTTTGCATCGTAAGAATCAACTTTTAAACTTACAAAACTACTTTGCAGATTGAAGGATACTTTCACTTCCTTTCTGCCCTCTGTTGTTAAACTGTATGCACTTGGAATAGCCTGTTGAAGATTGTCCACCGAGGTTTGTATGTTCAGATTATTTTTCTTCATAGAAACCTTTTCCACTCCATCGAAATAAAGAATAATCTGATTGGGATTTCCCCCGGGATGAACTATGAAGTCGTACTTCAATCCGGTAGTGCCGGTATAATATCGTACATCTATATTGGGATAAATATTTTTATACGTTACAGCATTATAAATGTTGCAATGCGAGCCCCATTTCTCCGGATCTTTACCAATGAAATAATTATTGTAGGTAGGTTCCTCATTTTCTGCCACTCTTTCCGGATTGGGATTGCCATTCAGAAACTTTACTTCAAATGCATGGGAGTGTAGTATCAGATCGGGAGTGGTATTGTTAGTTTGCAAAGCAGTCTTATCCTTACTCATCCTTCCTTTGGTGGGATGGAAATAATCGTTGATAGCTTTCATGTCCTTTTGATTATGCAGCAGCATCCTGTATGCTCCATCAGTCTTTACAGCAAAGGCGCCGTTCAGTAAATCTCCCTGAAATGCTATATTCTTCTGCCATTGACCTTTATTCTCCACAAACTGCAGGTACGACTGTGCCCATACCGTATTCATAGTAAGAAGGATGCAAAATGTAATAGTATATTTAATCTTATTCAATGTATCTAGTTTCTATACTTACAAAAATAGAGTGTTATTATATCTAATAGTTTATTCAACTAATATTTAATAAGATATAAACAGTTGGCAAAACGTTGTATGGGTTACCTTTTACTTCATTTTGTATTAATAGTAAACTCAGCAGGTTTATAATCTTAAATACTGCAACATCTATCGGTCGTCTTCCATCACTAACAGGTTGTTTGGCTTTGAAACAAAAAATGTTAACCAAACACAATATATATGAACACGCAATTATTAGCTAAGTGGAGCAATTTAAGCAAGGTGATTTTAGTAATTTTAATCATCATCTGTGCAACCAAAAATGTACAGGCAAACAACGACAACGATTCCCTGAATTCAAGCGACAGCTGTGCAAAGGCAAAGCTTCAGAATGTAGAGATTAAGTTGTTGAAAACTACCAGCGATTATTATATGTTATCAGTATCTTCAGGCAATAGTCTGTCGGACAATACCATCAGTTTCCTGAATGGGGATAATGATATCCTTTATTCTGCCAGTCTTCCGGCAAAACAATACATAAAACGTTATGCCATCACCAGAACGGATGATTTCAACGGACTGAAGATTTTAATCAACAACAAAGCCTGTAATCTGTCTACAACTTACGACTTAAGCTTCGTCAGAAAAGTAACAGAAACAATGCTGGTGTCGAAGAATTAGAAAAGGAGCAAGGAGACAGGAGTAAGAAGTCAGGAGAATACAAAATACAGTACTTAGTACTTAGATTTTAGTACTTAGATTAATACAGAATACAGGAGTTTGGATAAAGGAAATAGGATAAAATACATTTTCTTTATCCTATCTTGATAGATTAATTAACTTAATTATTATGTTTTAGTTATGTTGTTTTATCAGATAATATATCAATCTGATACTTCCTGACCAAAAAGTATTTTGAAATCCTTTATTTGTTTAAATTCTCTATATCCTAAGTATTCGATATTTTTTATTTCTAGCAACAATTCATCATAATTAGAATAGAAATTACTGGATATTTTCCTGATTCTTTTTCCCTGCTTTATTAAGTAGATAATATTATACACTTTTGGACCATTTAAATAATAATAGGTATCAACATAGCCATCCAGATCACTAAAATTATAACAATAACTTTTTCTGGTATAAAAATTCTTAAATTCAATTGTCTTTGCAAAACTGTCTATAGAAACAGTAACAGTATTCAAAATTGTAATCAGAACTGAAATAAATGATAATATAAAAAAAAGAATTATTGTTGAACATACCTGGCTAAATGAATGTATTCTATTATCTATATTTACAATGTTATAAGAGAATAAAAATTGCGATAAGGAGGTAATAAATAAAAAAAGAAATGGAATAGGATAAATAGTCAAAACTATTATCATAGATAGATTATACTTTGATTTTACCATATTAATATATTTAAAAATTACTTACAACATTTGTATTCATTAGCATATTATCACATTAAATTTTATTCATTGCCACTCTGTACTGTACTATCTTCTTTATCAGACTTAATGGCAGTGGTTTGTCCAGCGGAAACTGTACCGATCCTTTAGCGCTTTTATAGCCGCTGATTTTTTCTTTAAAAGCTTCTATGCCCGAAGCAGTGGGATAGAACCCAATATGATTTTTAAAGGCAGCAAAATATACCAGTATACCATTTTGTTTGTATGCAGGCATGCTGTAACTGATTACTTCCTCCGCTTCAGGAGCTGCTTTTATAATAGTAGCCCTCAAAGTATTTAATAAGTTTTGTATTGGTCCCGGAAAACCAGCAATGTATTCATCAACCGAAACAGGTTTATTCATAATGGCCGTTTTATAATTACAAAAATACAAGCTTTTAGCTTTAATACAAATACTAAATTATCTTCTGTATTTTGTATTCTCCTGACTCCTTACTCCTTACTCCTGACTCCTGACTCCTTTCTCTTAAATACTCCATTCCACCACACTATTCGCCCATTCTTCCTTGAAAGGTACCATGATGCGGATATAGTTGTCGGAATAGCCTTCCATCATGCCGTTCTTGTTTTCTATTTCAAACAATACCTTTCTGTTGCTACCTCTATGTTGTTCGGTAAAGTACTGCAGTTTCATGTACGACAGGTTGCGGAGTGCTTTATTCCTTTCGTTACGGATATGGATGGGCACTATATCCTTCATGTCGGCTGCAAGGGTATTATCCCTTTCGGAATAGGTAAATACATGCAGGTACGATACATCCAGACTATGCAGAAACTGAAAGGTTTCCTGAAAGTCGGCATCCGTTTCGCCGGGGAATCCCACTATTAAATCCACCCCAATGGCACAATGAGGCATCTGTGCCTTGATGGCTTCCACACGTTGGGCATATAGTTCACGCTTATATCTTCTGCGCATCAGTCCCAGTATCTTGTTCGAACCACTCTGCAGGGGAATATGAAAATGCGGCATGAATCTTTTACTGCCGGCCACATAAGTAATGATTTCATCGGTCAGCAGGTTGGGTTCTATAGACGATATACGGTAACGGCTCACACCCTCCAGGTTATCAAGGGCTTTCACCAGGTCGAAGAAATTTTCGGTATAGTTGTTGTCACCCGCATCGCCTTTTCCAAAGTCGCCCAGGTTTACTCCTGTCAATACTATTTCCTTTATGCCCCTTCCGGCCAGTTCGGTGGCGTTCCTTACTACATTCTCCACATTATCGCTCCTGCTTTTACCGCGGGCCATGGGAATAGTGCAGAACGAACAATTATAATCGCAGCCATCCTGTACTTTCAGGAAGGCCCTTGTGCGGTCGTTGAAGGAATAGGAGGCATTGAACCCCGATACTTCTTCTATCTCGCAACTATGTATGCGGGCAGTCTGATTGCTTTTCACCAGTCCGGTCAGATGCTGACCAAGATTGAATTTCTCCGAAGCTCCCAACACCAGATCTACTCCCGGTATTTCCGCTATTTCCTTAGGCTTCAGCTGCGCATAACATCCGGTAATGACAATGGAACTGGCAGGTGCCTTCTGCAATATTTTGCGGACAATATACCGGCATTCCTTATCGGCATTCTCGGTAACGGAACAGGTATTGATGACGTACACATCGGCAATGTCGTTAAAGTCCTTTTTCTCGAAACCTTCCTGTTCCAGCATTCTGGACAGGGTAGAAGTCTCCGAGAAATTGAGCTTACAACCTAATGTATGAAAAGCGACTGATTGTTTAACCTGCATGGCGGCAAAGGTAAAAGAAAGACAATAGACTGTATATTCTTCTTCCATTTTAATTTATACAGCCTGAAAGAGCATCCGGTAAAGCCATTCTTCCGAAACCTGTAAATAAATCTTTAATTCTACTTTGTGTATAGGAATATTATTCTATCCGCTTATATTTGCCCTGCAATAAATGAGAATATGGTAAACAAACAAACCATTTACTGCCCTGTATCGGAAGACAGGGTGGACAATAACGTAACAAGGATTATAGCACTGATGGTATTACTGATAGCTATCACCGGTTCGGTGCTGAACAATTACTGGGTATTCGTTTACCTGGCATTCGATTTTGCAGTAAGAGCCTTCTTCAAAGGCAAGGGCAGCCTGCTGAAATGGATTGGACAGCAAATAGTGAAATTGTTGAAGATTGCTCCCAAACCTATCAATGCAGCACCCCGCAAATTTGCCGCAGCACTGGGATTTGTTTTCAGTGTACTGATAGCCCTCCTCATTTTCAATGGTTCCATAACCGCTTCCTATATCATCAACGGTATGCTGGCAGTATGTGCCTTCATGGAATCCTTCCTCGGATTCTGTGTAGGATGTTACCTGTATACTTTTTTTATTATTCCGTTTATAAAGAATCCGGCGTAGAGTACTTAGTATTTAGATTGGAGATTTTAGATAATACAAATACAGGAAATGTATTATGTATAAATAATATTATAGATATCTAAGTAATAATATCTTTCCAAAGATTTAGTTTTTAATTTTTAAATCTTTAGTGTTTGTATTATTTTTGATTTTTGACTTTTTACTTTAATTTAGGAGTACTGACGAGTCCGCTATCGGTCAGTATGGTTGCAAACCTATAATACATTCAGCTATATTTTTTAAGGGTTTACTGTCAATATTACAGGTGATTATTCCGTTATTGCAGGTGCTATTACGGAAAAAGCAGTTGCTTTTACGGAAAAAGCAGGTGCTATTACGAAAAAAGCAGGTGCTTTTATGAAAAAAGCAGTTGCTATTACGAAAAAAGCAAGTGCTTTTATGAAAAAAGCAGGTGCTTTTATGGCTATTGCAGGTGCTTTTATGGAAAAAGCAAGTGCTTTATTGAAAAAAGCAGGTGTTATTTTAGCCTGTATTACCTTAAATCCAACCATCTTTCTTTTGGAGTTGAGCAATCAGGATGGCGTTAAGATGTGGGACTACCATAGCAATCGGTATGTTTTTTTATTCATCGTTAAGAGGTGAAAAACATTTCCAAATCTACAGCTTTAATTCAGGATGTAAGAAAAAGGTTTGGACAGGTGAAAGGAATAGGTTTATTTTAGGTCTTTATTTCAGCGAAACATGTGAGTGAAATGGCGAAGCCGTGAACGATTGAGAATGGATGTTTTAAATTAGATGGGTCATTTAGTGAATATGTTGCAAAGATGAGAACGTTGACTGCCATTAATGCAAACTACTTACAGTAGATGTGTAATTTGATGATTGCTTATAATTACGTTTTAATGAAATAATAAACAATTAATATTTTATACTTATTATAAAAAACAAACAATGTATAAGACCTCAACATATTTTGTAAAAGGACAATATCCTAAACTTACCAAATATGATTTATTAGCTCGTTACGAAAGAGAACTAGAAGAACAAAGTGTGGATAATATTATAATAGATAATGACACTATTAATTTCTCAAATAATATTTTAAGATTTGTAATTAATAGATTCGCTGATAAATATTCAAGTTTCTCAAGTGGACAAATTGAAATATTTGATGATAATGAAAATAATGAATTGGGTATTTACTTACAAGCAAATTTATCTAGACTTTTTATTTCAGCAGGTATTAAATCGGTTATTGCATTCTTATTCTTTTCATTCGGTTTAGGGTTTAATTTAATTACCTTGTATTTAGGAATCGGAATATTTATTTTATTATGTTTGATTGGATTTATTATAACTGCTATTTCATTTCCAATCTATTTTACTAATTTTAGAAATGATATTGAAAGAGAGCTCCAAAATGATGAAAAATAAAACAAGAAAGGTTGATTCAGATGACCTAATAAAAAGTGGCGTATAAGCAGTTTTGCAACAGCGGAGGGAAATGATTTTACTTTAAATGTCGTTAAGTGCCGCCGTAGCAAAGCTGCTAGTATAATCGTTAATTTTTAGAATCAATTTTAAATTAAAGGTTATTTTTGATAAAATGATATAAGGCACTTTTATTTTTATGAAAACAATTATATATTTAGCTCTTATTTTTAATACGGTAGTTTCATTTGGACAAAAAACTAAAACAGCAAACCAAATTAGAAGTGACTTTAATAATGCAAAGTTTAATAATGAAATTAAACGAACTAAAACAACTTTTTTCTCAAGCACTACAAAGATGGATTCAGTTGTTTTAGTTGTTGATACAGGACTTATTTGTAATTCAAAGAGTCATTTAATAATTAAAACATTTGACAATAGAATTATTTATAAAGAATCATCTAAGTACATGACAAAAGTTTTACCAGGTTATTTATAAGATAGAATTGAACTAAAAAAGCGTTGGTTAGGTGTCTCAGTCCTAGTTTAAAGAAACTA
>Ga0316217_10002293_pt1 | contig 23308 bp, 19 predicted proteins | sample 1anoAmetaG_FD_203633 | JGI IMG/M metagenome (GOLD analysis project Ga0316217, IMG submission 203633) | Freshwater microbial communities from Trout Bog Lake, Wisconsin, USA - 1anoA | ecosystem: Environmental > Aquatic > Freshwater > Lake > Hypolimnion/Profundal zone | place: USA: Wisconsin...
TTCAACGCGATGAAGATCGCGGCGATCACGATGCCGAGCACGGCCACGTCTCTACCACGCGTCGGCATTCCGGGGCGGTGGCTCGCTCAGTTCTGGAGGGAGAGACGGAGCGGAGGCACGCCGCCCTCTCCGTGCTGGAGGTACTCGTAGTGAGCCCAGTTGGCCATCACGCGCGCGACGTAGCCGCGCGTCTCGACGTAGGGGATGCGCTCGACGAACTCGTCGACGTCCATCTTCGGCACGCGCGACAGCCAGCGCGTGATCGCCTCGTCTCCGGCGTTGTAGGCGGCGATCGTGAGGGGGAGCTGAGCCGGGGAGCTCGCGAACTTCTCGCCGAGGTCGGCGAGGTAGCGCGTTCCCAGCGCCACGTTGAGGGACGGCTGGGGGAGGCGCGTGTCGTCGTAGGGGACGCGGAGCTCGGCGGCCACGCCTCGCGCGGTCTCGGGGAGGAGCTGCATCAGGCCTACCGCGTGCGCCGGCGAGACGGCGTCAGGATCGAAGTTGCTCTCTTGCCTCATCACCGCGTAGGCGAGGATCGCGTCGGCGGTGGAGGCCCGTCCGCTCGGCGCGGCGTGGGCGGCGATCCCCTCCTGTACGTCATCCCCGAATGGCGTCGGATACGCGCAGTCCCACGCCCAGCGGTTGGCCGGGCCCGGGGCCGATCGCAGCGCGTCGAGCGGGATCTGCGAGATGAGCTGGAACCGGCGTCGAGCTCGCCCGATCGCGCCGTACGCAGCGCAGAGCGCCTCGAGACCGCGCCCGGCGGGGGCTGCGCCGAACACGACGGACTCGCGATCGTGGAGCGCAGCCTCGGCGTCGGCGTCGAGTCCGAGCCGGTGGAGGAGATCGACGGGGGGCGGCAGCGGGACGGTGAGCGGCGTCGCCGGGCCACTCGACGTGTACGGCTCGACCCACGGAGGGGCCGGCGCGCCGATCTCGGTGAGGCGCGCCCGCGCCACGAGGGCAGCCCATGACAGGGGATAGGACCGCAGGATCGCCGTCCAGCCGGCGACGGCGTGGAGCCGGTCGCCTTCGCGAAGGGCTGCGAGCGCGGCGAGCTCTCTGGCGCGCACCGCGGCGAGCGGGTCGGACTCTTCCGCCGCCACCTCCTCGAAGAGCCGTCTGGCGACGGTGAAGTCCTCGTTCATCAGGTGGGCGAGCGCGCCTCCGTGCTGCGCGTCACGGCGCTCGACCCCCTTCGGGTAGCTCCGCGCATACACATCGAATCCCTGGGCTGCCTCTCGCCACCTGCCGTGAAGGAGGGCCAGGTACGGGACGAAGAACTGAGCCTCGTCGCCCCAGTGTGTCCCCGGGTGAGCCCTGGCGATCGCGGCGAGCCGGCGGGAGGCCTCCTCGTCTGCGTCGGCGCGTGCGAGCGCGCGAGCGGCGTGGAAGGCGTCCTCGAGCGAGTGGGCTCCGCCGATCGCGGCGCTCTCGTCCAGCGCGCGCGCGGCCTCGAGCGCTCGCCCGCGGGTACGGTACAGAATGTCACCGCGCAGGCGCAGCTCCACGAGGTGCGGCACCTTCGGGGGGGGCGCGTCTGCGACTCGATCGAGCGCCTTCAGGGCCTCGTCGGTGCGCCCGGCATCGGCGAGCATCTGGGCGCGTACGAGCAGCTCCTCGCCGAGGAGGGGGTGCGAAGGCGCGAGCCGCACCAAGGCCTGCTCGGCCTCCCTGGCCCAGGGGGAGTCCGGCGCGTGGACGCTGATCCACCGCGCGTCGCCCGCAGCGAGCGCGGCGCCGTCGGGCCCCGTGAGCAGCCGCAGCTCGCACGCGCGCGCCTCCGCCTCCTCTAGCCGAGCCTTGTGCGCGAATCCGACGACGCGCTGGCAGATCGCGAGGGCGCGAGTCGGGTTCTTGGCCTTCTCGAAGGCTTCGGCGGCGGAGAGGAGGGAGCTCGGCGTCGCGTGGGCGCCGAAGTACTCGGCGGCCTTGTCGTACGGCCCGGCCACCAGCCTCGCCTGGGCGAGTCGTCGCGCGATGTCCCCCGCGAGCAGCGGGAGGCTCGCGTCGAGGCCGTCGAGGCGAAGCGCGGCAGTCGCCGCATCGCCGAGCAGCAGCGCCACTCGCGCCCGCACGTAGCGCGTCTCGGCGAGCCGCTGGTCCGGCGCGGGGAGCGCGTCGAGCTTGGCTGCGGCCTCCGCCCAGCGACCGCGTCGGACGTCGTCGACCCACCCTTCGGCGCTCCGGCTGATGCCGGGCTTCGTCGCCGCCGCGTCGGCTCGCCCGCGAGCGTCCGCAGGCGTCGCGTCAGGCTCCACTACCGGCGCAGGGCCAGGGGCCAGCGCATCGCCCCTCGAGGCGAGCGGCGCCGGGGCCAGCGACGGGTCGGGGGGGCGGGCGCACCCGGGCGGCGACGCCACGACCCAGACGGTCGCAGCCAGGGCTGCTCGTGCCCGGCGGCGGGCCGCGCTCACGAGTACACCGTGAAGCCTCCCCCGCCGCGGTGGGAGCAGGCCTTCGTCACACCGGTGGGATCTTCGCCGCGGATGACGCGTTCGAGCCGCGGTAGCGCGAGCGACCAGAGGACATCCGCCTCCTCGACGCCGACCCAGCGTCGCCCCATCTTCTCGGCCACCGCGGCCGTGGTGCCGCTCCCCAGGAACGGATCGAGTACCCAGTCCCCCGCGTCGGTCGCCAGGGACAGCACGCGCTGCAGGAGCCGCTCCGGCTTCTTGTTCCGCGGGAACGCGACGCCGCCTTCGCCGGCGATCCCCTGGAACGGTAGGTCGTCCCACACGTTCGTGAGCGGCTCCACGAGGCGCGGGCCTTCCGTGGTGTCCACGACCTTGGTGGCGAGGAAGAGGATGCGGTTGCCGCCCTTGAGGAGGAGGTCGGGGAAGCCGGCGCGGGTGAGGCGATGGACGCGCAGCGGGTCAGCCCGCGACGCGTCGATGGCCTGCCGGGCCGCCCGGCTAACCGCTTCGTAGCGTGGCTGCGCGAACCGCACCACCTGATGTCGGTTCGCGAGCGCGAACGTCACCAGGGCGTCGTCGAACGCGGCGGCGCCCAGCGTGCGTCTCGCCTCGGCCGTGCTCGCGTGCCCCCGGCCGCGGGCGACGGCGCGCGCCAGCCCTTCGAACTCCCAGTCACGGCACGGGGCGTCCGGGTTCTTCAGGTAGGTGCTGTACGCGCGATCATAGCCCCGTCGGACGCGCCGCTCCGGTCGGTACCGCCACCCTCCCGGCTCCCGCTCGTAGATCAGGATGAAGTCCGTGACGTTCACCGGGCCGCGGTTCTTCGCCTTGTGACCCGTGCTCGCGCTCCGCACGACCGTGACCGTTGACACGCGCGAGGGGCGGCCGAAGATCTCGTCGCACAGCCCGATGGCGGGGCCGAGCTCGCTGTCGTCGATCTCGAGGAAGAGTGCGCCGTCGCTGGCGAGCAGCGGGACGACGGCGACGAGGCGGTCTCGAAGGAAGGCCCTCCACTCGGCGGGGCTCCGCGCGTCGCGGTACTCGGCGAACGTCCGCCCGGTGTTGAACGGCGGGTCCATGTAGACGCAGCGAAAGCGCCCCTCGAAGTCGCCGCGGAGCCACTCGAGCGCGCGCTTGTTGTCCCCCGAGACGAGCCGGTTCTCGGCCGCCGGGTCACCGACGGCGCGGTGTTTCGTGAAGGGGCGCGCGCCCGGAGGCGTGGCGTTCAACGCGGTACCGGTCGCTTGGGCCCGCGGATCCACGGGTCGGTCATCCGGCGCCAGTTGGCCTCAGCCTCCAGCCCGCCGAGGATGCTCGCGAGGCCCCACTGAAGGCGGTTCACGAACGTCATCTCGTGCGGCATGTGAATCGGCTTCGGGAGGTTGGGGAGCGGGTCGCCCTCGCGGAAGACGATCTTCTTCCCGTTCCGCACGAGGAAGGCCACGTTCTCGCGCGCGGCGTCCGTGGTGTGGCGGTAGAGGCCGTCGTGGGTCAGCGGCAGCGTGACCATCTTCGTGTACTCGGTGTAGAGCTTCCAGCCATCGGCGTCGTCCGGGTCATAGCCGAGGACCTCCGCGCACGCTCGGTAGAAGTCGTCCCAGTCGCCGTCCTTCTGGGCGTTCAGGTAGCGCTTCATGCCGGCGAGCAGGTCGCCGGGGAGCTCCTTCGTGCAGCCGAAATCGAGGAACGCCACCCTCCCGCCCCCCAGGAACCGGTAGTTGCCCGGGTGCGGGTCGGCGTAGAGGTGGCCATGCGCGAAGAGCGCTCGGAACATGAAGCGCGCGATCGTCTCGCCGGCGGCGTTCTTCTCGAGCTGGCTCGCCGTGCGGCAGAAGGTCGCGTAGTCGACGCCCCCCTGCAGCTCGGTCGTGAGCACGCGCCGGGTCGTCATGCTGTGGTGGACCCGCGGGATGACGATCTCCCCGTCGCCCTCGTGGATCCGGCGGAAGAGCTCCGAGGTCTCCGCCTCGTGCGTGTAGTCGAGCTCGGCGCGGAAGACCGACTTGATCTCCTCGAGCCCCTCCTTCGTGTGGTAGCGGCGCCCCACGGGGGCGATCATCCCTTCGAGCATCGAAAGGCTCGACAGGTCGCTCTCGATGGCCTTGTCGATCCCCGGGTACTGCACCTTCACCGCGACGCGATCCCCCCCCCTCGTCGTCGCCCGGTGCACCTGGCCGATGCTGGCTGCCGCGAAGGGGTCGTCCTCCCACACCTCGAAGATCTCCTCTGGCCTCTGGCCGAGCTCGGCGGTGATCACCTTCACGGCGGCGTCTCGCGAGAGCGGCGGCGCCTTCTGCTGCAGCCCCTTCAGGACCTCCTTGAACTTCTCTTCGTAACCCGGCGGCGCGAGCCCATCGATGTACGAGGCCATCTGACCGAGCTTGAGGGGGAGCCCCTTCATCTCGCCCAGCGTCTTCAGCATGGCGTGCGCCGTCGACCTCGCGTTCTGCAGGAGCTTCACCCGGGCGGCGTGCTCCTCCTCGTCGGTCCGGCGGAGGCCCGCAGCGCGCTTCAGGGCCTCCGTGGCCATCGGCAGCGCTCGAGGGGCGAGCGCCGAGAGCCGCGCCAGGCGGCCGAAGCGCGACGTCGGCGGGCGATCGGGACGGGGGCTCGCGTCGAGGTCGAGCGTCGACTCTTTCTCGCGAGGGATGCTCACCGCTGTCGGGGGCGGGGACCCCGTCACGACGGACGCGGGGACCGCTGGGCCGTCCGCGCGCGGGGGCGATTCGCCATCCGGCGGGGATGTCATCCCGCCAGTATGGGCGTTCGGGGCCCGCGTGACCAGACGCGCGGGCGCCCGACGCTAACCCCTTGCCTCCGGGGCATGGGTCCGCGAAAGAGGGGGGCAGCACTGCCATGCCCTCCGAGCCCCCCCTGAGCTCCTCGCCGTCCGGGCGCCTGCCGCGCAAGTTCGGTCCCTACCTCCTCTTCGACAAGATCGGCATGGGGGGCATGGCCGAGATCTTCCTTGCCCGCGCCCGGACCGAGCTCGGCGGCCAGCGGCGCGTCGTGGTCAAGCAGATCCTCCCCGGCCTCGCGGCGCTCCCTCAGTTCGCCGAGATGCTCATCCACGAGGCGAAGCTCGCGGCGCTGCTCGATCACGCCAACGTCGCGCAGGTGTACGACCTCGGCCGGGCAGACGACCGCCTATTCATCGCGATGGAGTACGTCGAGGGGTTCGACCTGAACGATCTGCTCCGCCGGTGCACGAGGCAGAAGGTCCCGGTCCCGATCGAGCTCGCCCTCGCCATCCTCTCGGACACCCTGCGCGGCCTCGACTATGCCCACCGTCGCACGGCGGACGACGGGAGGTCGCTCGGCATCGTCCACCGCGACGTCTCTCCGTCGAACGTCCTCGTCTCCTTCGACGGTCAGGTCAAGCTGTGCGACTTCGGCATCGCACACGCCAACGACCTGGTCGACAAGGGGGCCTCGCAGGAGCAGACCGCGGAGGCGCTCAAAGGGAAGGCCGGCTACATGAGCCCGGAGCACGCGCGCGGCGAGCCCGTCGACGCGCGCGCGGACGTCTTCGCCGTCGGTATCCTGCTGTGGGAGCTGCTCGCCGGCAAGCGCATGTACCGGCAGACCGACGCGGGCCCGTCGCTCCTCGAGCAGGCGCGGCGCGCCGACATCCCGAAGCTCCCCGAGAAGGGGCTGCCGGACGAGGAGCGGCTCCACGCGATCGCCCTGAAGGCCCTCGCGCCCGACCGGAACGACCGCTACGCGTCTGCCGCCGCGATGCTGCGGGACATCGACGAGTACCTCGCGCAGGCCAACGTGGTCGTCAGCCCGATTCGCCTCGGCGACTGGCTCGTCGCCAGCCTCGGGAGCGACATCGTCGTCGAGCGGAGGAGGCGGCAGCGGGCGGCCGAGGCGCTCGAGCTCGGCCCCCCCGTCACGCTGACGCCGCTGCCGTTCAGGCCGGTGAACCCCGAGGTCACTCCCATCGTGCCCCCCGCCGCGCTCAAGCCGTCGCGGCCCCCTGCGCCTCCGCCACCCCCGGCGCCCGAGCCCGCGCCCCTTGCGGACCCGCCCGTCTCGACGGTCGACCCGCCTTCGGCCGCCCCCGCCGTCGAGCTCGCCTCGCGGCCCCCCGGCTCGCCGGACCGGTCGAGGCTCATCACGTTCGTGGCGGCCCTCATCCTCGTGCTCCTCGGGGTAGCCGGACTCGTCGCGCACGGCCGACCATGACCGCCGCTGCGCCCGGTGAGACGCGCCTCGCCGACGTCGCGCTCCCGGTCCCCGTCTCGCGAGCCTTCACCTACGTCGTCCCCGCGGCGCTCTCGGAGCGCGCACGGCGTGGCGCGCGCGTCATCTGCCCCTTCGGTTCGCGCAAGCTTGTCGGCGTGGTGCTCGCCCGGGGCACGGGTCCGCCGCCCAAGGGGGCGAAGGCCATCCTCAGCGTGGTCGACGACGACACCCCCGCCGTCCCCGAGGACCTCCTCGACTTCCTGCGCGAGCTCGCCGGCTACTACCTCGCCCCGATCGGCGAGGTTCTCCGTCTCGCGCTCCCCCCCTCGCCGCGCCACGTCGAGGAGGCCATCCACGAGCCATCGCTCTTCCCCACGAAGCGCCGCGGCCTCGCGGTCCGTCGCGTGCGCTGGGCCGTCGTGCGCGACGACGCCCCGCCGAACCCCGTCCTTCGAGGCCAGGCGCTCGGCGTCTGGACGCGCCTTGTCGCCGAGCGCGCCGCCCCCGTGCCGCGCCTCACCGAGACGTGGAAGAGCGCCCGCTCCGTCCTGACGACCCTGGTCACGGCCGGGCTCGTGCGCATCGAGGAGCGGACCGGCGCCGTCGAGGCGTTCTTCCAGGAGTCGGTCCCTCACGAACCGCCTCCGGCGCTGACGGCGGCGCAGGTGGACGCGGTCACCCGCCTCGAGGCCGCGCTCTCCGCGTCGGCCCCCGCGACCTTCCTGCTCCACGGCGTCACCGGGTCCGGCAAGACCGAGGTCTACCTCGCGGCCATCGCGGCGGCGCGCGCTCGCGGCGCGGGGACCATCGTCCTCGTCCCCGAGATCGCGCTGACACCGCAGCTCGTCGCCCGCTACCGGGGGCGCTTCGGCAACGAGGTGGCCGTGATTCACTCGGGGCTTACCCCGCGCGAGCGACACGGCATGTGGAAGCGGCTCCACCAGGGGGAGCTCGACGTGGCGATCGGCGCGCGGAGCGCCCTCTTCGCCCCTGTACGGAGGCTGGGCCTCGTCGTCGTCGACGAGGAGCACGACTCGTCGTTCAAGCAGGAGGAGGGGGTCCGCTACCACGCCCGCGACATGGCCATCCTCCGGGCGCACCGGGTCGGCGGCGTCGTCGTCCTCGGGAGCGCCACGCCGTCGCTCGAGAGCGAGTACCTGACGCGCTCGGGGCGCGCCGAGAAGATCCGCCTGCCGGGTCGGGCGCGCGCGCAGGCGATGCCCAGGGTCGAGCGCATCGACCTCCGCCGCATGGGGCCCGGGCCGACCGGCGACCGCCGCCTCAGCCTGCCGCTCCACCGCGCGCTCGAGGAGACCCTCGCCCATGGCGAGCAGGCGATCCTCTTCCTGAACCGCCGCGGCTTCGCCCCCAGCGTCCGCTGCCAGGCGTGCGGCGAGCTCGCGTCCTGCCCTTCGTGCTCGGTCGCGCTCACCTTCCACAAGCGCGGAGGCGGGACGGTCGCTTGCCACTACTGCGGCTACGCCCGCGTCTCGACCCCTACTTGCAAGAAGTGCGGCCAGGCCGCGCTCTTCCTCGAGGGGATCGGCACGGAGAAGCTCGAGGAGGCGCTCGGCGTGGCGTTCCCCACCGCGCGCATCGCGAGGCTCGACCGCGACGTCGCCAGCGGCAAAGGCGTCGAGAAGATCCTCGACCGCGTGCGGGCGCGGGAGGTCGACTTCCTGGTCGGCACCCAGATGGTGACCAAGGGGCACGACCTGCCCAACGTGACGCTGGTCGGCGTCATCAACGCAGACGCGGCGCTCTCGATCCCGGACTTCCGGGCGTCGGAGCGCGGCTTCCAGCTCCTCGTGCAGGTCGCCGGGCGGGCCGGGCGTGGCGACGCCAGCCAGTCCGCGCGCGTGCTCGTGCAGACCTACGACCCGGAGCAGCCGGCGATCGTCTTCGCGGCCAGGCACGACGTCGACGGGTTCCTCGAGCGCGAGCTCACGGACCGGCACGAGCTCGGTTACCCCCCCTTCTCTCGCATCGCGCTCGTGCGCGTCGAGGCGCTGCTCGAGGCCGACGCGCGCGACGCGGCCGCCCTGCTCGCCGACGCTGCCCGGCGAGCGGACGCCCCCGACGTCGAGGTCCTGGGGCCCGCCCCCGCGCCGCTCGCCCGCCTGCGCAACCGGTTCCGTTACCGCGTGATGCTCCGCGGCAAGGATCGCCGCTCGCTCCGCCGCACCCTCGCGGTCCTCGAGGCGGCGCGCGCCGAGCTGCCGTCGAAAGTGCGAGTCAGCTTCGACATCGACCCGGTGCAGCTGCTGTAGACTTCCACCCACGCTGCCCCGGCGGCCCCGGCGAGCGCAGAGGTGACTGTAAACTTTCGCGGACGGCGAAGTCGCGCGTGCTTTCTCGCCAATTCGCGGGCCGCCCGCTGTCGCTCTGGTAGATCGAGGCTACAGTTCTCCGTCATAGCCATAGAGTCTGGAGGCACCTCGAAGATGCGTCGCTCGTTGTCCCGGTTCCCGCTCGCGATCCTCGCGCTCACGCTGTTCACGCTATGGCCGCTGGCCGCCCACGCTCAGGAAGCGGCCGGGGCGACCGCCGCATTTGACCAGGCGCTCGCCCGTGGCCCCGCGTTCGCCGCCGCCGCCGCGTTCGTCGGCGGGCTGCTCGTCAGCCTGACCCCGTGCGTCTACCCGATGATCGCCATCACGGTCAGCGTGTTCGGCGCCAACCAGGCCAAGAGCCGGCTCCAGGCCGCGGGGCTCTCGTCGGTGTTCGTCCTCGGCATCGCCGTCATGTTCACGGCGCTCGGCGTCGGCGCGGCGCTCTCCGGGGCCATCTTCGGCAAGTTCCTCTCCAACCCGTACGTCGTCGGCCTCATCGCCGTCGTCTTCCTCTCGATGGCCGCGTCGATGTTCGGCGCCTTCGAGCTGGCCCTCCCGAGCGGCCTCAACAACAAGCTCGCGACCGTCGGCGGCATCGGCTACGGCGGCGCCTTCGTGCTCGGCCTCGTCAGCGCCCTCGTCGCGGCCCCCTGCACCGGCCCGGTCCTCACCGGCATCCTCCTCTGGATCGCCGCGTCGCACCGCATCCTGCTCGGAACCGGCGTCATGTTCTCCTTCGCCCTCGGCCTCGGCCTCCCCTTCTTCCTGGTGGGGACCTTCGCGGTCAGCCTGCCCAAGGGCGGGTCGTGGATGCTGGCGGTCAAGTGGTTCTTCGGCGTCGTCCTCGCGGTCGTCGCGCTCTACTTCCTCCGCAACGTCATCCCCTTCCTCCAGCACGTCGCCCTCCCCGGCGTCGTCTTCGCGGCCGTCAACGCCGCCGCGGTCGTGATCGCCCTCGGCCTCGCCTACGTGCACGTCGCGGCCGAGAAGCGCGGCGCCAAGCACCCCGAGTGGTCCAAGCCGGCGAAGTTCACGTCGATTCCGCTCGCCATCGTCGGGGGCTTCCTCCTCATCACCTGGGTGCAGCTCCCCAAGGCGCAGCTCCAGTGGATGAACTCCGAGGCCGACGGGGTGCGCCTCGCGCAGGCCGAGCACCGGCCCGTCATCGTGGACTTCGGCGCCGAGTGGTGCGGAGCCTGCAAGGAGCTGACGTCCCACACCTTCGCGAACGACGACGTCCGCAGCGAGGCCGGGCGCTTCGTCGCCGTGAAGGTCGACGCGACCGACGAGGACGACAAGCAGGTGAACGAGCTGAAGGGGAAGTACAAGGTCGTCGGGCTTCCGACCGTCGTCGTCCTCGACAGCCACGGCAAGGAAGCGGCTCGCTTCAACGAGTTCGTCCCGCCGGAGCGCTTCCTCGCCGCCATCCGCGCCGTCGACTGAGGCTCGGCCCGGGCGCGCCGGCTCGGCCTCAGCCGCCGGCGGGGCAGACCACGGGGACGGCGACCACGGAGGCCGTCGTCCCGGTCGGGGTCGCCAGGAACACCACCGCGCCGCGCCCGTCCGGGGTCAGCGCGGGCATCCCCTGCCCGGCGTTGACGCCGTCGGCTGACACGGTGATGGCGTTGCCGATGGGGCGTCCCGTCGACGTGAGCGCCTGAGCCCGGACCTCGTGCTTCGCCGCGATCCCCTCGGTCCAGACCATCACCATCCGACCATCGGCCAGCGACGTCAGCGCGGGGGCCATCGCCTGACCGCCGGCGCCCCCCGCCGGGATCGAGAAGGCGGTCGGCTCACCCGGCTCCTTGCCGGGGAGCCAGTGGAGCCAGCGGATGGCCCACGGGGCCGTCGGGCCGGGGCGGTCGGCCCACGCGAGGAACGCCTCGCGCTTCCCCACGGCCAGCGCCGGGGCGCCGATCTGCGCGCCGAGCCCGCCGATGCGGACCAGCTCGCCGTCCGCGGTCTTGTCGGCGTGGAGGCTGCCGACGTAGATCGACGTCCCTTGCCTGAACGCGACCGCGTAGCCGGCGTGGCCCGGCAAGGGGGCGGCGCGGATCGCGTCGACCGGCGTGTCGCTGGCGAGCGGCCAGATCACCGCGGCGTCGACCGAGGTGCTCGGCGCCCACACGAGCTTGCGGTTCGCGACGCCGAGGACGAAGGGGGGGTCGGCGACGACCGGGTGGGCGGACTGGATCGGGTCGCGCCGACGAGGCGTCTCGAGGAACATGGCCAGGTCCGACAGCGGGGAGAGCAGCGGGACGACGCGGCGGATCGGCTCGGTGGCGCGCGCCTTGGTCGTCGCGACCGCCGCGAAGCTGGTCGGGTCGAGCGCCACCACGAAGCCCTCGAGGTCGCCCAGCCCCACGCCGAGCGCGACCTGATCGGCCGTGCTCGCCGTCTCGATCCCCGTCTTCAGGAGGGCGCGCGGCGCCACGATGTGCGGCGCCCCTGCGAGGACGCACTGCCCCCCCTTGCCGGGCGACTCTCCCTCCGCCGCCGCGACCGAGGAGGCGCTCGGGGCCGTCGCTGCGCCAGGCTCGCTCGAGGCCGACTCGGCCGCGACGGCCGAGGGGGTCGGCGAGACGGGCCCGTCGGCGCTGGCGAGCTTGCCGTGCACCCACTTGATCGCGAACGCCGCGACGCCGACCGTGAGGGCGAGCGTGAACGCCCCACCGATGACGAGCGCCGGCGCGACCCACGCGGGGCGCGCGATGGGCAGGATGATCGGCGCGCCGGTCTGGCGAGGCGGGAGGACCGGCAAGGGGAGCCGGGCGGAGCCGGTGGGGGCTTCCGCCGCCTCGAGCTCGAGCCCCGCGGCCTCCGCCCCGAGCGCCGGGAATGTCCGATCGCCGAGGTCGGCGGCGACGGGGAGCGGCACGATCTCCGGCTCCGAGGGGTTGACCCGCGGCGCGTGGGCCACGATGGGGGGCGGCGGGTCCTCGTCGAGCTCGAGCTCGGGGCTCGACCCGGGGTCCTCCACCAGCGACGAGCTGCTGATCGGCTGCGCCGGGACGCGCGCCAGGACGTTGAGCTCGCTGCTGTCGTCCATGAGCAGCCCCGAGCTGAGCTCCACGGCGCTGTCCTCTCGCGGGCGCGGGGCGGAGAGCGCGTCGACGGGGGCGGGGGGGGGCCTCGGCGGCTCGGAGGGGGACCCCCGGGAGAGGAGCGCGCGGATGGACCCCGCGCCGGCCGCCTGCGAGGACGGGGCGGAGGTCGGCGGCGGGACAGGGGCCGTCCCATCGGCCCCTCCGTAGAGCAGCAGCGTCCCCCCGCGGCGAGGGGGCGGCGGTGGCGGGTAGGAGGAGCGCGCAGCGGGGGGACTGGCGAGGGGCGACGGGGCCGGGGGGCGTGCCGACGCCGGTCGCGTCAGGGAGGAGAGGCCCCCGGGCTGCGCGGCCTGCGGCGCGGCGGGAGGAACGGAGCCGGGGTGCCGTAGCGGCGGGGGGGGCGAGCTGTTCGGGCGGAGCAGAGGCGGCGGCGGAGGGAGCGTCCCCGGGGCCGTGCGGGCGACCGGCGGCCTGGCGGCGTGCGCCACGCGCTCGGCGTCGACCCCGGCGAGGATGCGCTCGGCGTCCGCGGGCGTCAGCGAGGAGATGTCGACCGCCGTGTTCGCCTCTTCGGCGGTGTGGAGCGGCGCCTGCGAACCGACGAGCGTCTCCGACGGGCGCGGCTTCGGGATGGGCGAGGCGGCGCCGGGCTCCGGGCGGACCTCGGGCGCCGGGATGACCTCCGTCAGCGGCGGCGGCGGGACGTTCCCCGGCGGACGGAGCGTCCCCATCCCCGAGATCGTGGCGGGGCGCGCCAGCTTGGACGCGGCGGGGGACATGACGTGCCCCCTGGGCGCCGGCGACCGGGCGGACGGCTCGAAGGGGAGTTCTTCCTTCACGTCGCCCCGCGGTGGGCCGGCCTGACCGGCGGGGGACTCTGGCTCGTGGCTCACGAAGCTGCGCTCTCCGTCGGCGATGATAGCGCGGAGGCGCGGTCTGTGCGCCCTTCTCGGCACGGATCGTCGTTATCCACCGTCGCCCGTCTCGGCCCTGGCGACCACGACGCTCCGGACAGCGCGCGCCCCCCCGTCGAGCAGCGCGCGGCCGCACGCCGCGAGCGTCGCCCCCGTCGTCTCCACGTCGTCGACCAGCAGCACCGAGCGCCCCGCGAGTCGGGCCGGCTCGAGCGCCGCGAACGCCCGCTCCACGTTGCTCGACCGCGCCTCGCGCGTCAGCTCGGTCTGCCGCGCCGTGGCGACGGACCGGCCGAGGGCGCGGGGGGCGCACGGGGCCGCGAGCCAGCGGGCGAGGGGGCGGGCGAGGAGCGCCGCCTGGTTGTAGCCGCGCTCGACGAGGCGGGCCGGGTGGAGCGGGACCGGGACGACGAGGTCGACGGGGGTCTCCTCCAGGCGCGGGAGGCACGTGTGGAGGCCCGCGAGGAGGGGGCGCGTCAGGTCGGGGCGGTCGTTGAACTTGAAGCGGCGGAGCGCCTCCGCGATGGCGCCGCCGTAGACGAACGCCGCCAGGCGGTCCCGGTCCCGGACCTCGGCGCGGACCAGCGTCGCCGCGCAGGGGGGGCAGAACGCTCTGCCGTGCGCGACCGCCCCGTCGCACGCCGCGCACCCGGCCGGGGCCACCAGCCGCGCCACCACCTCGACGAGCCCCTGGACGAGACCGTTCATCCCCCCCCATCGGGGCGGCCGGGCCCCGGTTGCTAGTTGACGGCCATCTTCGCCAGCGTCGAGCGCGCCATCTTCAGCTCCCCCTCGAGCGCGATCCCCATCGCCGCGCGCCCCGTCTCCGTCCGTTTCACGAAAGCATCCAGGTACTTGCGTGCGATGGGCCACTCGCCCGCGGCGTACGCCAGGTGACCGAGCACGAACCGCCCGTACCCTTGCCCGCAAGGCGCCTGGGCCAGGGCGTCGATGGTCTCCTGGAGGCGCGCCACCCCCTCACCCCCCGCGATCTTCGCGAGCGCCAGGTGGGCGCGGTAGAGCGGCTTGTCGGTCGTCCCCCAGCGGCTGGCGCGCGAGAGGGCGGCGATGGCCTCGGCGTAGCGATGCGCGAGGAAGAAGGTGCTCCCGAGCGTCCACCAGTGGAAGGCGCGTCGGGACGCCGGCCCCTGGCGGACGGCCATGCGCAGGTGGCCGATGGCCGCCTCGAGGTCGCCGGAGGCGAGCGCCGCCCTCGCCGCGTCCTGGTAGAGCACGTCCGGCAGGACCCCGAGCTCGACCGCCTGCATCGCCAGGTCGTGCGCGTGCCGGAAGCGCCGCGCCTCGAACTGCGAGAGGTAGAGCTGGCGGAGGAGCATCGCCTGGGTCGTCCGGTCGAGCGTCGTCGCCGCCAGCCCCTGCCGGGCGTAGCGGGCGCGCACGGCTGCGGTCCGGGCCCCCATGGCCTTCTGCAGCAGCAATTCGGGTGACGCACGCTTGGCCGGCACACCATCCTTGTAGCATGCATCCGGCCATCACGCGCCCCGGATCGCCCGTTTTTCGCCCGAGATCGTGCGATCGCGCCCCGCCGTCGCCCCGTCCGGCCCCACGTCATCACGCGATCGGAGGAGAATTACTGGAAAGCGCGAAGGGGGACTGGCCAGAGCCTTCGCGCCTTCCTGTGAGTCTTCCTTTCCGCTTCACCGCCAGAGAGGCCTGGCGTGGGATCAGGGCCGGCGTCCCTCGCGCGACCCGCGCGCCCGGGCGTGCTAACCGTCGCCTTGCCATGCCCCCCGCCCCCGTCCTCCGTCCCCGCTCGCGCTCGCCCGTCGCGGCGCTCGGGGGGGCAGTCCTCGCCGTGGCGCTCCTCGCGTGCGGGCACCGGGCCACGGAGGCCGACTGCGACCTCATCGTCGACCGCTACGTGGAGATCGAGCTCCAGACGCTGCAGGTGACCGACCCGAAGGTCATCGCCCTGCGCAAGTCCGAGATGCACCGCGACCTCAAGGACGAGCTCAAGGCGTGCCCCGGCAAGCGCATCACCGACTCGATGCTCACGTGCGTGCGACAGGCCCGGACGAACGACGAGATCGACCGATGCACGCGCTGGTGACCCCCCTGCGCCTCCGCGTCCTCCCCCGTGGCGCGCTCGTCGCGGCGCTCCTCCTCGCCGCGCTCCCGGGCGGCTGCAAGGAGCACGTCAGCCGCGCGCAGTGCGACGAGCTGCTTGCGCGCTTCGCCGAGCTGGTCGTGAAGGAGAAGCTCCCGGGGGCCCCGCCCGAGGCCGTCCGGGCCGAGCAGGCCCGCGAGCGCGAGGAGGCGGCCCGCGACGACAGCTTCAAGAACTGCACGACCGAGGTGCGCCGCGACGAGTACCGGTGCGCCATCGCGGCGACGACCTCCGAGTCGCTCATCAAGTGCCTGGAGTGAGCGGCCGCGGGTGAGGCCCCGGCGCGGCTACCTCGTGTGCGCCGCGCGCCCCGACCACTCGTTCTTGTCCCCCACCACGCGCGGGGCGTCGGCGACCCCCCAGACGACGTCGGCGCCGAGGCGGCAGGCGGCGTCCTTGAGCGTGCGCAGGCACGCCTCGCGGCCGACGTCGGTCGTGCAGCGGGCGCGCACGGGGCCGAGGTTGTCGGTCTGCCGGGGCGGCGAGTCCTCGAAGACCTGCACAGCGCACCCCTCGGGGAGCGGGGGGTAGCGGGGGTCGACGGGCCTCGGGCCGCCGCACGCCGGGAGGGCGAGGCACGCGGCGGCGAGCGAGAGCGCGGCCGAAAGTCGCCGGGCGCGGGTCACGGGGGGGAGGCCTGGGCCGGGGCCGCGGAGACGGTCGCGGCGGGGGACGCGCCGCGAAGGAGCGGGAAGCCCATCGCCTCGCGCTGCGCGAGGTACGCCTCGGCGACCCCCTTGGCGAGGCCGCGCACCCGGCCGATGAAGCGCGCCCGCTCGGTCACGCCGATGGCGCCGCGCGCGTCGAGGACGTTGAACTGGTGGGCCGCCTTCACCACGAAGTCGTAGGCGGGCAGGACGAGCTTCTGCGTCGCGTCGTCGCCGCCCCGCGCGAGCAGGCGCCGGGCCTCGGCCTCGTAGCGGTCGAAGGCCTCGAAGTGGGCCTTCACGTCGGCCTCCTCGAAGTTGTAGGTCGACCACTCCCACTCGGCCCGCTTGCAGACCTCGCCGTAGCGGACCCCTTCGGACCAGCTCACGTCGTAGATGTTGTCCTTGTCCTGCAGGTACATCGCGATCCGCTCGAGGCCGTACGTCAGCTCGCCCGAGACGGGGCGGCAGTCGATGCCCCCGACCTGCTGGAAGTAGGTGAACTGGCTGATCTCGAGCCCGTCGAGCCACACCTGCCAGCCGAGCCCCCAGGCGCCGAGCGTCGGCGACTCCCAGTCGTCCTCGACGAAGCGGATGTCGTGGTGCTCGGGCTTCGTCCCGAGGGCGCGGAGCGACTCGAGGTAGAGGTCCTGGATGTCGAGCGGCGACGGCTTCAGGATGACCTGGAACTGGTGGAACTGCTGCAGCCGGTTGGGGTTCTCGCCGTAGCGCCCGTCGGAGGGGCGGCGGGAGGGCTCGACGAACGCCACGTTCCACGGCTCGGGGCCGAGCGCGCGGAGGAAGGTGGCGGGGTTGTACGTGCCGGCGCCGACCTCCGAGTTGTAAGGCTGCACGAGGAGGCAGCCGCGCTTCGTCCAGAAGGACTGGAGGGTGAGGATCAGGTCCTGGAAGTGCATGTTTCCCGCGTGGAGTAGCACAGGTGGCGGGGGCCCCGGGGCACTGCGGGACGTCCCGGACCCCCCCGTCCCATCCTGCCCTGCGAATGAACGCCGGTACGGGGGTGGCCCGTGACTTGCACCGGCTCGCTGCCTCACTGACGCGGACGATCTCCGCCCCCGGGTGGCGCGTGGCGAGCACGGCATCGTGGAGCTGCAGGGGGGGCCGCCGCGCTGAGGGGGCGGGGCACCCATGGCGGAAGCCATGGGCAGCGAAATCCAGGAGGGAGACCCGGTCGAAGCCCGCCGCGTCGGGCGGGCTCCCCCTCGGCGGGCGAGATTCCGTGGTCGCGCGGGCCTCGTGCCCCGTGCCGCGGCCTTCATCGTCGACGATGTGCCGTCCGTCCTCGACCCATCGTGGCGGGTGGTCGGTGGCCCGCGATGCGTCGTGGACCCAGGGTGCCGGGTGGTCGGTAGGGCGTGATGGGTCGTGGACCCGGCGTGCCGGGTGGTCGGTAGGCCGCGGTGGGTCGTGGACCCGGCGTGCCGGGTGGTCGGTGGCCCGCGGTGGGTCGTGGACTCGCCGTGCCGGGTGATCGGTAGGCCGCGGTGGGTCGTGGACCCGGCGTGCCGGGTGGTCGGTGGCCCGCGGTGGGTCGTGGACTCGCCGTGCCGGGTGGTCGGTAGGCCGTGATGGGTCGTGAACCCATCGTGCCGGGTCGTCGGTGGGCCGCGGTGGGTCGTGGACTCGCCGTGCCGGGTGGTCGGTAGGCCGTGATGGGTCGTCGACCCATCGTGCCGGGTCGTCGGTGGGCCGCGGTGGGTCGTGAACCCGGCGTGGCGGGTGGTCGGTAGGCCGTGAGGGGTCGTCGATGCCGCGCCGTCCACCCGCGGTGAGCCCCGCGCGACGCCGCTCGAGGGGCGCTGCACCGCGGACCGCCCCCTTTCCTCCGTCGTCCCGCCGCGGTGCTTGCGTAGCGTCCCCCTCCTCATGCCCCTCACGGTCGCCAAGTTCGTCTCCAGGTGGACCGCGTCGGGCTCTGCGGAGCGGCCGACCAGGGCTCTCTTCCTCCTCGACCTCTGCGACGTCCTCGGGGTCCCCCGCCCGTCGCCCACCACCGGCGACCCGGCGTCACTCGCCGAGGCTGTCGCGGGCCAGCGCATCGCGGGGCGGACGAGCGAGGACCGTGACCGCGACCCCGAGAGGGCGCAGCAGCAGGCCAACGAGGTGGAGGCCTGGTGGGTTGCGCATCGCCCCACCGCCCCGACCCTCTTCGCCGAGGAGCCGGCGTGGACGCTCGAGCAGCTGCGCCGGACCGCCGTGGGCGTCCCCTGGCCGATCGCACGGCGTCCATCGCTCCGTCGCATGTGGATGCCCCGGACCAGGAGCCACGTGTACTTCCCGGTCGACGAGGCCGCCCCGACGGTGCACGTGCTGGCCGCCTGGGGCGCCCCGAGGGGCTCCGCGCCGAAGCTGTAGCCCTCCCCGAGCCCCCACCCCCGAGCCCCGAGCGCGCGGCCTCCGGCATCGCCCCAAGGCCGGCTGAGGCCAACTCGAGCGCCCTCTCCGGCCCAAGGGCGATGCCGGAGGCCGCGAGCGCTTCACCGCCTCTTCTGCTTCTCCTCCTTCGCCAGCCCCTCGCCCGCCCGCTGCCGCGCCGCGCGCACCTCGGCCGCGTCGTCCCCCTTCGGGTCGCGCCCCCTGGCCGCGTCGAGCCCGTCCAGGCACTCCCGGAACGCCCCCCTCGCGCAGGCCGCGAGCGCCTCTGCACGCAGCGCGCGCCCCTCGGCGACCGGGTCGGCGCTCGGGGCGACCTTCGGGGCGGGGCCGACGTCCGGGGTCTTCACGTCCGGCGTCTCGGGGGGGGCGCGCGTCCCGAGGTAGGTCGCCACGCCGACCGTCGCCGCCGCCGCCGCTGCGGCCGCCGTCAGCGCGATCACGCGCGTCCGCTCCTGCCGGCCTCGCCGCGGCACCCCCTTCGTCCGCCCCGCCCCCTCCACGGGGGCGACCCACGCCCCGCCTTCGGTCGACGGCGGCTCGGCCTCCTCGCCCTTCGCCCGTGCCCTCCACGCGTCGAACGCCGCGCCGGCCCTCGCGTCGACCGCCGCCACGTCCGCCCCGGCGAGGGCGAGCTGTCGCTCCACCTGCTCGTCGGACATCGCCAGCACCTCGGCCAGCGCCTGCTCTGCGGCGCCGGCCTCGGCCTCCACCACCGCCCCGTTCCAGCGCTCGACCGCCGTCCGCTTCTTCTTGCTCATCGCGAGTCGCCGCCTTTCTCGCCGTCCGGGTCCTCGGGGGAGGGGAGCGCGCGTACCACAGCCTGAATATGGCGCTTCAGGCGCTGCCGCGCGAACTTGATGTCGTCGAGGGAGTGGCCCGCCGTCACCGCGCGCTCGGTGCTCGTCTCCCCCTCGCCGTCCTCGAGCAGCAGGCTGACCAGCGTGTCCGCCTCCGTCCGCTCGAGCAGCGCGTCATAGCGCGCGGCCGCCAGCTCGTCCTCCCCCTTGGCCATGAGCGCCTCCTCGGGATCGCCCGGAGCCGCCTCGCCGCGCAGCGCGCTGTGGGTGAGCGGGACGCGCGCGTTCAGCACCTCGTAGCTCTGCACGTGGTTGCCGTGCGCGCTGTAGACGAGGTTGCAGACGTGCGAGGCGAAGTCGGGCTTCGCGCCGGGGACCCACGGCTTCGCCGCGGGGTCGAGCGCGTCGGTGACGGCGGCCTGGACGAAGTCCTCGGCCTCGTGCGGCGGGTGCTTCAGCTTCAGGGCGAAGAGGTAGGCGCGGCGCCACGTCCTCGTCCACACGTCCCGCGTGAGCCAGCCGTAAGCGCTCATGGGGCGGGCAACCTAGCACGCGCCGGGTGGCCGCAATCGTCAACGATCCTGGTGACTTCAAGAAATCGACCGAGGCGGCCACGTCGATTTGCCCCCTCGCCAATAAGTGTCGTCGAGGGCCGACGACGCAGGTCGCGCCGCGCGCTCCTCACCCGTGGAGGCCACCATGACACCGACCAAGCAGACCCGTATCGCTCAGATCCAGGCACTGATCACCGGAATCCCGAAGTACTGCGCCAGCACGACGTTCGCGCTGGCCGGGAAGACCTACACCGCGCCTCAGGCGGTGCAGATCGCCACCTCCCTCGTTGCAGCCGCCAGCGCCACAGTCCAGGCGCTGGCGGCCTACAAAGAGGCGCTCGCCGCGGAGCAGCAGCTCTTCGCGACCGACGGGGTGGTCATCCGGGAGATCCGGCAGAGCCTCGAGCTGACCTTCAGCAACTCGCCGACCACCCTGGCGGACCTGAAGATCAGCCCGAGGAAGCCGCCCAAGCCTCTCACCTCCGAGGCCCTCGCGGCCAAGGCGGCGAAGGCGAAGGCCACTCGTCTTGCAAGGGGCACGACGAGCAAGCAGCAGAAGGCGGCCGTGTCCGGCAACGTCACCGGGGTGACCATCACCCCGATCGTCGCCGCCGCGTCCGCCCCCCAGGTGGCGCCCGCACAGGGCGCCGCGTCGTCCGTCACGACCCCGTCCACGACCCCCGCGGCCAGCAGCGTCGCGGGGGCCGGAGGCGCGATCGCGTCGCACGGCTGAGGCTGGCAGGGGGGCGGCTCGTACCGGCGCCCCCTTGCCGGACAGAGGCCCGGAGGCCCCTCCGCTCGCGGAGGGCCTCCGGGCCGATGTCTTTCGAACGGCGCGCCGCCCCTCGCGCCCCGACATGTGCGGCCCTGCGGAGGACGTTCCTTCGTGCGCGAGATGAGATACGCTCCACCCTCGCGGTAGTTCGCCGAATCTTACGGAGCGCGATCAGGCCATGGGCGTAGCAGTCGGGATCGACCTTGGGACCACCAACACCGTCGTCGCGGTCATGCGCGACGGCAAGCCGGTCACGCTGGCGGACGAGGCGGGGCGCAAGCTCATCCCGTCGTTCGTGGCGTTCCACCCCGCCGGCAAGGTGCTCGTGGGCGAGTCCGCGAAGGACCGCCGCGTCGTCGATCCGAGCAACACCATCTACTCGGTCAAGCGCCTCATCGGCCGCACCTACGCCTCCGACGAGGTCCAGCGCTCGCTCAAGACGATGCCCTTCGAGATCGTCGAGGGGGACAAGCAGGGGGTCCGCGTCGTCGCGCGCGGCGAGGTCTACACCCTCCCGGAGATCAGCGCCTTCGTCCTCCGCCGCGCGAAGGCCGTCGCGGAGGCCGCGCTCGGCGAGGTCGTCGACAGGGCGGTCATCACCGTCCCGGCGAACTTCAACGACCCGCAGCGCGCCGCGACCAAGCTCGCCGGCAAGCTCGCCGGGCTCGAGGTCCTCCGCATCCTGAACGAGCCCACCGCCGCGGCGCTCGCCTACGGCCAGACCGCCGGCAAGCCCGAGCGCATCGCCGTCTACGACCTCGGCGGCGGCACGTTCGACATCACGCTCCTCGACCTGTCGGGCGAGGTGTTCGAGGTCCTCGCGACCGGCGGCGACACGTCGCTCGGCGGCGACGACGTCGACCAGGCCATCGCGGCCGAGATGGCCAACTTCTTCCTGAAGAACTTCCGCTTCGACCCGCGCCCCGACCCGACCGCCCGCGCCCTGCTCCGGGCCCGCGCCGAGAAGCTGAAGCACGCCCTGTCGGACCGCGAGGAGGCCTCGATCGACATGAACGACGTCGTCCGCGGCAACGGCGGCGCGTTCGTCCCCGCGAGCTTCTCGATGACGCGCAAGGCGCTCGAGGTCCTGACCAACCCGCTCATCGACCGCACCATCGACACCTGCCGCTTCTCCATCGAGACCATCGGCCTCGAGCCGAACGAGGTCGAGCGCATCCTCCTGGTCGGCGGCGCGACGCGCATGCCGGTCGTCGCGCGGCGGGTCGAGGAGTACTTCCAGCGCCCCGCCGACGGGAAGGTGAACCCCGACGAGGTCGTGGCGCAGGGGGCCGCCGTGCAGGCCGCGGCGCTCACCAAGACGCAGGCCAAGGCGACCCCCGACAAGGGGGCAGCCGCGCGCGAGAAGGCGAAGGCCGCCCCGCCCCCTGCGGCCCCGCCGCCCGCCGCGAAGCCTGTGCTCGCCCCGACGCTCTCCCGCGACGAGGCCCCGTACGAGCCCACGCCCGCGGCGCCGCGCGCCCCCCTCCCGCCGCCCCCGGGTCGCCCGCCGCCTCCTCCTCCCCGCGGCGCCACCGCCCTCGGGAAGATCCCGCTCGTGAAGCAGGCGGCCCCCGCCGCTCCCGTCGAGACGCTCGAGGAGCTCGACCTCGCCATCGAGTCGGTGGAGCCCGTCGGCCCGTCGTTCGACTTCGACCTCGAGCTCCCACCGGCCGCCAGGGGAGGGGCCGCTCGCGCGCCGCAGGCCGCCGCCGAGCAGCGTCAGGTCATCCGCCCCGTCCGTGGCGCCCCGCCCCCTGCGGCGGGCAGCGAGCCGCGCCTCCCGCAGGCCCCCCCCGCGGCGGACTACGCGACTCTCCCGTCGTTCGACGCCGCCCCGCCGGCCGCGCTCCCGCCGCCCGCCCCCGCCGCGGTCCACGCCCCCCCACCCGAGCCTCCGCCGCGCGCCGCCCCGCTGCTCATCGACGTCACCCCCATCAGCCTCGGGGTCGAGGTCGCCGGCGGCTTCTGCGACTTCCTCATCCGCGCCAACACCCCCGTCCCCTGCGACCGGACGCGCGTCTTCCGGACCGCCTCGGACAACCAGACCGCCGTGCGGGTCCGCGTCGTCCAGGGCGAGTCGCAGCGCTTCAGCGAGAACACCTACCTCGGCGACCTCGAGCTCTCCGGCCTCCGCGCCGCGCCGCGCGGCGAGGTGCAGGTGGCCGTGACCTTCGAGATCGACGCCGACGGCATCCTCAACGTCCGCGCCAAGGAGGAGGGGACCGGTCGCGAGACCGTCGCCCGGATGAACCTGCTCGGCGCCCAGACCGACACCGAGGAGGTGGCGGCGATGATGGCCCGACAGCGAAAGCACGAGGTGGCGTAAATGGCCTCCCTGGCAGCCCTCAAGAACCGCCTCGAGCAGATCGAGGAGCAGAGCTACTACGAGATCCTCCGCGTCCCGTCGGGCGCCTCCGTCGAGGACATCAAGGCGGCGTTCCACGACTTCGCGCTCGACGTCCACCCCGACCGCTACGTCGACGCCGACCCGGGGACGGCCGGGGTCGCCGCCGAGATCTTCAAGCGCGGGGTCGAGTCGTACAAGGTGCTGTCGAACCGCAAGACGCGCGCCGCGTACGACGAGGGGCTCCTCGACGGTCGGCTCCGCTACGTCGAGGGGCGCCCTGCCCCCGCCGCGGCCCCGGTCGTGCGCACGATGACGCTCGAGGAGATCGCGATGCGGCCGAGGGCCAAGCAGCACGCCCTCAAGGCCGACCGCTTCATCGCGGCGGGGCGGCTCGACGACGCCCGCATCGCCCTCGTGAACGCCATCCAGGAGGACTTCGACAACGACGACCTCAAGGAGCGCCTCAACAAGCTCTACCGCGACATGTCGGCCGGCCCCATCGCGCTCGACCTCGACTACCGGCCCCGGCGCTAGCTCGCGCAGCCGGGGGCGCGCCTCTCAGCCGAAGAGGTCGCGGAGCTTCTCGACGAACGTCTTCTGGAGCGGCTGCACCTCTTCGCCCAGCTCCTTCGCCAGGTCCTCGACCATGGCGCGCTGACGCGCCGTGAGCCGCGTCGGCACCTCGACCGCCACCTCGACCTGCTGGTCGCCGCGCCCCACGCCGACCTTGCGGGGGATCCCCTTCCCCTTGATGCGCAGGA
>Ga0316217_10002295_pt1 | contig 23283 bp, 20 predicted proteins | sample 1anoAmetaG_FD_203633 | JGI IMG/M metagenome (GOLD analysis project Ga0316217, IMG submission 203633) | Freshwater microbial communities from Trout Bog Lake, Wisconsin, USA - 1anoA | ecosystem: Environmental > Aquatic > Freshwater > Lake > Hypolimnion/Profundal zone | place: USA: Wisconsin...
ATCGGTACTGCTATAATATTTGCGTACCAGGCTGGATGTGTCTATAGTTTTGGCCCAGTTGAAAAAATAGCTGCCGCTTACTTTTACCTTTTCTTTCTTACCCCATACATCGGTATAGTTAATGCCGGCTGCACGGGTAGTTGCTATACCCCCTTGTTGCGAGGTTAGATAGTTTTGAATATTTGCGCCGGGGCCATCGCTGGCACCCGGAGGAGGGGCCTTTGGTGCACCGGGCGGGGGGCCTCCACCGCACATGCCTGCAAATTGAGGAGCCGATGTATTGGTTACCCCAAGAATATCGGCAAAAGAGAAGTTTTGCTGATTGACATTATTACTCATGCCGATAGCAGAAAGGCGCATGTTTTTACCAAACCAATTGAGATTGAAGCCAGCGCTATAGTGCAAATCGGTTAAATAACCCGCACCGCCGTAAACTTTGCCAAAAACTCCTTTATTCCTGTCCTTTTTTGTTATAAAGTTGAGAGTTTGTTTCGAATTACCATCATCAAAACCGGTGAAAGCAGATTGATCGCTTTTACTTTTGTACACCTGAACTGTACTTACCATGTCAGAGGGGATGTTTTTTAAAGCAAGAGTTACATCATCGCCAAAATACGGTGTGCCATCCATCAGCACCTTTTTTACTTCTTGTCCATTGGCCTTAATTGTTCCATTTTCTGAAGTGATACCGGGCATTTTTGTAATCAAATCTTCAGCAGTAGCGTCGGGATTTGTTTTGAACGCAGAAGCATTATATTCGGTAGTATCTTGTTTTTGAACAACTCTTGCCTGTATTTGAATGACATTTACACTCTCCAAATCCTTTTCAACAAGCGATAATTTCAAATTACCTAAATACAGGGTTTGATTTGTTACCGTTATATTCATCCATAAAGCTGTATACCCAATATTGGTAATCCTTAAGCCATATTTTTTGGATGGAACAGAAATAAAATTGAAGTTTCCGGCCGTGTCCGATATGCTTCGGCTAAGCGTAGAACTATCAGAAAGCATAAACAAAGCAATATTAGCACCCGCAAGAGGCTTATTGTCCTCAGCCGCCAATATCTTTCCTGTGATATTAAAACTTTGCGCAACTAATCTTTGCCCAAAGACTCCTAACCCCAAAAGCATTATAAACCCCTTTACACATAATTTCATTTCATATTTTTAAGGTAACATTTTACCAACGGGCCAGTTTCAATTTGAGCCTAATGAAAATCTCCTGGCTCACGGTGTTATTGCCGTCCATGCCGGGTGGTGGCGGCATACCTTCTGGCGGCATATCACCGCCCATACCCCCGGTTGGCATACCCCCTCCCATTCCACCAGACGGCATACCACCGCCCATGCCGCCGCTGCCTCTTCCCATACTACCACCGGGCATTCCAACGCCAGATTGCGTGTTGCCTGGTGGTGGCTCCATCCCATTACCGCCGGGCATTTGAAGACCATATAAATGAATCTCCGCGGATATTGGTTTTACCGGGTCAATTTTGGAAGTTAATGATGCCAAAGGAATTTTGTATTCAACAGTGAGCACATCAAGAGAATCGAAGTTAATGGCTACTTTAATACCCGACTTTGTTTCCGTATTGTAAATGCCATTGGGCAAATCTGCAAAACCAGTAAGTTTCATGTGTACCAACTCTGCAACCATTCTACGTTTCATGAACTTTATATCAGGTCTTTGATTTGGGTCAACACCAGGCGGTATCTGAGAAGGCCTATCAGGTTGTTTCTCCATTGGGAATGCTATAGTAGCCAAAGCTCTTTTAGTGGTCTGAATAGACAATTCCATTCCTGCCGTCATTATTTTTAACTGCGCCATCTCGTCGCTCGTTTTAATACAGACATAAAGGTTACTGGAATCATTCTTAAATCCGAACTGGAGTTTGGATGAACCATCATAATACCGTAGCGTTTCATCCCATTCATTAGGAAGGCCATCTATGGTAATTGCTGAATAGATCGCATCCGAGATTACACTCTCCTTTTGGGCAGGCAAGGAAAGAGTAATAATCATAAGAAATAAAAAAAATGCATTCTTAATATCCATGCCCTTTGATTATCATTTTAAAAGAAAGCGTGCCGGTTTTTTGCCGACACGCCGTGCGGGGACGCACTACCCATAAATGATTATTGTTTTTATGAACAATAGATGCTCATCTTACGTTTTAGTGCCTTTTCGCTGTAAATGTTTGCAAAGGTTTCGCAAATCAAAAACAAAATAGACGACACAACTTTTTACGTCTGCCAAAAGGGGAATTGAATAGAGGAAAGAAGTTTAACTGACAGGGTCAATGAGTAAAAAATTAGATGGCCTCCTTTTATAGGCCGCATTAATTTCGTTGGTTTACGAATTCTTAAAAATAGAAGAGAGGTTATCCCGGTACATGTCGCTTATAGGAATCAGGCTTTTACCAATGTGAATCCGGCTGTTTCTGATATAATCTATTTTATTTAGCGCCACAATAAAAGATTTTTGTACCCGCAAAAATTGCGAAGGATTAAGTTTCTCTTGTATGCCCTTTAAATTTAACCTGGTTAAAATGGGTTGCGGGCGGGTAATTGTAAATATTTTTACGTAGTCCTTCAGCCCTTCTATGTATGTAATATCTGCAACCAGAATTTTAACCAGGCAGTAATCAGAATTGACGAATATGAACTCGCTTCCCGCGGGTTCAAGACTTACCGGAGTATTTTCTTTTCCTAAAAAAAGTTTATGGGCCTTATTGGTTGCCTTAAGAAACCGTTCAAAGGATACCGGTTTTAAAAGGTAATCCACAGCATCCAGATTAAACCCCTGCAAAGCAAATTTCTCATAAGCTGTCAAAAAAATGATCATTGGTGCGGGACTAATACTCTCAGCCAATTGTAACCCATTAATGCCGGGCATCTGTATGTCTAGGAATATCAAATCAATTTTTTCCTTATTAATTATATCCAGAGCCATTACCGGATTTTTGCATCTGGCCATCAATTGCAAATATGGTACTTTGGAAATGTTGTCTTCTAACAAATCCAAAGCAAGATTTTCATCGTCTATTGCAATACATTTCATCATTCAAATGGAAATTTTAAGATTAACGATAAAAGAGTCGCCGTCTTCCCGGATTGACAGATTAGAACTGGACCCATACAGTAACGCTAATCTTCGCTGTAAATTTTTTAGCCCGATACCTGATGTGCCATCTTTTATTTCCGACAAATGTTTATTGAACTTGTTTGTCACTAATAGGTTCAGCTTCTTTTCTTTTTCGGAAAGGGCGATAACTATTTCTGGTCGTTCTATTGAAGCAATTCCGTGTTTAAAAGCATTTTCTATAAGCGGAATAATAAGCATCGGTTCAATAAAATGAATGGAATTATCACAATCGCAATCAAATATTATGTCTGTATCATCGCCAAACCTGAGCTTTTGTAATTCGAGATAACTCTTTACATATTCCAGTTCTTTTTCAAAGGGGACTTTATCGTATTCAGATTCATAAAGCATGTACCTCATTAAATTCGAAAGCTGTACCAAGGTAGGCTCCACTAAATCTGATTTCTTCCGTGCGAGCGAAACTGCATTGTTTAAGACGTTAAAAATAAAGTGAGGACTGATTTGAGAGCGCAGGAACGATAACTCGGTTTTAAGATTTTCATTTTCCCTTTCTTTTTGCAGTTGGTCATCATGTATTTTATCAAGAACTAAACGGTAGGCGCTGCTTAATGCCAAAAACATGATGAAGGGAAGTAAAACGGAAAAAACAGACATTTCGAAAGGATGGGGTTTCGGGTTTAGAATTCTACCCCATAGAACAGATAGCGATATAATAACAGACAAGCATCCCAATTCAATAATTATTAACCAGGATATCTTTTTCCGGCTTTTTTGGAAAGTTGGAAGGATAAAATAGGCGTTAGTGTAAAAATATACCATCATTAAAAAGCTCGATGCAAGAAAAGAGAGTTGAAACCCTGAGTTCGGGAACGGCGGTGGTCCCTCCTTTCTGGGTAGTAACGGTAAGATAAAGAGGACACTCCAGCAGGCACAATGCAATAAAATGACAAAATAACGTGATTTAACTATTCTATTAAAATTCATAAGCTAAAAGTACTCAATAGTCATTTAACTGTATCGGCTATCTACGTAACACTGAATTTTAAAGACGAAAGGCGCATTTGTGTTGACAATCGGCTATTTCATCGGCTCTGTTAATCACAGGTTCCTAAACGAACGCGTAACACCATTTCTTACGACAACTTTTGCTCTACACAAAAGTAACATTAGTCTATTAAGCAGAAATACGAGAAAATATTGATGGTTATTAACCACTCGTTATTTGGAGCATCGTCAGTATAAAATCATTTTAAAGATGAAGATTACAATTTTCACCATAGGCTCAAGAGGAGATGTAGAGCCATTTGTAGCATTAGGTAAAGGCTTACGGGATTCAGGACACATTGTTAAGATTGCCACTGAAGCAAGGTTCGAAACGCTCGTTAAAGAGCATTGCCTGAGCTATGCCATGATCCCCGGTGATACAACCGGGGTTATTAATTCAGAAGAGGTACAGGAGGTTTTGAGCCGGAAAAATAATACAGAAGCCTTTTTTAAACATCTTATGACCGCAACGATTCCTTTTGCCAGCCAAATTTTTGAACAGAGCATAGCTGCCTGTGAAGATGCAGATCACATTATTACTACACCTGTTTGCATCTATCTCGGATATTTTATCTCGCAGAAACTATCGAAACCCCTGACTTTAGCAGCCGGTAACGCAATTGTGGCATCCCGAACTAAATATTTTCATAATCTTTTTTTACCCCCGCCGCCTGATTGGCTCCCTGACAGACTGCAAAAATCGTACAATTATTTTTCGCATAATATTATGCCAGGGCTGATGTGGAAAACGTATCATAAATTTTATGCTGAGACTTGGGAAAAAGTTCATGGTACCGTTTTGCCTAAAAACGATCCGGTAGGCGCAGGCCTGTTAAAAAAACCACCCTTGCGTCTTTATGGTTATAGCCCTGCATTCCTTGAAAAGCCAGATGACTGGAGTTACAATCAATATGTTACCGGTTACTGGTTTTTGGAACCTGCCAAGAGCTGGAAGCCTTCAGCAAAACTTGAGAATTTTATTAACGCCGGCCCCCCTCCAATTTATATTGGATTCGGAAGTATGAATAATTCCTTGCTTAAAAATGATTCACTGGAAAAATTAGTTTTAGGAGTAGTACGAAAAACTAAACAAAGGGCCATTATACTCAACGATGGATTGAACCTGGATAAAGTTGAACTATCTTCTAATATTTTTGCAACGGATTCCGTTCCTTTTACTTACCTCTTTCCTAAAATGTCCCTCATAGTGCATCACGGAGGAGCGGGTACAACCGGCGCGGCCTTACGTGCGGGCGTCCCGTCGGTAGTCACACCCATTATAGTTGATCAAAATTTTTGGGCATGGCGAATGGAAAAAACTGGTGTTAGCGCTAAACCGATAGCATGGTACAAATTATCGGAAACTAATCTCTCCACTGCAATATCCTCTACGTTATTAAATCAGAATATGCATACAAGGGCAAAACATCTTGCACAGAGGATTGTAGGAGAGAGAGGCATTGAAACCGCAGTTTCAATTTTCAACAAGGTAAATCGATATTAGCAAAGCGTCCTGTACCGTTCGGGTTTAGTTGTAAGAACTGTATTAAGCGGTAGTGCGTCATTTTGAATTTGGCGCGTATTTTTCTGTTAATTTTAACATGTCTTCAATTTCCATCAACCGGTCCGTTAACCCCGCCTCCATTGCTGGCGTAACTCGTAAGGATGTGTGAATCTTTACAAAGTTATAATAAACAAAGTAAATAGCTTGAGCATAATTATGATTTTCAAGTTTCTTTGAGAAGGCGTTTGTCTTACGAGTGAACCGTCGCATGTGCATACGCATTGTAAGATTCTGTCTTTCTACATAACTGGTTTGAATGTTCTTCACGTTTGGGTTACCACAAATCACTGTTCTCTCTGCACCAAGATACTGAAGGCGCTTATCAATCTTCCCATCTTTCTCTGCGGTACCGTAAAGCTTTACTAATTGGGCAAAATCAATCCTTCCTTCAAATGCGTGCTCAACAGCATCTAAATAAGCTTTAAGTCCGTCCGTTGTAAGTTGAACTGGGTTTCTAAGCCTGGCAGCAACATCATGCATAAATATTTCAGCCGACTCTGCATCCCGGCCACCAACCCACCAGGAAACTATTAATCTGCTATTTGCATCTATTGCAGTCCATGTCCAGGCATCGCCGGCTTCTGGGTTGCCGGTCTTTTCCGCATTTTTCTGTTTCGCGTAAACGAACGCCCAGATTTCATCGCACTCGATACGTCTGGAGTTGACGTTAACCACTTTATCATCATGAAATTTCTGGCAGGCTTGCCCAACTTCAATAAGCAATTTCTTTATTGAATTGAAAGCAACATCGGCAAGCCGAGCCGTTGCTCTCATGCTGCAACCCTCTACAAGAAGGTTAATAATCTGGGCTTTCTTTTCGATTGATAACTGATTCATACAATAAAATTAGGTCGGCACTACGCAACGTATATGCGTAGTAAAAAATAAGTTTTTAAAATATGTTAATAGGAACATTGAAAGCTGATTTTTTTATTTTTGCAATTGCGCTTCTCATTTTCAAAAAGTCAATTACATTTGTGGAGCGTACGGGACTCGAACCCGTATTGACGCGGTATCAATGCGTTGTTTTACCAAATTAAACCAACGCCCCAGGAAAGCCTTTGATGTTGAAGCATCAGGGCTTTTTTATTTCCTCAGGGCGAAGAAAATGACAATGAATAGCATGAACTCCGATGAAGTTTTGAGTTTTTATGGTACCCCAAAATAGGTCTGCTTTTTTGGTACAGAAATTATGGTACAGAAAAATCGGTCAGATTTTATGGTACAGAAAAAATCAGACCTTTTTTGCAGACCTGCGGCCTTTGTCCTTGATTTTCTGGCAGATGTACTTGGTTTGGCTATTCAAATACTCGGTATAATACTGGTGTCCAGAGGGTGATTCTTTGTGCATTTTTTCATCAAAAAGATGTCCAAAACCGGCTGCCAGGAACCCAATAATGACCGTTTGGGCATAGAATTTTGGGCGATATTTTTCGGGTACATCGCCTAAATATCCTTGAAGGTTTTGGTATGAAACTTCTATAAATTTTTGCTTGTTGTTTGTCTCAAGCAGTTCCACAAAGTCTTTGCGTTTGCATAGCCATGCAAAATACCTGTCTACAAACTCTTTAAGTGTAAATATTTTGGTTTCATATTCTTTGCGTTTGCCAACGCTCTTGACAAGTCCATATCCCGGAGGTGGGTCAAAATGCATGATTGGCACCTTAGCCTTTATGCTGAAATCATATTTCTTCTCAAGTAGTTTTTCATATACCTGAGTTTTTACCGATTGAGTCAGGTTCTCCCTGGCGTTTAAATCATCTAAGACCGGCTTTTCAAAAATATGAAGGAAGCTTTTGAGGACGCGCGCCGGAATCTTGTCACCACGCTCAATGCATTTTTTAAGAAACTGCTCATAACCCCATAGCTTACACAGGTCTTCTTTGTAATAGTAGAGCTTGATCTCTACTTTTTCTTTCTCAGCAGGCTTCTTCAACGTATTTGTTTCCTGCGAATTTAATATTTCAGGAAACATTAAATTGATACTTTGTTTTTGTATTAACTCAATTCCTTTTATACATTTGGCTGACATATTAAAAAGACATAGCGTTAGCTATATTCTTTGCGCAGGGAAACTGGTAATTTCAAAAGAGCAAAGGAATAACAGCGGGACGCTCACGTTTGGCGTGGGCGTAGCTTTATTTCGTGCTCTTGGGTATACCAGTACCTCCTGCGTGGGATAACTGCTATCAGCCCACGCTCTGTATAAAATAACCCCCTGACGGGCCGAGCAGGGAAACTAACAACCCAATTTTTATGAGGAAAGTTTTTAAAACCTTTATCGGATGTATTATTGTTATTGGTTTCATCCTGCCAATTTCAAGCTGTGAAAAATCAGGATGTACGAATCCTCTGGCCTCAAATTACAACGCCAGTGCAACAAAGGACGACGGAAGCTGCAAGATTCCGGGATGTACCGACCCTACTGCGTTGAATTATAGCAGTACGGCAAATGTAAATAACGGAACTTGTATTTATCCTGCCAATGGACAAGTTATCTTTTGGTATAATTCCGCTGGAACAAATGCAACAGTAAATATTGATGGGCAGCAGGGTACCATCACTGAATATTACTCTTCTGGCACACCAAGTTGCGGCGCCGCTGGCTGTGCAACATTCAGTCTGCCCCCAGGCACTTATGCGTTTACTGCATCGTCTTCACTTAGTAACTGGAGCGGCAATGTTACCGTTACCTCAAATAATTGCCTTACATGGCTGCTTTATTGAGCGATTACCGAAAATAAAAGCAAGTAATCTTTGATTTCGAATCCGCTTAGGTGTTAAACTGCAGCAACGATTTTCTTGAAAAAGAATTTCCCCGTTCATCCTAAGCGGATTTTTTATGTACAAACTCTGCAGCTTACAACCAACAATCAAAACAACAAATAAATGTTAACGAATATGCACTGCGCAAATACATTGCGTAGTGCCAGATGAATTTTGCATACATAAAACAACATGTATGCAAAATATTATAGAAGCCCCCTACGTAGAGAAAAAGAGAAAGCCCGTTTACAACCCGTCTTCAGAGTTTCGGAATATTTCCAATGTAGATGTGCTACGCATCGCACAGGAAGAAGAACTGACCCGTATTGATTTTGTTTGTAAAGCAAGCCCGCGTTATAGAAATGGCGGCTGGGTAAATATGGCACCCGACACGTTTATAAGGCCCGTAAACACCGGCATTCAATTGACTATGGTTCAGGCGGTGAATATCCCGGTGGCACCTGGTAAACACGGGTTTAAAAACAAACGTCAATGACTGTACTATACCCTTTACTTCCCCGCTTTGGCAAAAGATGTTGTTGCTATTGATATTATAGAAAAGGAAGCTGCGCGACCAAATAATTATTTCAACTTCTATGGAGTTTCATTGGAGAGAATCGCCACGGAAGTAATTATCGTAAAGAACTAAAACAATAACCTATGAAAGCAAATACCGTATTAGACCAGCCGACCATTAAGGAGAAAGTAAGAACTGAATGGAAAGCCTAAACACACATATCGAAAACGTAATCGTTGTATGTGATTATTATGAAAGCGGCTTGCTTAAAAACGGCGAACCGGTGGTAATTGAAAGCATCCCGGGAGCTGACGAAAAACTGAAAAGCGATTTTAACGGATGGGTAAACGAAGCGCGGGAATTAATGCAGCCATTCGCCTACACCGTTGAAATGTTGGCCTTGTGCCGCCCCCGACTGGCTGATATAAAATATCACAACAGGGATGGTCTTGAATTAGCAAAACGCATTAAATCCATCATAGGCAGCGATACCAAAGTCTACTACAGTTGTATTGACATTAAGATATTGTTGGAGCAAACTAAAAACAGATAATGACACTAAAAGAAATCAATTCAAAGTATTCGTTTAAGGAATTACGAAGTATGCCTGGTGATGGGGAGTTTCGCCGTAAACTAATTACCCCATTTCTGGAAGACCTTTACGAAAACAAGATTGTCTATTATGAGCATGGCCTAAGTATCGTTACCCTAACGGATATTAAAAATACGCCCGAATTATTTAAGGCAACCGCCACCCCATATTTAAATATTGAAAAGCCCGGAGGAAGTCCTTCACGTTTTATGGAAAAGCCTTGGGAGTTCGGTGCTGCGTGGCCCTACATTACAGTATTGGACAACCACTTTGGAACTTATAGCGGCTGGTTAATCTGGACGAATAAAGGGTTGGTTAGGCTTGTTGAAGAACTTGCAAGAGAAAAGAAATGGTATTTTGCTTATGAACTGACAGCATATAAAGAATGCAACAAAAAATAATGGACATGAAAAAAGAGCATAAAGAGATATTAGGTTTTGAGAGAAGTTGTTGAATAAGAATATCCTGAGAACTACGAGCCCCGGGCAGGTTAATCGGAAGGCATCAGAAGTTTTCAGATGTAATGGCCGACTACGATAATTGGCCTTCTAATGCCTCTCTATCCGAAGTTGCCCGGTTTATCTTTACTCTTCAATGGGGTCCCGCTGCGGGCTGTGAGGCACTCGTCTTAGTGACGACGCTTCCTGAGGTACCGGCGGGATTTTTTATTTATGCAGGAAGGATTACTTCTTAATCTTTTTGGACTTCTTGGATTTCGGAACTTCTACTATTCCGTTCGTTGGAACGTCAATCTGGCGAGTGGCTATATCCCCAATTAACTTAGCCATTTGAAATGGGTCTCTCGGTCCTTTCTTTATTACTATTTTTGCCATGTTGCAAAGATACGATACCTGTTAATAGGGTATATGTTAAAATGCAAAAAAGTTAAATTCAAAATGACGCACTACCCGCTATTCCATTGATTTTTACAGCAAATGCCTCGGGGTTCGGTTCGCGTAATCCATATAGTTACAGGTGGAATACCGGTGATTCAATGCAGGCCATTACAGTCAATCTTAGTGCGCCTTATACCGTTATCGTTACAGTAACAGATCTGAATTACTGTTCGGCTTCGGCAAGGGACACCATCCGGGCAGGCACAATACCAATTGATACCATGTCAACTACTTCTGGTAGTACTTGCAGAGGAGGCAGTGTCTCCGTGCGTGTTGGTCCCGCGGGTCAGATGTACAGCTATAATTGGAGTAACGGCGCAACCAACACAGACAGTATTGGTAATGTTGGCCAGGGCGAATATTACGTAACAGTAAGCATTGCAAATGGTTGCTCATCTTACGATTCAGCATATGTTATAGCATCTACGACTGGCATTACAATAACTTTTGACACGACTCATTATAATTGCAATGACGACACCGCACGGGATTCGATTTTCGCCCATGCTTCTGGCGGGGATGGTACATTTAATTATGTATGGTCAAACGGAGGTTCCACCGATAGTTTTGTTGTTGTCACTTTAGATGTAACACATGCCTTTACCGTTACCGTAAGTGATAACGGCGGCTGCAGTGATAGTGCCTCTGTTGTAAAACAAGCTTACCGCCACCTGAGCGTAAGTCTTAGTACAAATAATTCAAGTTGCGGCGGCTCTATTCTCGATATACCAGACGGTGGATTTGGCAGATATACCTATAGCTGGAGCAATGATTCTGTATCCCAAGACCTTTTTAATGTTTCTCCCGGCACATATATTCTAACATTAACTGACGCTGTCGGATGTCGGGTGAAGGATACCACCACACTGATTTCCGTCGGTGCTTTTACAGTTTCTCTAGACAGCACCAGGGTTACCTGTTTTGGTTATTCAAACGGCTCTGTCTCTGCAATAGTTAGCGGCGGACAGTATCCATTTTCATATTTTTGGAGCGACTCACTCACCGGCAGTATAATTTCGGGATTATATGCTGGAACTTATGCCGTAACCGTAACCGATAATAATGCCTGCACAGCTACGGCATTTGCCCATGTCGACCAGGCAGATGCCATTTCCATTACGCTGACTACCACACAGCCTACCTGCGGGCAAAGTAATGGTTCGATATTTGCAACGGTAAACGGTGGAACACCGGGGTATACCTATTTTTATAATGTGTACGCTCCCGGAAACCAAACACCGCTCGTAACAAGTCTGTGGGGCAACCCAACAGGACAGGCATACACTCTTTTTGTTACAGACACCTTAGGCTGCACAGCGCAAAAATCTGATACCCTATACAATAATTTGACTCAGTTGACTGTGTTTGGTCAACCTGAAGACGGTAGTTGCAGCGGCGCAAACGGCAGTATATCGCTTTACCATGTAACCGGTGGAACGGCACCTTATCATTATCAATGGAGCAATGGTGATAGTACTCGAAATATCGCAAATCTTATACCGGGAACTTACGCGGTAACCGTTACCGATACCATGAATTGCACGAAGGTGATAAGTGTTGTGGTAAACAGAAATTACGCTTCATGTTGCTTTAATGATTCCGTGGGGATCACTGGGTTTGTACCTATTGATACCAACACAAATTCGAGCAGTCTAACAATAGAGCCTGGGGAAGATATCTATGTAGGAGCTAACATAACCTTAACAATCGATAATAACTTCTCCTTCCAAAACTGTCAGGTGGTAATGGGAAGCAACAGCGTCATCGTTGTAGAATCGGGTGACACCTTAAATATCTTGGGTAGCACATTCAGAGGTTGCGACAGTATGTGGCTGGGCATTTATGTCCTGGTTGGCGGGGCCATTAACGTTACGGATTACGATAGTACGCGGAGCGTAATAGAAGATGCGGTTAAGGGCATTGAGCTGTTAAGCCACGATGGGGTAAAGGCCATGGTGCGCAATACGGATTTTAAACGGAACCAGGAGGGTGTTGAATTTAACGGCTACCTTTTTGAAGGGGCGATAGAAAGCCCTGCCAATTACGATATTAGCAATTGCACCTTTGGCATGGGCGATGACACCACCATGCTGCCCGCACCCGGAGGGCGGCCTAACTATACCCACCCTTTGGCGGGCGTGTATATTCAGTGGAGCCAGCCCATCTCAATTAGTACGTATTTCGATACCATATATATCCCGAATCCAAGATTCGGAGGTAGTGGAAATACATTCAAGAAGATGAACTCCGGTATCTACGCCCTGATGTCAGGTGAAAATGGAGCCTTGAACGTATCTCAAAATACCTTCGACAGCATACATAACTTTGACAACCTGACCGGAAGTTATTACGGAGCGGGAGTTGCTGCAATAGGGTCGGGCTTTACAACCGGAGGGTACAGTTCGCTGCTTGTTAAAACCGCAAGTTCTGCGCCGGATAGCCTGTCGCCAATTCATTTCTTGAATTGCGATTACGGCATAGCTACTTCGCGTATGGCGCTGAGCGCTTTTAATAACCGGATGGAAAACATTGGCTATGGGATATATGCCCAACTTGCACCCAGAGTGGTGAATACCAAGTATAACTACATCAACAATACAAATTACGGAATCTCTTTAATCAATAACAGCTCGGCTACCCAGGTGGCATTGAGTAATGTGATCTATGTCAATCCGCCTTCTATGGTAAGAATTCCAGGTGTAATCGGACTGAGGCTTGTTCATGGTATGTTAGTTGCCGATACTCTATACGAACTTACAAACATCCAAACCTACGGTATTGAAGAATCCGAGGTTACATCATCTGTGACCACCATTCAGCAAAATACAATTTGGAATGGAATGAACTGCATTCTGCTGAATAATACGAAAAACACTTTTATCTATGAGAACACCATGCACTTAAATGACGGAATTTCGGTGGTAGGTAGAAGGGCCGGGCTATATGCGGCCAATTGTTCGGGTCTTTTTGTCAAAGGTAATTATTGCGATGCCGATAGTAATTTCTATCAGGGCACTCCGAATCCGACAATAGTACCTACTTCATCTAATCGCCACATTTCGGGGCTGTCGTTTTATAACACTTACAGTGGCACTGTTTGTAATAATGCTTTAGGTGGCACTAATCCCACTACCGGTGTTGGCTTAGGTATGTTGATGTCATCCTTTTGCGATCAGTTGGTTATCTACAACAACGTATTGAACCAAAGCAAATATGGGATTGCACTGCAAAGCAGTGGCATTGCTCACATTCTAGGAGATGAGGGGGATTCTCTTCAAAGCCAGAAAAATAATTTTCTCGGCGATGGATATGGAAATTTTGGCGGAGGTTATAGGACAGCTAGTTACTTGAACCTAGGGTTTGACAGTATTATTGTCTATCAACCTTCAACCTTCTATTACGATTCCATTGCACCTCTTACGAGCCCAGGCTTGGGTTATGCTTCGGTGAATAACATAGTAACTCCGCCTGAAAGGATAAGACCAGTGAAAACATTTTCGGACGATTTACCCGACATTTTATGTTATTTGCCTTTTCCGATACCTACATTTTTCCCCTTCCCGCACTTTAGAGTAGGATTGATGGACAGCATTATAGCTGAAAATAATACACGTTATTACATGGAACCTGGTTTTGATACCACCGGGCCTTGGCTGGCATGTAAAATGTTGTACGAATCTTTGTATCACGACACCGCCATTTTGAATAATGATAGTTTAATAAATGCTTTTTATGCGAATAAAGATACGAGTGATTTGAAAGCTATTTTACTCAGCGAGATACAGAACCAATTGCTTAACGACAGCGCCACTATCGTCGATAGTACCGCCAAAGCAAGTGCAATATTAACCGCTCAAAGCTTTACGAATAATGTACCCGATACTAATGTGCAAGCGGCAAATTATAAGGCCATGAGCAATATCTATCTAAGAACTTTGGCCACCGGTGCAGATACGTTTACTAATGGGCAGTTAGATACCATTGCGAGCCTGGCTATTCAATGCCCCTATACGGCGGGAGATGCTGTTTATATGGCAAGGGCCTTATATGCCCAATATGACAACACGATATTCTTTGATGACTTGGCAATTTGCACTCTGCTCTCAGGAGATTCCGAAAGAATGTTAAGGATTGCTAACGGTTCGCAGGATACGGCTGCAAAAATTAGTTCACCGGAATATATAATAGTATACCCTAATCCAGCTAAAAATATTCTTAAAGTCTTCTATTCGTCAGTCAATAATGCGCTAATGACGTTTGAATTGACCGATATGATGGGGCAGACAATTATTGCCCGACAAGTATCAAATATGACCACCATTGAATTAGATGTATCTAATATCGCCAGTGGTTTGTATCTTTGGAGAGGTCGGAACGGAAATATTGTAATAAGGAATGGTAAAGTAAGCATCAACAAATAATGCGAATAGCTTTTTGTATACTGCTCTTATGGGCTAGTCAGGATCTATATGGACAGCAATATGGAGTTCAGTGGGTAATAGGCGATAGGGAATCAGTTTTGGATTTTAGGAATGATACCTTAACTAACTACCCTATAGGGCCAGAAATGCCCATGTTCCTTACATCTGCCAATATTTGTGACTCATCCGGCAACTTGCTGTTCTACACTAATGGAATTTATATAGCTGGTGCAGATGGCAACCAGATTGAAAACGGAGATAGTTTAAGCCCCTGCGCCAGTGAGTTTCAGCAGGCGTGTTGCGGTTTGGATATCCCTCAGGGTGCCATGTTCTTGCCGATGCCCGGAAATTCAAGGTATTTCTATCTCTTTCATACCGCAGAAGATACAGTAAACGGCCATAGGCCGGGCACACTTTATTATAGTGTAATTGACAAAAACGGTAATGGCGGAGCAGGATCTGTAATTTCAAAAAACAACGCTTATTATCATGGAATTTTCAGAGAAGGCGGCATGACTGCCTGCAAACATGCCAATGGGAGAGATTGGTGGATTACCTGGGGAGATATTTATAACACTTACTATACATTTTTGGTTGGCCCGGATGGAATACGTGACACTATAAAACAAACCATTGGCCCGTCATATTATACTGGCATTGACGTTGGCTACAGCAAGTTTTCACAAGATGGAAGTAAATATGCCACAGGTTGTTACCAAGGACCTATCCTCATTATGGATTTTGACAGATGCATAGGCGAGTTTAGTAATCCAGTGACAATTACTAACCAAGACAAGAGTTCGTCAGCATTGGAGTTTTCTCCCAACGGGCAATTTCTTTATGTTACTAACTCTATCAATTTAACGCAATTTGACTTGTCATTGCCGAACCCACAGCAAGATTCAGTAACGCTTTATCAGGCAGATAGTTCGGACCAGGCGCAAATGGGAATGTTGCAACTTGCGCCTGATGGCAAGATTTATGCAAGTTGCTTTGCTGGAGGATTTTATTTAATTCATGCTGTTACGTCCCCAGACCTAAAAGGTGATAGTAGTATGTATGTTGATACTGCCCTTATGACTTTAACCACAAATTCGCTTCAGTTCCCCAACATGATTAACTATCAATTGGGCCCCTTGATAGGTAGCGGCTGCGATACAATTTGGTCCGTAGATATAAAGAATGTCGTTGCAAATAATTTACTGCGCGTAATGCCCAACCCCGCAGATAAATATTTGTATGTTGAAATGGGTATGCAGGGAAATTATGAATTTGATTTGATAAATGAAACGGGGCAAGTTATTGCCAGGAAAGAATCATGGCAGGTAGATATCTTCGATACTGAACATCTTGCAAGTGGGTTGTATTTATTAAACGTGATTGATAAAATTTCAGGTACTTCGGTCACTCGCAAAAAAATTATGGTAACCCATTATTTGAGTAAATAGCATTTCCAAATTGCTTGCTTTAAATAACCCTATTGGACAGATTGGAGAAGGAGAATCCCACCTACGCCTTCCATATATACCCTGTGAGCATACATTTTAAATTGCAATATCATGCGCAAAAATAGAATTTGTAAATTTTGCTGTTCTAAATACTTGCCAGCAATTGGATTATTCAGGATAAAACAAAGATAAATTTGTTCCTGCATAACATAGGCGATATTGACAGCAATAATGTTATTTCGCCTAACGATTCGCTGATTGCCGATAGTGGCGCGCGGTACGATTAAGTATTAGCCGAACCGCGCTTTAGCAAAAAAAGCAGCATGACCTTCGCCAATTAAGAAGGCTAACAGGAAAAGGAAGATTTTAACTATAATCGACAGGATTTTTGCGTAACCACCAGCAATAAGCAGCTCAACTTTGTGCAGCATATAAAAAGCATGCTAAAAACCACAGGCCAGGCCGCTGTAGTATTACCCGATAACGTTTTATTTGAAGGCGGCGGCGGCGAAACCTTCCGCAAAAAATTACTGGAAACCATCGACCTGCACACCATCCTGCGTTTACCCACCGGCATCTTCACGCCAATGGCGTAAAAGCAAACGTAATCTTTTTCGACGGCAAACCCAGCAGCAAGGACCCGTGGACAAAAGAAGTATGGGTGTATGATTACAGAACCAATGTTTAACACACCCTCAAAAAAAATGCGCTGAAGCTTGAAGACCTCAAAGACTTTATAACCTCCTACAATCCCCAAAACCGCCACAAGCGTGGAATGCAGGAAGCCTTTAATATGCTCATGGACCTTATACTAAAGCTTCCTTCAGTGGAAGAGAAAGTTGGTCAAAAACCCGGAATTACATACCGAACAACAAAGAGCCTTACCCGCCTTGAATTTAAGAAAACGTGGATTCAGGTGCTTTTAAGGCATCCTAAATATCCAGGACCAAAAGGGAATTGTTAAGGCCGTCTCAACATTCGGAGGGGATTTTTAGGTGCGGTTAAGTTCAAATCATAAACTGATTTGAATCTGCTTTTCAGCCTGATCAAGGCTTCGTATAATTCAGCATTGTAAAGCTCGCCGCTAAATAAGCGATGAGAATTCGGAATATTCTGGAATAGTCGGGCTTTTTACTGCCTATCATGAAATCTTCAGGCTTAATCCAGACTAGTCTGGATTAATGCATACAATCTCAGAATACTCGGAACTATACTATAATAATCCATCAAATTCCAGGTTATTCCAGAATTGCAGATATTAATTCAGCTTTTTCCGGAATATTCCGAATTGCATATTGAAAATTAGTAGTTTGTGATAAAATATTAAGTCAATCCCTAAGAATCGTAATCCATAAACTTATACGTTTTTGTATAAGTTTTTATAGGAATTGAGTAAGTATTTACTTAAAAATAGCTAAGTCCATGAATTATAAACAGTACTCTCGCTTTTTCAGGATCACTTGAACTTCTTATTGAAGATCCCTTCCACAATCGAATAATTTTCACTTTACATAACAAATAATATTATGTAAAGTAGAAACAGGTGCTTAGCTTTGCACTGTTATGAGCACTCAAAGCAAAAAATCAGAAGAAATAGTCAGGCAATTCGCCGAAGGATTAAGGACTTTGGACCTAAGCAAAATTGCTTTCATCCTTGCCCCGGAATTTAAATTCACCTATCGCTTAGCTCATATTTTGAGCGGGCATGGTATCACAACGGACGTAAGGTATATAGGCCACATGTACAAGACCTTCTTTGAAATGAAAAGTGAAGGTATTACTGAAATTAAAACCGGCTTTTGTGAACTGGAACACGATGGAGCAAAGTTTTTAAGCATTAAACTTTTCCCGCCGCATGACAGGCGGATATTGTTTCCAATGGACGAGCAGATTATTTCGAGAGGACAGGCACCTAAACCGGCCGGCGAGGCTATACTTTTTGCCAAGGCAAAGGAAGGGTTTCTGCACAAAATTGAATGCTACAATGGATTTGACCAGTTTGTGGCATACCAAAGGGGAAAAGTCCTGAGCGAATCTGTCGTATAAAAATATCCTGAAAACTACGAGCCCCGGGCAGGTTAATCGGAAGGCATCAGAAGTTTTCGGGTCTTTTAAACCGGGCGAATACGGTAACTGGCCTTCCAATGCCTTTCTATCTGAAGTCGCCCGGCTTTTTTAAATCAATGCGTGTATGAAAAATGAAGACGAATTATTAGACCTTATTGCAGCAACACATTCCCTCGGGAACTTAAAATATATCAAGGATTATCTGGCAGAGAATGTCATTTACGATACTTTGGGCCTGGAGCAGCCGGTTATTGGCAAGGAAGGTGTTTGCGCAAAAATTGGCTACTGGTTCCAATACAATATAAATTTAAGCGTTTCGATGGAAGCCATTAAGCACAAACCCACTGAAAAAAGTATAGGGTATGTTTCTTTATCTGAAGACGGTTATAAAATTGGCTCCTATGTTATCATCGAATCGGAGGGTGGTTTGATAACGAGATATTATGAGGTTGGTAGAAACCAGACCCGTAGGCTAGTATTTCAAAACTTAAAAGAGACTTATTTTGAGCCGCGCGCTAAAATGATATCCAGACAAGGTTCCTTTACCTTAGAAGAGATGAGGTCGCAGGTTGAAAGGGTTAACGTTCGCAGCCTTGAAAGCGTGAAAGAAAGTATCAAAAATGCAAAAACGGATCCAACCGTAAAGGCAGCTGAATTAGTTAGAGAACAAGCGGAAATTGCCAATATGTTTCAAGATGCGCTTACCATCAGTTTACCGGTTGTGCGTTTAAGCAATGACAAAGTAAGATATGGCACCTGGTATGAAATTGTCCAACCTGATCAGCAAGAATCAACGATTTGCCTGACACGGCCTTTTTATTTTGAGAGGATGCCATTCTGGGGTACAGGCTTGTTAATTATTCAACACATACGACGTTTTAGAATGTCCATTGCAGGTTGCGAAAGTGCCACGACATTCACATCCTTGTTTTTTGTTTCATTTTCGCCAATTCTCCATCTATTGAAATTGAAGTCAATATTCGCATATTTCATAGAAAGTAGATTTGATTTACGCGCACCTGTATATAATAGAAGTAAAAAGAAATCATGATATAATTTCGGCTCAAGTTCTAGTGCTTGAACGAATTTGCTTAGTTCATCTATGCTCAAAAAACGATCCCGTGTTAAGGTGCGATACTTCTTTAATCCAAGACAAGGATTCGGTTCTTTGGAATACCCCCCTTTTATACCAAAATTAAATACAGCACTAGCAAGGTGCATTACTCTATTAGCCGCGCTATGTCCCCTTTCGGCACCAATATCATTATGCAGCTTTCTAATTTTTTCAGACGTTATACTACGTATTTTTTGTTTCCCCAAAATTGGTAATAGGTGGAATTCCACCATTTTTCTATTGTCTTCTGGGCGCTTTGTGAAAATAAGTGCATGCTTATTATAATAGTGTTCGTAAAGCTCACTAAATGTCAGCTCTTGTTTAAGGTTGTTCTTTTCTTCAAATGGATTCTGGCCTTGTGCAATTTTTCCGTTTAAGGCAATTGCCATTTCTCTAGCTTGTTGAATTTTCAGGTCAGGATAACGGCCAAGCTTCATTCTAATCGCAGATATTGAACTTCGATGCAACGCAGATATTCAATATTTCAAACAACCAAAATGTTAGTGGTGTAGGAAAAGCGGAGACCATGAACTTTCACCCAGACGATTACAAAGAGAAGTACATCAAAGTTCTTGAAGCTGAAAATGCAAGGTTAAAGAAGCTGGTTAAAGAGAAATAGTGTTATTCTTTGTCGCTTGAAAGAGCCGAGAGTATTGCAAGTAGTGCAACACCACCTAGAACCCAGGGAACAAGATCGCTAGACTTTTTTGTCTGAACAGATGTAGTTCTTGATGGTTGAGGATTCATTCTTCTATTTATTTCATTTATCGCGTTTTGAGGGTTATATCTATTAAATAAGATATAGTTTCCTCGAAAGTTAGGATTGATATTTACTGTGTCTTCTATCATCAAAAGGTTTGGCACTCCACAAGATTGAGCAAACCTAAATTCTTTAACGACGCGATCTAATTCAATTCCTTGACCCGTTAGAATTCCAATAAAAAGATTTGAATATTGAATTTCATTTTTTGTACTAAAGTCAAGAGATTGGCCATAGAAATTCAGGCTTGTATTTACGTTAAAATTTTTCTCTCTCAGTTTAGATGAAAGTAGAGTTAGTATATATTGATCGTTGTCATTTATACTATATGAGTACAAACAAGTCGGGAACAACGGCCTCAAGATCCCTTACATCCCAAATACGATACTCTGATAATTGCTGGGCGTTAATTGCAGATATTGCGGCGGGTATCTTTTGTATGTTTCCGTCCTTTTTTTCAGCTGACACGACTACCTCTTCCAGTTGTTTCGATTTTTCCGTCATTGCAATTGAAACTTCTGTAGATTGGTTGGCAACAACCTGCACATCCTTTAACTGGGTAGCAAAACCTATATTGCTAATGAATAATTGGTAACTGCCTGCATTTACTTCTTTAAAACTGAAATTGCCTTGTTTGTCAGTAACAGATACTCTATCAGTATTTAGTATCCCTATGGTCGCTCCTTCAATAGCATCACCATTCGTAGTTGCCACTTTCCCATTTATGACTCCTGTCTGAGCCATAGCGTGGATGAAGGTGACCATTAAAGTAATTAGCGTAAATATATATTTTTTCATTTTTTATTTTTAGTTGTCTGATTTTCAATATTTATAAACTTTGGTTTAAACTACTTCATGCGGATGTAATTAGAATAATCCCCAAGCAGAATTCAAAAAATTACACCATTAGCCCACATGCTCTTTGCATACTATAGGGTATGTTAACCGACAAGATTTAGGAAATAGAAAACTACGCCGAAGGTGGTTTTATCAGGCTATTTCCAAAGATGGAAATAGGATAAGAGTGGAAATACGCGATAAAATCGCGCGATATAAAGCGGGGAAAGTAAGAAGCCGAAATACCGTTGGTGTTTGGAATGATTTCTTCTTTCTCTTTAGTAAGATTTTGTGTTTGCTTTTGTTCCGTCTGTTCGGCCTTTTTAAGCTGCTTGCTTAAATAACAATGGCCATTACATTGCATTTGCGGGTTATTTCTGTTTACGCAAAGTTTTTGACTGATATATGCCTTATTAAGCTCAAAGTAAACTACCACGCCTACCTGGACAAAACTTTGTGCCAGAATTACAAAAGCCAATAATATCGTGATGATCGTTTTCAACGCGATGCAAACGTAAGCAGATTTTGGGAAAGTCAAACTGTTATAAAGATTTCACTGAAAATCCGAGCACTTACAATGCTATTATTGAACAGGCTGAACAACGCGAGGAAAAATTGCCCGTAACAACGGTTAAGTGTTACGTTGACGCATAGGTTCTATTCCGATTTGACAATTAGCTGGTTCGATAGTATCTACTTTTTTTGCGTGAGACTGTAATTTATCGAACCTTAAAACAATATGAAAAACAATGAGTTAATAGCGATTTGTCTATTTAGTAGCCTTAAACATTGACTTATCGAACCTTTGAGTGATATTCAGGCAATTAATTCTTTAAACTTTACACTAAATGGCTATCGAGTAGACTTTTAATGTAAACACCTCCTTTTTATTATAGGGACTTATTGGACATTAGTGGGTAAGAACAAGTAAAAGTGACATTATATATAGTTATATTTATAATTTTATTTTTAATTGCTCTACAGTTTGTTTTACCGCAAAAGCATTGGATGCAGGGGTATAATTAAATTCTTTGTTAAACTTTGAACTGTCAAAATAGTAGTCTCTATCATATTGATATCGCATTTCATACATCTCTTTTAAAAAGGGAACAAAAAGGCCGATAGCTTTCATACCCCACCCCGGTAAAACTTGATATTTATTGCTAGTTTTCAGTTCTGTTGCAAATAAATTAATCCAATCTTCGCCCGTAATTTTTTGCGGATCAGTTGGTAAGTTCCAGACCTTTTGATAAGCGCTATCAGTATTTCCTAAAATAGCTGTACCTTTTGCAAGGTCAGGTGTGTAGCTTACGCTATGAATAACTTTTGCATTGCAAAACCATTGTGCTTTTTTACCCTTTATTAAGTTGTCATAAACAGTGTTCATTAAAATACTTTTATCCTTTACTCCGCTAAAGAAATCGGCGGAGCGAGCAATAATTGCGTGTAGATTTCTTTTTTCTATACTGTCCAAAATAAGTTTATCAACGGCGGCTCTTACCTCTCCTTTTTTACTTGTCGGGCTGATTGGCGAGTTTTCGGTTATATGGTTCACATGATCGCCACCGATAGCATAAACATTATCAAAATACACCAATTTAGCTTTGTAATGAAGGCACGCATCTATTACATTTTTTATAAGAGGTGGCCACATTTGTTGCCAAAGCTTAGTGTTGTAGTCAAAACCTACCATCAAATAGACAACGTGACTGTCTTTAACTGCTTCAAAAACTTCGTCACGATTTGTCATGTCGGCAGGGAACAAATCGTCCGTTGCGTTTATTTTTTTGGGATTCCGTCCAACAAGTCTTATGTCAGTTGTATAAGGCTTTAATGCTTTTGCAAGTTCAATCCCTACCGCTCCTCCTGCCCCTAAAATAGTCTGCTTCATAATAATATATAAATATTATTTTTAATTAAAAAAATAACCCTACGTCTTCAAGCTAAAGTGGACTAAAACTGTTCAAATTTAATGTACTTTTTTTCAAAGCTAATGTATTGATTTTTAATATGCCGAGTTCTGTAAATCGTCAGCCAAAAGTGAACTACTAAATGTATAAATTTAATGTGGGATTTAGTCACCTTAAAATCTCACAAAATGGAAGACAAGAAAAAACCAAGTGCCAGCTCATTGGTACGCGAAATCAA
>Ga0316217_10002296_pt1 | contig 23283 bp, 22 predicted proteins | sample 1anoAmetaG_FD_203633 | JGI IMG/M metagenome (GOLD analysis project Ga0316217, IMG submission 203633) | Freshwater microbial communities from Trout Bog Lake, Wisconsin, USA - 1anoA | ecosystem: Environmental > Aquatic > Freshwater > Lake > Hypolimnion/Profundal zone | place: USA: Wisconsin...
CCCACAACCCCCGCATTGTTTTGAGCAAAAATGGGAATGTAATCACCATCGACAAATATCCAAGATAGACCAAACTAAGCATCCAATATTCTCAACAGATTGCCGCAATTCGATTGTACTATTTAATCTGAAATCAAGAGTCTTGCTAGCAGGTATTATATTGCGCCAAATTCGCCAGTATTAAGTATTATTGAGTTGATATACTTCTGATTGATTTGCAGCTATAATTATAATGCATCTTATACGCAACCAAAAATATAGGGACCACATCCGCACCCAGCACCTCACTCTCATCAAAAATAACATCAGGAATCAACTCACCTCACTCGGTAATACCCTACTCGCCCCCTCCGCACAACTTTCCAAACAATTCGCAGCCCTCTTCCCGGATGTGATTGACTAATAATCTCTCAAAATTCTGCAAACTTAAGCCTTTACAATGCAGCAAGAGTAAAAGATAGCGTTGCTCATCGAAAAATTCTAATTGCTGATCAAAAGCAGGCAAATGCTGACCAAGGACTAATGCATTGATGTGTAAATTTTTGGAGGGCTTTTGTGGAATTTTCGGCTTTTGATCATTTACGGCAAGCAGAAAGTGGAAATGCACAAAGTGGGAAACATTTACGCTTATTTGAAGTCAAGAATAACAGAGGGGATTTCATATCTGAACGGCCAATTTGAAGATACAGCCAAAGAGTCAATAAGCCAGCGACTCAACGAGTATCAGCACTTGCTAACCCTCACGTTTATTACTCTACTTTCCTAGTACCTCAATCAGGGAGGAAGCCTATTGGCCCCACACCACTAAAACTGGCTAATCCACTAATACAATCGATGGGCTAATGAAGTATCAAAGTTGGTCCAAAAGGCGCTCGAACTCATCGAGCAGTCCTTATATGATGACTCTCAAACATTCCTAATCAGCAAAAGGCTGTAATCTTTGGGCTACTACCTAATTGTAATTATGTATTTAATGAAGGAACAACAAAAGGTTGTAGAAATAATGATTTATTATAAGCCTTAGCACTTCTAAAGCCTGCTTTTGGAGCTTTTGTCTGACAAAAAAGTAAAAACCATCATCCAACTCATGAGAAGCTATCAGTTTCCTGATTAGCTGCAACTAATATGTGGGAATACGATTTCCCTGGTTTCTTAGCTCTAAAGCCATCTCTTTTTCAAAGTAACTTTTCTATGATTTAGTGCCTCATCTAAAACGATTACATAAGTTACGTCAAGCTGCAACTCATCATTCGTCAGTAATACAAAAGCTTCACCAAAAAAACCAAGCTAAACAATCAACAAAAATGTGGAGTAAACATAATCTCTAACCTTTTGACAACACTTTCGAATTTGAGCGTTTACTATGCTGATGTCCTTTGGAGGTAGGGTCTTTGCTAGGACCTAAAATGCATGTCTGAGGAGATAAGGCACCCTGAAATCCGCCAAGATTTCATAACTATCGTGCTTCAATGCATTATGTGCTCAAGTTCGCCAGAAATGATCCAAAACCAACAAGACCTGATGTCTTGGATGCTGAAACTAATCGAGTCCAAAATCTAAGACTAAATCAGCCAAGATTTCGATGATCTAATCGATAGTTGCCTACAGGTGATCCGTTATTTCTTCTAGCTAGGTAACCAGCAAATGTAGTAAAAAAAGCTACAATGCAACCCCTACCATCTCCAGTTCAAATATCTCTACGGCTACGACATCTTTTCGAAATCAAAGCAATGCCGTGAGTTTTTGGACTAACTGCTGCCCGATGAGAGAGATAACTACATGTGATCCATTGCGTTTATATTGAGAAATTGGTGACTGAGGATTGGCTGATAAATAATTATAGTATGTCAGCATATAATCAAGATGTGGGTGTCTCAGTGGATAGCGCCTCGTTTAGGAGCAGGTTGGCCTCCAAACAGCTCACGCAGAGATACGAGGAGTCTTCCATGGCCAGCTAAGAAAATTAGTTTCTCAAGGCCTACCAGCATAATCCCAACGCAAACAATAGCTTTGCCTTCCCGACTCCCGAAAAGTCCAACTATCGCACCATCAATGTCAGCAAACTCACCTAGAGATAGGCACTTTCGCCCTCTCCGACCAATAAGTATGAAGTTTCACATTCAGAAAATCAATTATTGAGGACCTAACACAAAAGAACGAGATGTTGCAGAAGGAAGTTGAGAGGGTTGATAAGATACTTAGTCTAGGCTAGCGGCGAAAGACAAAGAGGCTGCCCGAATTGGACGGTAAGGTAGTTAAAAAGTAGCTTGAAAATGCTTACAAACAAATCAAAATCTACGAAAATGATATTGAGCAAAGGAAAAAATACTATGAACATTAAGGTGTTTTCGTTGATATGTAAGCATTCTGCCAATTAGAATCAGGAAGACTGAAGCCAACCTTCTCGAAAGGCAGGACCTGGTCAAAAAGCTGCAGGCAGAGATCAGCGAATTGAAGAAGCAATCTAACGAATTCGTCAAACTTCTCCAAGATGGGCACATCAAAAAATAGTATACCAACAAATCCTCACGTCTTCACAAATAGATCAAGTTTTTCCAGAAGCAGATGTAGGAAGAGGAAGAACTAACCCTTTCCGACTACTATAATGGACAGCAAAAGAACAAAAGGATCTTTGAAATGTAGCAAGAATTGATTAAAAGTGGATTCGACCAGAAAGAACTTGCTAACATCAAGAATAGGTTGGACAGGAGAGAGAAGAATGATTTTAGCATGAATACAACTACCAAAAAAGATGAGGAAAAAGGAGAAGATAGAAGCAAAAAGGCTTTCAATGATCTCAAGGCAGAAATCAACCTGATGAAGAAAATGCAGAAAGATTACGCTAAAAAGATTGAAGAGCTATAGCAAGAAAAGCAGTAAGCTGAGTACAAAAGTCAATAATCCAAGAAGAGGCTTGAATAAACGTAAAAGGAAATTATAAGACTCTAAGAGATGTTTCAAGAGATGAAAAGAAACATAGATCCCAACAAACTAAAACCACTCTACAAAAACGGCACATTAACTGAATCCTCCATAACTCAGTTCGGAACAGGCAAGGGCAACCCCTTGTAACATCAGTTTACAACTGACGAATTAGGTCAATACAACAAAAAGCATACTGTTGTAAACGATAGACCGATTATTGGGAAAAAGTCAGCTTATATAGTCTAAATGACTCTATTCTAGAATAGAACCCAGTTTTTAGGATTCCAGGCTGGATACCTATCTGGATAAACCTTTATCAAAGGGAATGTGAATGTTCTGAGAAGATAAAATGAAAGATTCTTAAAAGACAAAACCATGAAGCTTGAGCCAGGAGACTACTTTAAGTTCTTTGAAGTTTGCTTTAGTAAGGATAATGTGGTTGTTGGGTTTTTAGCCATGAGTAAAAATGAAAAGATCATTAAGGTTGGACCACAATAAGGAAACAAACGTGAATTCTTCTTCCGAAAAAAATAGTATCCTTGTTGCTTCTATGGCAGCTACTCCAATGAAGGCTTTGAAATGTTAGGGGTTGAAAAAGCTGAGTCTGAGTGAGACAATGATAATTTTTTTGGTGATTGCACATTTCGTTAACAAACTTTACCAGAATCTTTTTTGTTTAAATTTTTACTTTTATTTATTTGAATAGACCTTAAATTATATAACTGCATGCCTCCGAAAAAGCAAGAAGAAGAGCAATCAGCTCCCGCCATTGTATGGACAGTCCTCCCAATTGTATTCAATAGTCCTTCAGCTTTGTAAGCACTCAAAAAGCCAGTCAATCTTAAAAAAGGAATAGATACAAACAAATTGATTTAGCTCCTCAAATAGAAAGGGATCTAAAAATACATATCAGAAGGAGCACTCACACGTGAAGGCGAACTATTCTTATGCCAAAATCTACAAACTGCAGGCCAATAGTTTTTGACTTTACTGAAAAAACCTGTGGACCCTAAAAAAGATCAAAAAAGTAACTCTTTCTAATCTAGAAGATACGAAAAAAGATAGCAAAAAGTAAGAAGTAGTAGTGTAGTAAGTTTAAAAAACCATCTAGTTCGATTTCCAAAAAGGAGTCACTTAGTTCTTGTTTTATATTGAAGCGCCTTCTGATTCTTAGGCACTCGAGGTAGCTGTAAAAGCAGGCTTTAAGCCAGAAATCGTAATTTGGATAGAGGAAAAGATCAAAGAAGGATCAGAAGTTCCCAACTATGACTTACTGAATAATCAAAGAACAGTTTAAGACTTTCTAAACTAAATAAACTCAACTTCAGCAGAAAAACTGAGAAACTCTTTAGTAGGTGTTGAGCTCTAAGTGCTAAAAAAGAAGAAAAAAGAAGCTATTAATAGCATAGTCAACATGAGGGCTAAGAAAAATAGTGAACTGGAGAACACAATCATCATTTAGGTTCCATTTTAGAAAGATCTGCAGCATCCTGAAAAAGACATAACAACTTTTTTGACAAATCTGTTCAAAACAGTTTGTGAAATCTCACTCCAGAAAGAAAAATTCTAAGCTTGGGCAAAAAATCAAAAAGTTACCACTATGGTCCCAACAATAAAGTAAAAGATAAAAAGAGAGGTTGTCGTTGAAGAAAAGAAAGAAGAGAAAAAAGGTGGCAAAAAAGAAGCAGTTAGCCAACCTGTGACCGAAATTATAGAAGAGATCATAGAAAAGAAGTATGAGAGTTTTCCTTAAAATATAAAAAGTGACTTGAAAACATATAAGAGAATATCGAAACAGCGCAAAAGACAAGAAGACTAAAGCACTTACCACAAAATGCTGTAAGATTTGGCATACTCCATAAGTCTATCCACTGAATCACGTCAGCCTTAACCAACTTTCAAAAAACTTAGCAAATAGCTCTGGTAATTATAAAAATAGAAACCAATTACCAAAGTGGGAATATCGAATCTTAAGCATAGACTCAGGTCAATAACTTTCTCACCCTAAGCCGAACAGCTCAACTATAAACTGACTTTACCAGAAGTGAGCTTGATTAATAGTGTCTCCTTAGCAGACGTTTTGCAGCATTATTCTCAGAGTAAGTCACTTTAACATTAGTACAAGCTCAAACAGTTTGTTAAACTGAGCAAAATGCAAGGGAAGAGAGTGTTTTTAACAATAGACGATAGAAAATACGTTCAAAGACTTGATCCAAAAATAGCCAATTCTTTAATAAACAAAGAACTATAATACGATCCCAGAGTTTTTTACGGGAAATGCGAAAAAGACAACTTCAACATCCTCATTTTAATGAGAGTCAATCCTCCAGGCAGAATCCTCTACAAAAATGAAATATTTGATTGGAAGGTCCTTCCCAACTTCCAATTCTGGAGGCAGATCTTCCAAAACAAGGAAGTTACTTCTGATTTTTGGGACTACAATTGGAGAGATGCTGGCAATCTCAAGATTCTAAACAAGAGAATGATGCCTACTGATAACAGCGTTATTGTAGAGAGTTCTTATTGCTCAGGTGATACATAAAAGAAGCTGGTTGTTATTGCTAAAGACAACACTTTGTATGGCTTGAGAGCGATTAATGAAGGATATGTGTTTTGGAAAAACTTTCAGAATAATCACACGACTATCAATCTGTCACATTCCTAAAAGCATGCAGAAAAAAAACTCGAAATTTGTATCAAAAAAGAGTAATTTACTGTACTATTTAATCCAAATCCTAACATAATATGGAACAATCACATCATAGAGTAAAGCAGAGGATTTGGCCCCAATGGAGAAATCACAAGAAGGCTGAAAAATGGCTCAATTGAAGTATTTTATCCAAATGGAGATGTTTCTATTCTGAGTTTTGGAAACTGGACATACATAAAAAATAACACAATACATGAGCCGAACAAAGAGCCAAGACAGCTAAAGAGTGACAAAAGGGCTGACACAGACAAATATATCGAAATTCGAGAGGACTCCACAACTTTTATTACTTTTCCCAACGGAGATAGTAGCATAGTCTTCAAAGATGGTACAATTATACGCAAAATCGGCAGGAAGAAGATAAACATCTTGAACCCTTCAAACATCATCATTAGAGTCATCTTAAAACGACAAAAGGACATGAACTTGATTGGTTCAGGTTCAGCCTTTGCCTATTTGGGCTAAACCAACCTACTATAGAGAAGCTACGATGGAGCTTTGTATGAGTTCTATGACAGCTCCTTCAGTTGGCATTCATATACAGAAGCTGTGGACATAAACGGATCTGTGACTTTTTAAAATGTGATGCTAATTGCATACCCTGACTAATCTATCATCAAAGCAGGAAGCAAAGGACAAATAACTTTTCTAAACCACACCTCCGAAATCAGCTAAAGTTCACGTCACTAAAGATGGATTCAGCTCTTCACTGCTCCCTAGTATCACCAAGAAGGTGTTTATAATGTAGACCTAAATTAGGGAGAAGTTAATACGAGAGATGCTGAGTCTAATACTTTTAAAGTAAGAGGTACAATTATTTTTATTTAGTGGACGGGACTGGAAAAACAGAAATCGCAGTCTCTTTTAATATTGGTACACTCAAAGAGGAAAAGAATGAGTTTGGAAGTGGCTTCCATGTTCCTTAGCAAAACTTTTTTTTGCCAACTCCTGAAAATAAAAACCCTCCAAAACTATTTGTCATCTACCCAGACGGAAGTGGTAACTCTACTCTTATACAGCTGATGAATACTTAACAGAAAACCAAATTTAGTAGCTAAAAAACTGGAGAGTTGTGAATGCTTCTACTGGAAACAGAACTTTCACCCAGTATTCGCGTCAAATCAAATCCCCATCAACCTACCTACAGCACAGCTTTACTGAGAAAGTGGCCATATAGCAATTCGCCTTGCCTAACTTGCTAGAGTAAGTAGCAGTGAGGCCAAACCTCATCAAGTATGATTACAATCGGGTTGAATTTCGCTGCATCTAGACCATAAGTTGGGACACCTCTTTCGCCAAAATCAATGAAGTGGAAGCCACAATCAAGCAGAAAAGATAAAAGATGTAAAATTAGCTGACTTCTCTTAGAAACCGCGTTAAGCAATGATTGGTTATTAAAAATAATCAAAGGAATTTCTTTTATATTTCTTTCTTTTATATCATTATTCCTTTTTTTAACCATTTTGACAATCTTTTTCACTCCAAAGTTGTTTGTATTCAGTATATTTCTTTGAACTTCCTTTCACAAGCTCTTTGGGGTACTTTTTGGCATTCTTTTCCATTTTGTTTAAAAAGGCTTGACTCAAGTCGACTTTACATACATCTGACAGCCTTATTAGATAAGCGAAAACATCAGCTAGCTCTTAGCCCAAATGAACTTTTTCCTTCTCAGTGAACTCAGGGACACCAATAGACACCTCTCCTTTCCATTGAAATATTTCAGCCACTTCTCCTACTTAGCCTACCAAAGCCATCACCAGATTACGAGGAGTGTGGAATTTCTACCATTCTCTCTAGGCTACAAACTTTCTCATTGCAGAAGTTACTTCATCGATTCTAAGACTGCTTGTTTCCTAGTTTTGTAAAGCTTGTGGCGTTTCCGCAGTTCCTTAGACGTTGGTGTTTGAATTTTGTTCACTCATAAATTGGATTAATAGTATATATGATAAATCAAGAGTCGAGAGTGCTGACTATTTAAAACAGGACTGTTTTGATGACATCCACCTTTTCGGGAAAACGTTCAACCAAACTTTAATAAAGCTCATTGTATTGCTCATCCCTGATCAACCTATGCTTGAAGATGTAGCCCAGTATTTTCAATTTTAGGGTCTGCAGGTTCTCAAAACTTTTCTAGTTCAATGATTACAAGGTCTCGTCTTATTTCTTTTTACCTGTATACAGAAGATTATTTTTTTCTTTCTTGTGCTCCTCTGAGTCTTACCTGTGAGAATGATTTTTCTCATGCTTTTTGCGAGATTTCTATTTGGGCAGCTTTTCTGAGGGAGATTGTGATCCTCGAATGTTTTTTGTTTTGGACTGACTCTTCATTTTCGTTTTGACTGATTGGTTTTTATTGTTTGAAGAAGAGGTTGGACGCTTAGATGCTTTCTGCTGTTTGACAACATTCAGAGTTTATGCCTGAGGACTTTTAGGAGCGGGCAAATTTTTATGAAAAACTACATTCTTTTTCATATCTGTTGCAGTAAAGTAAAAAGAATAATAAAAAAATAACAGAGGAGTATTTCTAGAAAGAAGTCATTTCAATAAGTCTAAAGTAAAGTCACTTGCGAGTGATTATAAGATATAATCTATAAACCTAAAAGCATGGAACAAGACGAAGTTGCAGTCACTTTCAAATCTGCCCCTAACATTGCTCTAGTGAAGTACTGGGGCAAGTTTGACTAAAATGAGATCATTCCCATCAATGATTCGATTGGATTAAGCCTCAATACTGATGATCTTTGCACCACCACAACATGCAGCTTTAGCAAGGCCTTTACTGAAGATACTTTTGTTTTGAACCACAAAGCTTCTAAAATTACTAACAGGATGCTGAATGTTTTGGCTAAGGTTAGGCAAAGAGTAAGAACAATAGAAGAGTATAAAAATTTGGCTTAGGATGAATGGCACCAATTTCACTTCAAAATAGTTTCTGAAAACAGCTTTCCTTCCGCCTCAGGAATGGCCTCTTCAGCTTCCGGCTATTCTTGTTTAGTTGCATGCTTAAATTTCCTATTTGGTGGAATATTCAATTAGAGAGAACTTTCTCTTCTTGCACGCAGTGGATCTGGTAGTGCAGCCAGATCCATGTTCGGAGGCTTAGTCTTTTGGAAGGGAGTAGATTAAAAGTATCTAAACCAACAAACCAAGCTTTAACCTCATTAGTTGTAGACTGTCAGCAAAAGCAGCTTTTCTTAATCAGTGCAATCTTCAAAAGACTTAGGCTTTATTAAAATTATCGCTTTAGTAACCTAAAACAAGTAGAAAGAGATTTCTTCAACCACAGGCATGAGAAATTCACTACAAACAAGCACTTTTATAAAGCTGAGGAATGAAATTGCCAAAAAGAGGATTTAGTAAGTGAATTCTTACTTGGACTCAATTATTGAAGCTAGAAAGTCTTCAGATAAACAACAGGAGTATATCTTCTACAGCCGATTTGCCTAAACAGTCATAAAGGTAGCATTTCAACTATTCAGGATAGCAACAGTTTTCATGCCATTTGCTTGGACACTTATCCTCCTATCTTCTATATGAATGAGTTTTCGAAACAAATTGTCAGAATTGTTGATCATATCATCAACAAAGAGACCAAAATTACTAAGGTGGCCTATACCTTTGATGCAGGACCTCATGGCTTTTTATTTGTTCATTAGGATATGCTTTAAAGTGTTTTGGCATATCTTTATACGCAGTTCAATGGAACTTTACAATTGTTGAATGAAAAAGGGAAGAAAATTATCTAAACAATTGAAAAACCCGAGAAAGTCGATTTCAGTCCATTCGAGTAACAAAAAATAACGCCCAAAGGAATATGGGTGACAGACGTCGGAAGAGGACCATAGATGTGCCAGAAAACGCAAAAAAGCTGATGAATAATGATGTTGAATATAGCGAAGCAAAAGTGAGGTTAGAGATTAATAATATGAAATCTAAAATTTAGTTAGTTATGATTTTGCTTGTATAGTTATAAAAATATATTTAAAAATGAAGAAAGCAGTCAAGAAGCCATCGACCAAATTAATAGTCGATTAGTTCGATAAGTACTACAGAAAGGAGGAAGACTTTAGGCCCAAAAAGCCTCTCTAAAACAAAAAAGCCAACCATTACCATCACTTTATTTAGCAAGAATTACCATAAAAATAGGCGCAATTTTACTCAAATTATGAATTCCAGCCGCAAAAAAAGGAAGAACTTCGTGAGAGCCTATACAAGAAGAAAAATAGGGAAGTAAATGACATGTTCCATCAGAAAATATACTAAATTAAGAGCGAAGATGAAGAGGGCAGATTCAACTTGAATGCTCATAGTAAGAGAGAAAGTCACGAAAAATGCAAACAGCACGCCATTAAAGAAAAATAGCCCATCAAACTATGCTAGCCAGTTTACTACAATTAGTCTCGAAGAGATTATGACTATTTTCCCGAGAATCTGTAGAAAAAAGAGAGGAAGTAAACTGAAAAGCTGTAAAAGGAGAAACGACCTTTATCTGCCATGAACAAAAAGTATCAAGTTCATAAAAAAGTGGAAAAAAGCAAGAAATAAGGTGAATCCATTATGAAAAAAACCTTGTCTTCTTCTAAATTCAAATAAGACCATAGAAACCCAAATAGTTCTCTGCATAAGCAGAAGATTGAGCTGAACTCTCAACATAAAAAGAACACTTAGTACTTGAAGAATAGTGTAATCCCTCACAAGCAGTTTAGCAATCAAACTAGGTAAATAATGCACAGTAATAACTTGAAGAAGAAAACAGTTATAACAAAGCCCTTGAAAATCTAGGAGCTACATAAGGTTTATTCAAATCATGACTCCTCAAAGAAACTCAATTCTTCGCAGCTGATATCAAAGATTAAGCACCCTAAAGAAGAGTAAAAAATTTAAATCAAACCTAAAAAAGAATTGAAAAAGTAGGCATAAGAAAAAAAAGAGGCTAAATTTGGTGGAAATTCAGTCTTTTTCAACAATAGACAACATCTTTAGCGTGAAAATTCCTAATCTTCTTAAATCGCTGAGAAGGAAATCAAACGAAATCACAATAAATTTTAGTAACAAAAGAGATAAAAGTCTGGATAGGAAAGGGAAAGAATATTCTCAAGACGAAGAAGGCCTCAAATGACCTAAAATGAATAAATTCGTCGAGAATAAGCTCCTCCACAGCCAAGAAACATACGATAATAAAGGTAGTTAAGCATTTGACATAGAAGACAATATGAACAGCCAAGGCCTCAGCCAGCTAGCAGAAACCAAAACCCAAGAAGAGAAAACCAGCAAAGACAACCTCGAAGGCAAGGCTAACCTCGCAGGCAACACCAAAACAGAAACCCCCGAAACCCTAGGTACCAATCATCAACCTCAAGAAGACAAGACAACCCCAACAACATACTAAGATTTGTCTCTCAAACGCTCAACGGACAGCTAGAGTTCATAAAGTATCATTAAAGATAACTCAGCAACCAGTTCAATATGATGTCAAACATCTTCGAAAACATTTCAAACTTCGTCAACATCAACATTGATGCTCATCCTAACTACTATTTCAACGAGTATGGCTAGTATTCCCACTCAAATGATTCATCTTCCGATGGTTTTAACTCAGACACTTCTGAGTCTTACTCTTCTGAATACGATTACTATGAAAATTAGGAAGAACCTTAAGGTCTGGATGAATAGGAACTCCAAATGATTGATAAAATTAGATACAAAGTCTCCTAACACGGCCAAAATCAGTAAACTTTCTTTTAAGTAGATGCACAATTTGCTTGGCATAGCTCAAAAACGGTGACTAGGCCAAAAAACTGTTTTGTGACCATCTTTTCCATAGCGACTGCATCGATGAGTGGCTGAGAAGGAAATCAGACTGCCCAGTGTGCAGAGACAAACAAGGCTGACAATGATGAATGATAAACTATTTGTTAATGGCTACAATAAGTTTATGAATCTCTGCTTGATTGCGAATCAAGATGTAAAAATTTGTTCCAACTAATAACACTAATAACTTATATGAGATGTTATTGGAAGTTATAGAAGGTTATATACTGAAGCATGACTTAGATTTTTATATGTGGATTATCAACATCCCAGACAGAGCTCAACGACTAAGATTTAGAGTTCTATCGTGATACCAAAAATAAAGAAATCTCTGAGGTACGCCAATGCTTGGATTTCCTAAGCGCCTTCAGCGCATGTTCTAAGAAGGAAAAAATGCAGGCAGATCTCCAGACTGTGTGGAAATCAATGACAGTATTGTCGAGAATCCTGGGCTACGAAGCAGATTTCTCAAAAATCAATAAGCTGAGCCTCCCAGAAGGACTTCTAATCCAAGATCTGCTTTTTTCTCACAACTTATTCATCAAAAGATCTCTCCGCCCACGACAACTAATAACGCACTGGGAAAACGAGGTTGAACAATACGTCATTCTACTGTCAGGAGTCGTCGAGAAATAAACGACTAGAACCAGCATTCTATAGTCTCAGCACTAAAACCTAACCAAGACTGATTATGGGAGATCCAAGAGAAATCTGCGCAAAAGGTTTACCAGAATCGAAGGGCAAATACCTGTTTGTTTGAATTCTAAGAGGAGTGAAGTTAGATATGGTGAAATCTGCTCAGGAAATTTCAGGTCTGTGACTTCTGCATAAGTGTTTTAGGTGCAACTTTCGTTTTGGAAAAAGTATGTCGAAAAGTTCAAACAAATTTAGGAGGACTACATTCTTAATTTTATTCGAAAAAAGTTAGGCATGAATCTAAATTTCTAAATAAAACGGAAGACTCACATCAGTGCTAACCTTACGCCAAACGAATCAAAGTAAAAAACAAAGTAAAAAGATGAGCTAAAACCTTCAAATTTCTATTCAATTGAAGCTTTCGATAGAAAGGCAACAGTTGATCTCACAAACTAAGGAATTTACATTCTCTACCAGGGCTAAATGTTAGTAGCCTCATCTTGCTACAAACTTTAAATGAGCAAAGGCTGTGTCCTAAATTCAGCAATTCATGAATACCTAGGCGTAATTACCGACTAAAAAGTTGTTTTGGCTAATGCCACTGCTAAAACAGAATGCATTGTTATCAAGTTGAGGTTTGATATGCTCAGTTTGTATTTACTGAACCAAGAAGATGACTTTCGATCTTTGCTGAAGTTTCTGACTGCTTTGGAGAACCACAGAAAAAACAATAGAGAAGAAGAGTTGGGGTTGAAAAAATCCAGTCTTTCATGTAATCTAAACTTACTAGCTAAAAATACTTCGAGTGGTGAGAACACCATGAAGAAGTTAGTCCCTCCTCCTCAAAATCAAAGCACTTCATTGCTTAAATAAAATATAAAAAACCTACTTCTCAATACCAAAAATACCAAATTCATACCCAACTGCAAACATTAAGCAGCTTTGATGCGAAAGACAGAATCATAGGCTAAGTTGAGAGCAGCCACACGTAAACATATCTTTGAGTGGAAAGAGATCTAAGAGCGAATCAACAAATAGGAAAGAGTTGTAGAGCTGAAAGATGTTGAGTACCACAAGAAAAAAGTGAAAACTGAATCAATGCAAACTAACGAGAATTACTAAGTTGGGGAACAGTTTGCTGATGACTATACCAAGAGTATCTACAACTCTAGCATTTTTAGAAATTGTATGAGCCGAATCCAAAATCATAGCGCTGTCCTTGCCAAAGCCGTCCAGTAGTGCAGAAAGAAAAAGATAGAAGATAAAGCCATTCATTAATCCAACATTACTGTAGCCAAACCTAAATAACGTGGGAATAGGGATGTTTCGATAAAGCTCATCAAGCAAAAGGTGAGAGAGATCTACATGAAAACCACATAGAATGAAGAACTGCTACCCCACATCAACGAAAGGAGCTAGGAAGATAGAGGTTAATGCGTATAACCCTTAACTTTTGCTTTCAAAAACCTAGAGTAGGAAAGTTCCATGGCAGTTCGAGGTTTTGATTTAGCAAGTAGAAGAGGGGTGATGAAAAAAGTTAAAAGAGGACAAATTCGAAGGATTAAACTCAAGTGACATTCGCTACTTGATTTTTGTGGTGCTTAGAACTTACAAACAATATATTATAACCTTCTTTATGCATAGAAGAATTTACGAACAACTCTTCAAAATAAAGACGTTCGAGCAGGATTGCAGCGGAGAAGCAATCGATTATCTCAGAACCCATTTTTTCAGAGAGTTCTACATACATTCGGATATGAAGGAGCTAGTCCAGAATTTGGCATTGCATTAGTATCGTGATAAATAGGTGCTTTTCTTGCAAGGTGCCCCCATTGATCGCTACTACTTTCTGTTGACAGGCAGAGTCATTCTTTCCGAAAGGTTTCTCAAGCCCAACGAAAGAGCGGAAAAGCAACTCTTGGATAGGGAGGGCATCATTGGTTAATTCTTTTATGATGTAAGCACAAGACGACAGCAGAAGGCATAAACCCTCCCCTTTTAGCATTCAACCCTTATTTTATCGATTGAGAAGAAGATTTTCAACAGGATTTGTGCAAAAAAAATGGATGAATACCATTAACTAAAAGAAAGATTATCGAATTTGAGTCAAATCTCTAAATAAAACTTGGAGAGCAAGGGTCTGTACAGACATCTTGGCTTTAAGAAGTACAGAATAGGCGATTGGATTTCTTCTCGTGAGTTTGGAAACGTAGTCTGCTACATTTTGGAAGGATAATGCCTCTACAGTTCTAGCAAAGGTATGATCACTCTCATCGCTGATGATTGCTTGAACTTATAATCCTACTTTAACCGAGGACTCAAAAATGAGTTCAAGTATAGAGTTATTTCAAGCAAGGTTCAACTGCTTACACTTTCTTTTGAATACGTAGATAGACTTCCTTAAAGTTTCATATAGAAGCTTTCTTTTCTCTACTAAAGTCATCAAAATGCAGTCAAAATGATCAAAAATTCATCTAAAATACATTTCAAAGAGCTAACCAATCTTGAATAAGTACCTTATTAACGCAAAAGTTCTCTTCCCAAAGTTCAAAGTACTTCTAACTCTAGTCTATTTCTAAACAAAGGCGAAATCTACAGCAAGGTCAAATCTCATATCCGCACCAAAAGTAAATCAGTTGCCATTTTCGAGTAGTAACTCGAAAACCTAAGTTCTTTTAGAAATGAATACAGTCTTTTGACAAAAACTGATCTTAAGCAAGAATCGCTTCCCAAAGTGCAACTAAGGTAGCCGAAAGGCTATTTTAACTTATAGGTGGTGCATAAGGCCAAGATTGAAGTCAAAGAAAGCAAGAGAAGGTAATGGGCTGCTTACTATCGGGAGAAATCAAAATAAAAAGAAACAAAAAAACTCAAAAAAAAGAGAAATAAGTTTGTGTTAAAATAGATGTTGACTACCTCCAAAAGCAACGTTTTCTTTGAAAGCTTGTTTAAGAGGAAGGAGATGAGCCAAAACTTAACACCCGAGAAATTCGAGCCTTCATCCCTTCAAGAGCAAATAAAGCAAAAAATAAGATAAAGCTTGCATAAAAAACATTGATATGTACTATTTATATCAACTGAATATCGAACTTAAGAAGCCTCCTTCTCGGGTGCCTGAGATCTGTCCTCTTATCTTGCGCGCCATTGACAGCCTTGACTCAGACTATTGATAAAAGGGTGATTAGATGTCGCAAAATTATTATGTCAGGAGACTTTCAGCGAATGAGTATATTGTTGTTATGGAGAAGAAAAAGGCAAAAGATCTAAAGTAGAATTTGCCAGGTAAACTTTTGGGGAGGTTATTCATATCCTTTTTCTTGACGTATTCCCCATGAGTCCAGGCTAAAACTACGGAAGTAGGACCCCAAAAATTCAGCTTTCTCCTTATTGATCTTCGACAAAGGGGCATTTGGTACCATTTGAGGCCAAAGATAGCATTTTAGTAGTTTTGCCTGATTTCCTTGGGTGAAAAATTAACCTCCCCACGGCTGTTATAACTTCCGGATGGTGGTGCCGGTTTCTTAACTTCTTCTTGTAGTATATCTCTTGTGTGGATGTCGTACTGTCTAAACATTTGGTTGACTTTGGTCAACTTTTACTAAAAATCAAGAGCATTCGTATAAAGCGAATCTTCTGTTGACATTATTAACTTGAATTATGAGTATACAAAACACTATAAATGTATCAAATGGGTATTTGAGCAAAGTACTTAGTAATATTCCTAAGCATGCGGTTTTTGTAAGCCAGAGGTTAGATGACTGTAGCGTTGGGACCTTTGATCATCGTCTAGAAAAACTCTCCTGTCCCGAATTCTCGCATATAGTCAACCATACCTATTTGGAACCGATTCCCATCCAAGTAATAATCTTCTGAGCTCTCTATCTCAACCACCAGAATCAAAGAGTAGTCAATCACGTTGTTTTCGCAGAGGTAGTCAAGTGTGGCCTGCAAATGTTTAAGGACGTTTTCTTTGCTAAAGATAGGCTAGCTGAATCTATCAATCAAAAAGTTGACATCTAGAGGTATAACTGGAGGCTTTGAGAATCTTTTTGTGACTGAACCTTTGAAGTCGTAGAGGTGCCACTCCTTCATACCGAAGAACAGGTTTTACATAACTATGTAGTAATCTGGGTTCAGTGTCCTTTCTATTATCGTTGTGCTTCTTTCGATCACAAAGGCGCCATAAATAGGCGTGAGTACACTGCCTTAATGAAGATGTGTGAAGTATTTCGGCAAGAACTTCCTAAAAGTCATGAACTAAGTCTTTGTGATTTTCTTGATAACTAGGAGATCATTGTAGGATCTCATGAAAGGAGCCCCAGATTTGCCGCCTGTAGCCAGCCAACGGTCAGCCCCTGCAATCGAAGATATGAATAGCTAGATAGGGATGTTGTTTTTTCGTCGCAGGATCTAAAACTAGTTGGGGTAAAGCATGGTTATGCTTAGACTGGTGCTGGCTTACCTTTTTACTTTGCTCATCAAGTCAAACTTCCTTTCTTGGCTCTAGATCAACCCGACTAGCTTTTTGAGCTCCTAATTTTCGTTGAGAGGAGGCTAGTTTTCCATGTATTTGCTCAGTCTAACAGTCAACTAAGTCATAAAGTTGTTTGAACTCTAGATGCACTATCTGTGCTGCTTGCTGTTGAGAGCAGCCACAATCAAACTCTGAGGTCTATTGCTATAGCAAGGAATAAAGTCAAAGTATCCTTGGTCGAACTTTAAGGTAGATGATGCCAATTTGAATATTTTGTGGATTTCTTCTTCTGGCAGTTGGCTTGACGGCTTCTTGGCTAGGATGTTGGATTAGGTTTTTCTGTCCTGACGGGAATAGATGGTCTCCTCTTTGGTTTCTGAAGGCATAAGCCAAACATAATCTTCCTGGGTGTCATGATTTACGGTGTCCAAGGTCTGATAATTGGAATAAATCTAGCTCTTGCTGATTTCGCTGTTTGTGAACTAACTCTCATCACAAACACTTCCAGACTAAACAAACTGGTTGAGATCGATCTCCTCCATCATGTTGTAGTCATCCTAGAAGTCCTTGGCGAAGTACTTCTGGTCAAGCTATCTCTTCTTCACTGACTTCTTCACCTCACTTATGATCAAGTAACATCGCTTCAACAAGGCAATGAAGGAGTAGCTGACCTTCAGACTTTCAATGTAGCTGCCTATGCGCTTTGTACTCAACATTGCCTGTGCAATAGCGTTGACCTTTGAAACCTCCTCAATCAGCTACGGAATCAAGATATCTATGAACTGGGCCTGGGATAGTCTGACATTGCCGCCCCCGATAATCGAGTTTCTGGCCTTGACGAAGCTGCCTCTAGGGTTTTTGAGCATGGAGTCAAATTTGGGAGTCTTGGAGAACTCTGCTATTTACTTGATCTCGTCAAACAGATAATACATGATCTTTTCGATTTTGCCAGTCTACAATATGCACACAGAAATAACAGACCTCTGCTCCTTATTCTTCAAAAACTGCTATCTCCCCGTCTTGGTAAGGATGCACTGCCGGTTGATGGTGTACTTCCCTCCAGAGAACTTCACTGACTTGTTGCCGAGCTAGTAGACTCGCACCTTTCTTAAATGCTGGCAACTTTCACTTTTCTTTCTATTGATTCCTTTCTTGCCGTTGTTTTCGCGGATAGTCGTCTAGTTGGAGCCTTTGAAGCTGTTATGCAGGAAGCTGAGGGTGCTGAACTAAAGGTCAGCCTTATAAACATTCTGCTTGGTCGAGAGTGGCTCCTGACATTCATAGCACTCAATAAAGCACTTCATTTTTTCTTTCCCCGTATGCTTTTCCAGGTAGGAAAAGATCATATCCATCTAAACGTTCCTAACTGCCTCATCCTGGGACGTGAATGATGAGTAGCAGTTGCTTTCCGTCTCGGCGTTGTCCACAATCATCGTCTACACCCAAACTCGCACATACTGGTCAGTTGAGTACAGCACTTCAGCGTGGAGGTAGTTGGGTTTGCAGCAGTTCAAGCACTTCTTGTCCAGAGCTGTCAGCTTCTTCAGAAGGTAGTTGCCAAGCGGAATGTCCTACTATGAGTAGAACAATTTGTGGGAATCACTGATTTCGTGACAAATTTCAGTGAAATTGGGCCACTTGTTTTTGAACGATTTGGTCCTGCCCTTCACATAGTCCTCCAAGGCTCCTTTAGTGACCTCAGGGTAATTGCCCAGATCGCTATCCACGTAAGTTATCAACTTGTAAGTCACATACTTCTCTTTTATATAGCTCAAGATATCATGGTGGAACTCGGAGTAGAAGCTGAAGAACATCTCGGGGTTGTTGAGATAGCAGCTTTTGCGCATACTTTACGACATTGATTAGAGCAGGTTTTGGTCCATCTTTACTCTGTGCATCTTTAGCTTCATGTGCACTAAAGTCTGCAGGATGAATTTGAACTCTTTTTTGAAGTTTTAGAGCAACTTCTGGCTAGGGTCTTGAACTACTAAGGTTAAGCCTAGGTCATCCTTTTTAGTCTCTACTTTGAAAAACTTTTTGGTCAGGTTGCCCTCCTTCGCTGATATATAATTCATAGAAGTAATTCTTTTGACGAATCCTGTGATCTCCTTTTAAGGATAAGAATAGACCTTTCCAATACTTTCAACGATCTTTTCAATTTTGAGAGACACCCTCAATCGCGAGAGATACTAGACCTTAACTTTAGGTATCACAGTTATGTTATTGCCGTGCAGCATATCGTCGAATTCCTTCTAGATCGAGCCCTCAAGAAAAATCATGTTGACTTTGACCCTCTGGCAGTAAGAAATGATTTTGTTCATCTCCTTCAGTCTGTAGTTGATCATGTTCTCGAAAGAGACCTCTTTGTCCCCTCCTACCAAATCTTCGGACTCGATGTTTCCGTAGACCAAAATGCAAGTGGCTTTCTCGTACTCGTCTTTTATCTTCTTGGAAGTGAAGGCCTTCTTGATGAGTACGATTGGTTCCAGATGCAGTGAAAACTTCTAGCCCCAGAACCCTTTGATCCTGATATTCTGGCAGACGTTCATAGTGCCTGTGACCACGAAATTGGGCGGCATCCTCGTAACTATCTCCTGCGCCTTGTTCGATATCTCAGGCATATACTTGAGGGGGATTCTGGCCTGCTTGAGGATGACCTGGAGCAGCACCAAGAACCTCACATTGATCTCCTGCTCCAGCTTCTTGATGCCGTTGATGTCAGCTCCCGAATACTCCTCAATGATGGACTGTATCTCTTTCATCCTGTCCTCCTCAGTAAACGAAGCGGATTTGCTCATCTGCTGGATTTCCTAGATGTTGGCCGGCAGCTCCTTGCTGCTTGCCTCGATTTCCCCCGACTTCCGGAATTCGAGGTATTGGTCGTCATGCTTTGCGATGTACTTCCAGCATTTCTGGATGCAGGCCTCGCACATTCGGATGGTTTTGTCGGGCATCCCCAGATCCTGACCTGACAGTGAGAAATCTGAGCAGCTGCATCCCAAGAGAGTTACGTGGCGCAGAAGACCTGTCCGCAGTACCTACAGTGATGCTTTCTGCGGTAGAGGGGGTGGAATTTTTTATCACACTTGAAACAAGTTGCAGCGGTGTCGTCCTTGACCCATTTTTCCTTTGGGCAGAAAGAAGCCTTGATTATTTTCTTGACCTCCTCGTTCATCTCAACAACAATTGGGTATAAGTAATAAGTTACAAATCTCCACCGTATTTAAAACCCAAAACCCAACTAATAATACTCCACTCCTCTCTCATCCGCACTCAGCTTAATTATATTCGGAAGGGTTATAGAATGGAATTATAATAAAACCAATTTCGATGGCCATTGCCCGCCACAGCCACTGTTACAGCAAATGCCAGCTAGAGATCATCATCGACGGCTACCTCAACATGGCCCCTTACTACTCTGCTCTGCTCAAAGTCCTCAAAAACTACAGTCGCAACTACGAACAGCAACCCGATATGCACCGCAGTGATAAGTCACATCCCATACGCATCTACGCCAAGGACTTCACCTGCAATAAGAATCTGCTTGAGTAGGAAAAGTAGCAAGTTGTGGACAACCGCAACGAGCTGCGTTCAACCTTCGCTTCCAACACACTAAAATACTACTATCTCTACCCCTTGTAGTGCGTAATAGAGATGCTGTAGAGCGAGTAGTTCTACCGCCTGCTGCCGCAGAACATCATCATCAACGGCCTGTTCACCGAAACCAACCTCAAGATCATCATCGAAACCCTCAAAATAGTCAGCGAGGACATGAGCAAACGCATACGTTCGACCATCTCAGGCAAGCAGCTCGAGAAGATCGACGAAGACCGCATCATCGAGGAAGACAGGGATGTCCACTCTTAGCTCAAGATCAATATGCAAGCAGTCACAGTCAACTATATCTCCAGTATCATCAATATAGATATCTAAGAGGAAGAAGAGGCCCTCGCACTCAAACTTCCCACCATGCTGCACCATGAGAGCCGCCTAGTCCGCACCAACATCGTCGGAACGCAAAGGCAGATCAACATTGACCGGGAAGTTGCCGAGAAGGAGTGTCGCTTCTGCTAGGGTTACCTCATCTATCTCTATGAAACCGTGGGGTAGTGCCCAACTGACGAAGACGTGAACCGCATCTCCGTGTAATCCGTAAGGTACCACTCTCACTATGAAGATGTCTGAGGCTGATCGCGAAAGCAGTCACGCATTTTACTATGTATCTCACAGAAACGGGGCAGACTCACATCAAGAATGATGTGCATCTGATCAACAAGATTCTCAACACAATGGGGTTGGTGATCACTGAAGACATCTACAGCTCAGAACTCAACCCCAAAAACAAACAGCCCAACCCAATCACCAACAGGCAGCCCAAAAACCTGCTAGAAGAACTGTAGCCCTACTTTGACAGTAAGGCAGGCCACAAAGAATGGGAGAATTACTACTCGATGTAGGAACTCTTCCGCATGATCATCTACTGTCCCACCACTGACGAGGTCAAAGAGCAGCTCAAGCAATATCAGGTCGACCACTTCGAAAAAGATCCAGTGCTCAAGAGCTACGAGAAGGAGGAAATCATCAAGAAGCTGCTCAAGAAGGAGTGCCACCAGATGAAGCAGTTCTAGGCAGAGAGGGTCACCATTGCCGAAAACACTGTCAACATCAGGCCTGTCTACAAGCAGCTGCAGTTTTAGGATGAACACACCCCACAGCCCAACCTCCAGCCCACTCACTACAATGTCTACAATCCCACCAGAAGCAACACTTGCAAGCAGTCGCCAAACGACAAATACCAGAGTGCTCCTTTCGCCAATAGCTCCAATAACTCCAAAGTTTAGCCCAAACCTGCTGCCAGTCCCAAGGAATAGACCAAAAACTTCATGGCTGAACTTACCAACTGCATCTCCAAAATATACCAAGAGCCCAAGAAACCGCACAAGAAAAGCCGTGGCAAGAAGTCCAGGGAAAACCTCAAGTAGTCCAAAACTGTTGACTGGAACCTAGACAGCAACGTATCAGCCATCAACAAGACGCTCAAACGCAATTTGCTGAAGTAATCCAACACAGCCAGCAAATTTATCACGGCTTCCTCCGACAACATCGACTTCCTGCCTGAAAGAGGCAACAGCTAACTCAAGTAAGACGAAGACAACGGCTTGAGTGATACCCAGTTTCGTAAAATGCTATACAACGCCTACAATCGCAACCAAATGATGCAAAGGGCATAGATCAACGTGATTCACCCCCACACCACCAACCCTTCCATCAACAACTACATCAACGCCAGCACCGCCAAACTGATCACCAAGAAAAATAATGGCTATAGCAGCACCTTGTCTCAATTCATCGGACGCAAGCAGGAGCAAGAACAAATCGAGTGCATCTAGAAGCAGGAGAAAGAGATATACAACAAACAGCTCCTCAATGGCTTTTACATCAAAAGTACACCCATCTTTAGTTAGGTGAGATCGAATAGGAGCTCAAATTGGGTAAAGCTGTGGTCTATAATGACTACAGAAGCATCAAATTCGCCAAAGAAAACGAAATACTAGATTTCAGCTCCAAAAGTATAAAATCCTCGATTCAGCGTACCAACACTAAGCCAAACTTTCAGAGAACACAACAAACCGACTCAAACTGCCGAAGCAAAACAAACCAAAGCAAAATCTGATCAACCAAACCAGCACCAGATACAACCAGACTGGACTGATCCGCAACTAGAAGTACAACAAAAGTATCAAAAACTAGCTGATCAACCACCGTCCTAGCTTTCTGATTCTGAATGAGAAAGAGAATGAAGCCAAAAACCGACTTGCACAAACCTTCATGAAGAAGAAGCAGAGTTAGACCGAGAATACTTCTGATATTCGAGTGATGTACTAGCGTGAGCTGAAAGCAGCCAAGGACAGAAAACTTGCAGAGTAGGCCAACTTCATCAGTTACAAATAGATGCTTTCCCTTGACTCCGATAGATGATTTATATTGTTTTGTATCACACTCAATAAATACTATTAACATGATCTAACAGCCACATCACCAACTTTCCTTCTAGAGCAGCCAGTTCCAGAAATATGTAGCCATGTCCTCTTTTGATTTGGCTGGCAGTAGAATCAGCCAAGAGGCTAGCATCTTGTGTACGCCTGAAAATTATATGCTTGTGCTTGGATATTGTGGGTCGCTTGAAAAGGAAGTTTAGGAGTTGAAGAGCCAGCTGAACTGTGTTTAGTGTGTTGTTCAGTAGTTGAAGAATAAGAATGGTGTGCTTTAGTCTATGGCAAGGCAGGCTAAAAGTTAAAAACGCAAAGAAACCAATTTAAAGGCAGGATCTGCGATTTCTTTTGGAATGGTCAGCAATTCTAAGACAGAAAGGATGAATAAAGCTCAATTTGAAGAAAAAGAGGTTCAGCAGAGTTGCCGCATCTTGAATAATGAAATTTTAGGATTACTGAAGTAAGAGAATGAAGGTTTGAAGAAAAAAATAAACAAGTTATACAAATAAAATGAAAGATTGATAGATAGCTATCAAAAATATCTCAAGCTTGATTCAAGAGCACACAAGAAGCAGCTTTTAGGGGCCAAATTAGAGTGCAAGTAGAGCTTTGAAATCTTGAATTTTCGTGACTCTTTCAAAACCTACACCCAAGAAGCAACTCGCAAGACCTACTAATAAGCTACCAATCTAGGTACGAGTGTTGCTAAGCCTGTGCAAAGAGTGATTCTAAGT
>Ga0316217_10002297_pt1 | contig 23277 bp, 19 predicted proteins | sample 1anoAmetaG_FD_203633 | JGI IMG/M metagenome (GOLD analysis project Ga0316217, IMG submission 203633) | Freshwater microbial communities from Trout Bog Lake, Wisconsin, USA - 1anoA | ecosystem: Environmental > Aquatic > Freshwater > Lake > Hypolimnion/Profundal zone | place: USA: Wisconsin...
CAAGGCGCCAACTTGACGGCTTCCTTGCCGATAGAAAACATCGTAGCCTCCCTGCTACACGGGACTTACAACATCTCCATGATGGCAGGGAGGCTCACTTTTTCAAAACGACCATTGGACGGTCTTGACCTAAAGGCGGGACTCCGAGCATTCGTCTTTCCGGCGTCTGCTCGTCACTGGCAGGGTTTCATCAGAGCCGGCGGAACTCCGAACACGAAAGCCATGGCCACACCAGCTGGTCCCCCCATAACACGCGGCCGACGTTGTTACACCGCCGGGCCGGCGCGATATACTTGTGGCGGGAGGGTGCAGTGGCTGACAGGAGTGTCTTATGTTTGTGGTAGCCGTGACGGTATTCGTCAAGCCGGAGTTCTGTGCCGAGTTCAGCGCTGCGACGCTGGTCAATGCGCGGCACACCCGCCAGGAGCCCGGCAACGTGCGCTTTGATGTGCTTCAGGCCCAGGACGATCCGGCGCGATTTCTGCTTTACGAGGCCTATCTGACGCCCGAGGATTTTGTGCGCCACCAGCAGACAGCGCATTACGTGGCGTGGAAAGCCGCCGTGGCGCCGTGGATGGCCCAGCCGCGTCAGGGTATCAAACACCAGGCCCTGTTCTTTGGCGAAGGGTAATCTCCCACGCCCAGGCCTGGCGCGGGGCGGCGGTGATGGCCCGCGTGAACGTCCGCGGTACGGACTCGGTTGCCCCGGCACCATCCTCCCCAATGCGGGTCAGCGCCAGCGCCCCGGCCGGCAGATCGTAGAGCGCGGCATCGAAATTCAGCGTGGCCGCAACCGGTTCATCGCTCACGTTGACCAGCAGCAGCACCAGCTTGTATTCGTTGGGCCGGCGCCAGGCGCCGGCCCGCAGGGCGTCGGTGGTCACGGGCCAGGTTCCGCTCCATTGCCAGTCGGCGGTGACGCGCGGCATCGGGCCCGAAAGCTGCGGGGGCCGGGCCATCTCGCCGGCATAAAAATACCGCCGCAGGGCATACCGCAGCCGCACCACCTGGCGCAGAAACGCGGCATTGTCCGGCTCACGGATCACACTCGGATCCAGCCAGCCGATCTGCTCGCCGAAGACCAGTTGCTCTCCAGCCTTCATGCGCAGGGCCAGGTCCCTGGTCGGTCCGCCGCGGTAGGCCCGGCCGAACATCTGGATGGCCCCGCCATAGACGGCCGGGAAGACCGGCACCTGGCCATCGTATTGCCAGTGCCAGGTCAGGTAGCCGTCGAATACGTGCGTGTAGGGTTCGCCGTTGCACTCGGTGGTCAGTATGCCGTCCGCGGGTTTGGCCTGGCGGATCGCTTCCAAAAGGGTCCAGTAGCTTTCGGTCCACCAGTGGCCGCCGCCCAGGGGATGGCCATGGGTGCGATCGCAGCACAGCGCCGGCGCCGCGGCGGCAATCTGGTCCATGTAGACGCCCTTGGTGCCGCACTCGCCAAACAGCTGCAGCACCGTCGCGCGCAGGGTGCGGCGCCACAGGTCGGTGGCCGGACACATCACGGCCAATTGCACGGGGCGGCCGTCCGCCTCCTTGCTGCCATATTTTTCGATATAGGGCTGGCCGGCTTCGTCCTTGGTGGCGGCCGGCAAGGCCCGGCTGGTAAATTCAAAGTCCGTATTGCCGCGGTCGTGCGTATCCCACAGCCGGCCGTTGATGTAGGGCATGACGTAGACGTTGGCCGCCTGGAGGTCGCGCACCGCGTCGGCGAAGCCCGGCTTGGCGGGGAAGTAGTGCGGGTAGTCGTTGTCGAAGGGAATCTGGTGCCAGTTATACCAGTGAAAGCCGAGCGGCACGCCAAGGTACTTTTGAAACTCCTTGACGCGGGCGGCACATTCGCCGGCGGACCCGTTGGCCTGGGTCCAGGCACAGAGTTCCCGCATCCACAGCGGCGTATCGTCGCGGCCATCAGGCCCCAACTTTGGATACCAGCGGGCTTCGCGCCGCACCCAGTCGCGGTAAATGACGGCGGCGTCGAACCAGTCGCCATGGAGCAGTTGCCACACCGCCTGGCCGCTTAATGCAAAACCGTTGCCGCCCACGCCCATGTTGGGCGCCGGGTGTTCGATGGCCAGGGTCACCGCGTGCTGGGCCGGGTCGCTGTCCACGACGAAATCCTTGGTGCTTCCCAGGGGATCGTGCAGGGCCATGTAGAGGCCCGCCTGGCCGTCGGCCGCGTAGGCCGCCAGCATGGGCATGCTGCACCAGCCGGTGGGATACGTGCCGCGATATTGGAAGGTGCGTTGCCAGAGATCCGGCTGCAATTCGCCCGCGCCGCGGGGCAGCAGCACCTTGGCCTGGGGTCCCAGGTCGGCCAGGGCCAGTTGGGGAAAGTGCACCTGCCAAACGCTCCAATCGGCCGGCACGCCGTCCACGCGCAGGGTCCAGCGGAAAGCCCCCACGGCGTCCGGCACCACGCGTGCCACCACGCGCAGTTCGCCCAGCCGGCGGTCGGTCGGGGTTTGCCAGCAAAGCTCGGCACCCTGGAGCGAATCGGGCATCTGAACCGTGCAGGCGGTCCAGCCGGCCGTAGCGTCCAGGCGCAGTATTTCTTTGGATCCCACCGGCCGCAGTGCCAGTGCAAAAAGCGGCAGCGCGTCCGCCGCCAGCAGTTGGCGGCGCGACGCGATATCGTACACGCTGGTCAGGCGTATACCCCCTTCGCCTTGCTGCACCGTCAGCCCCAGGTTCCCGGCGGTCAGAACGGTCCAGCCGGCGGGTGGCTGCCCGGCCGCCGCCTGCAGGGCCGCGGCAAATCGACCTTGGGCTTCGAGCTGCCGGGCGCCGGCGGTCCACCACCAGGCGCCCGGGCGCTGCGCCGGCGGCAAGCGTTGCAGGTTTTCGCCGGCTTGGGCAACTTGCTGGTGGACGTCCGCGGTCGTGACGGTCACCGGGCTGGTCGTCGGCAGGCGGGCGACTACCGCCCGCAGGGTGGCCACCGGATCGGGGGCATTGCCGATCCACAGCCATGCGGAGCATTGGCGGCGGGTCTGGTTCCAGCCCCGCCAGGCGGCATCGCCGTGCGCTTGCAGATAGGTGCCCGCTCCACCATCAAATAGCAGGGCTTGGCCGCAGTGCAGCATGCCAATGGCCCGCGTGCCATCGAGAATGGCGCCCCACTGTGGCAGGCCAAAACTTTTGTTCGAGGCGGTAAACGCGCCCTGTTGCAAGGGCTCGCCGCCGGCCCAATGGTCGAAAGCCGCGCGGGGATAGTTGAGTTCCAGGAAATGGATTTCCGGCCAGGAAAACGGTTCGGTCTGGCTTAGCGTGGCCCGCACGTACACCAGGGGCCGGTCGGTGAGATAGAGCCAATCATAAACCGCCTGCGGCGCCGTCGCCGGCACCTTGCCGCCGGCCTGCACATAGCGGCCAGAAACCCGCACCGCGGTACACAGCGGTCCGCGGGAAACCAGCACCACGCGGGCCTGGGTATCGGCCGCCAGGTTATACGCGCCCTGTTGCTTGTCATAGAGCCGATCGTTCCAGCGCAGACTGTTGAATACCTTGCCGTCAGCAAAGGTGATCGGGGTCGGAAAACCGCCCTGGCGCTGGGCATCGTGTACCACGCTGACGCCCGGCATTTCCACCCGTCCATTCCACGGCTCGGGTTTGGGGGCCTGGCCGGTGCCGGCGATCCGCACCCGGCCGTCGCTATCTGCCGGGAGGCGCAGAATCACCGTGCCGGCAACATGCGTTGCCGCGTCATAGTCGGCATCGGGAACCAGTTGGATCGGCACATCCCGCCCTGCCGGGCCGGTCGTGGCCCGCAGGGCTGCCGGTTCGACCAACTGCTGACACCGCTGCGCCGCCGCCGTTAAATCCACGTGAGCCACCACCAGGCCATCGGCGGGCGGTCGGTCCACGAGCAGCAGCAGCGCGTCGCCCCGCACACGGCCGGGCGCGACGAGCAGTACCAGTGCCGCCAGCAGGATCAGGCGCAGGGCTCTCATGCCGATCCTCTAAATCGATCCGCTTACTTCACTTCGTACTCCGCGTCGATGACGTCATCGCCGCCTTTCTTGGCGCCGGCATCACCGGCGGCCCGCTGTTCGGTGGCGCTGGGTCCGCCGGGGGCGGCGCCCGGGGTGGCGGCGGCAGCTTCGGCGGTGGCTTTGTAGATGGCTTCGCCGAGTTTCATGCGGGCCTTGTTGAGGTCTTCCAAGGCGCGTTCCAGCGAGGCCTTGTCTTCGCCTTTGGCCAGTTCTTTCAGGCGGTTGAGGGCGGCTTCAATATCCCCGCGTTCCTGCGGGCCGACCTTGCCGCCGTGTTCCTGGAGTTCCTTTTCGACCTGGAGCACCAGCCCGTCGGCCTTGTTCTTAAGATCCACCAGCTCGCGGCGGGCCTTGTCTTCGGCGGCGTGGGCCTCGGCGTCCTTGGTCATGCGGGCGATTTCTTCCTTGGAAAGGCCGCTGTGGCCCTTGATCTCGACCTTGTTTTCCTTGCTGGTCGCCTTGTCCTTGGCCTTGACGTTCAGGATGCCGTTGACGTCGATATCGAAGGTGACTTCGATCTGCGGGGTGCCGCGCTGGGCTGGCGGGATGCCGGTAAGCTGGAAGCGGCCGAGGGTGCGGTTGTCGCGGGCAAATTCGCGTTCACCCTGGAGCACGTGGATTTCCACGCTGGTCTGGTTGTCGGCGGCGGTGGAGAACACTTCGCTCTTGGAGCTCGGAATGGTGGTGTTGCGCGGGATCAGCACGGTCATCACGCCGCCGAGGGTTTCGACACCCAGGGACAGGGGCGTAACGTCCAGGACCAGAATGTCTTTAACTTCGCCGGTGGTGATGCCGCCTTGGATCGCAGCGCCCGCGGCCACGGCTTCATCGGGATTGACCGACTTGTTGCCTTCCTTGCCGAAGATCTCCTTGACCATCTGCTGCACGCGCGGGGTGCGGGTGGAACCGCCGACCAGCAGGATTTCGTCGATATCCTTGGCGGCCAGCTTGGCATCGGCCAGGGCCTTGAGCACCGGTTGGCGGCAGCGTTCGGTCAGGTGGTTGGTGAGGGCCTCAAACTTGCTGCGGCTCAGCGACATCTGGAGATGCTTGGGCCCGCTGGCATCGGCGGTGATGAACGGCAGGTTGATCGACGTTTCCATATTGGCGGACAGTTCGATCTTGGCTTTTTCGGCGGCTTCCTTGAGGCGCTGGAGGGCCATGGCGTCCTTGCGCAGGTCGATGCCCTGCTGCTTGCGGAATTCCTCGGCAATGTGATCGACAATGACCTGGTCGTAATCGTCGCCGCCCAGGTGGGTGTCGCCGTTGATCGAGAGCACTTCAAAGACGCCCTCGCCGACATCGAGCACCGACACGTCGAACGTGCCGCCGCCGAGATCGAAGACGCAGATCTTGCCGCCCTTTTTCTTATCCATGCCATAGGCCAGGGCGGCGGCGGTGGGCTCGGGCAGGACGCGCAGGACCTTCAGGCCGGCAATTTCGCCGGCTTCCTTGGTGGCCAGGCGCTGCGAGTCGTTGAAGTAGGCGGGCACGGTGATGATCGCGTCGGTGACCTTCTCGCCCAGGTAGTCTTCGGCGGTCTTCTTGAGGTCCTGGAGGATCATGGCCGAGACTTCCGGCGGGGTGTACTGCTTGCCGCGGATCTCGACCTTGACGAGTTCGTCGGGCCCGCCGACAACCTTGTAGGGCACCATCTTTTCTTCGCCGCTGACTTCCGAGTGGCGGCGGCCCATGAAGCGTTTGATGGAGAAAACGGTGTTGCCCGGATTGGTGACCTGCTGGTGTTTGGCCGGCAGGCCGATCAGGCGTTCGCCCTTTTCCGTGAAGCCCACGACGGAGGGCGTGATACGCGAGCCCTGGGCGTTGATGAGCACCTTGGGCTGCGCGCCTTCCATGATGGCGACAACCGAGTTGGTGGTTCCCAAATCGATACCGATGATCTTGGCCATGATCCAAACTCCTGTTAATTGAAAAAAGTAAGAGCAGCGGCCATTCCATTAGGGGGGGTAATGGCGCTACCGGACTTCCATTGGTGAGCCTAGCAAGGGATGTGCCGGGTTGTATAACTTCTGGCTATCGCTTGTAACATGTTGTGGATAAAATACTTGCGAATCGTTGAGAAGCGAGTCTCCGTGGTAACGGGACTTTCTGCTGCCAAGAGAACACCCCGGTCCCTGCCGCTCTGGCAGAAGCTCCGGTCGAGAATGACTGATAAAATCGCGGTACGAAAATTACCCAAATTTGCCGTCGTCTGGTTACATTCGCAGGGAATTGGTCTAAAATCACCGATCAGGCTAACCGGTTGGTGAAGGACTGATTTCAGGCGCCACGGATCGCCTGTACTATTGAGTATGGCCATTGTCTGCGTGGCGGGACGACTATGAAAACGTTTATGTTAGGGTGGGAGTTTCCGCCGCACATCAGCGGGGGCCTTGGGACGGCGTGTTATGGCATTACCAAGGCGCTGACCAACCTGGGCGTCGATGTCGTGTTTGTTCTGCCGCGCGCGGTAACCAGCGAAATAGTCGAAGAGCGGATGACGACGGTGGCCAGTTTGGCGGCGGAACCGGCACCGCCCAACGGTCATGGGCCCCGGCGTGAGCCGCTGCCGGCGCTGCCCTGCGGCGCCTCAGCGCCGGGCGCGACCGCCGACGTGGTGGCCACCACGCAAGGCACGCTGGCGTTCCGCCTGACGGAAATGGAACGCCTGACCTTCCGGACCGTCGATGCCATGCTCTCGCCGTATATGACCGTGGCGCAGTACCAGGAACAACTGTGTATCCGCCAGCGGGAGATCCGGCAAAGCGCCGTGGAGCTCCGCCGTGCGGGTGTGCCGGCGGTTTCTGGGGCGCACGATGCCAGCGCGGCCACGGCGGCGCGCCCGGGCAGCAGCGCCGCGCGGGCGCTGACGACCACCATTCAGCGCCGGGTCGTCCGGGGCGGCAGCGGGCAGTATGCCGGCGATATGCTGCTGGAAAGCCAGCGCTATGCGGCGCTGGCGTCGGTGGTGGCGCGCGGCGAACAGTTTGACGTGGTGCATGCCCATGACTGGATGACCTTTTCCGCCGGCATTGCCGTGGCGGCGGCGCGCCGGAAGCCGCTGATCGTGCACGTGCATTCCACCGAGATCGACCGCGCCGGGACGCAGGTGAACCAGCGTATTTTTGAAATCGAAAAACACGGCATGGAGGTGGCCAGCGGGGTTATCGCCGTGTCGGATTTCACGCGTGATCTGATCGTGAAACACTACGGCATTGCCCCGGGAAAGATCAGCGTGGTCCACAACGGGATCGAACCGCGGGTCCAGAGCCTGCCCCCGGTACCGCAGCAGTGGCACGTTGGGCCGGAGGACAAGGTGGTGCTGTTCCTGGGGCGCCTGACGGCGCAAAAGGGGCCGGAACATTTCCTGGCGGCGGCGCGCAAGGTGGTGGATGTTTATCCGGCCGTGAAGTTTGTGATGGCCGGCAGCGGGGACCTTATGGCGCAGACCATCGAACAGGCCGCGCGTCTGGGACTGGGCGACAAGGTGCTGTTTACCGGCTTCCTCCAGGGGCCGGATGTGGAACGCATCTTTGCCATGGCGGATCTGTACGTGATGCCCAGCGTTTCGGAACCGTTTGGCATTGCCCCGCTCGAAGCGATGAGCCGCGACGTGCCGGTGATCATATCCAAACAATCGGGCGTCGCCGAGGTGATCGACCATGCGTTGAAGGTGGATTTCTGGGATAGCGCCGACCTGGCGGACAAGATGGTGGCGGTGCTGCGGCACCCGCCGCTGGCCGCCACGCTGCGCCAGCGCGGCATGGTGGAAGTCGCCCAGCTTACCTGGGCGGATGCGGCGCGGAAAATCTGCGATGTCTACGGTACGGTGCTGCACCGCAACTCCGGACGGCAAGGACACGCGATGGCCCATTCCCCGGCCCGGCATGGCCCGCACCAGCGGACTGCGGCCCCGGCATCCGTTGTGGAGGCCGCTCCGGTCCAGGCGGCGCCGATGGTTGCTGGTGCACCGCGGCGCGACGATCCGTCGCCAGCCAGGGTGGCGGCGGAAGTGGCTGGTTCGGCAGTGCCGCCGGCACCCGCCGTTCATGCGGCGGTGCGCCCGGCCCCAGCGGCCGTGGAAAGCCCGCCGGCCATGGGGCCTGAAGCCGCACGGCTTGTGGCTCCGGCGCCGCACGTCCATCCCGTCACAGATGCTGTGCGGACCCCCGGTGTCCCCGATCCCCAACGCGGCGCACGGGTGCCGGCCAAGGTCCGTAAACCGGTCGCGGAAAAACGCCCCGCGCCCCGGCCCAAGCCCGCCGCCAGGGTGGCGTTGCTGGAGAAACCGTCGGCTATTCAGGAGGTCATCTCCCCGCTGCGGGTCCCCAAAGCCCGCGCCGCCACGGGCAAGAATTCCCCGCCGATGGCTGGTAAAGCGGTCGATTCCAAAGCGGCTCCCGCCCAACCGACGCCTGTTGTTACGGCGGGGGCCAAGGCGGCGCCCCGTGCCCCGGCGGTTGCGGCCGCGCGCCGGGTGGCCAAGAAATCCGTTGCCAAAAAGCCGGTGGCAAAGAAGCCTGTGACCGGGAAGGCGGCACCTTCCAAACCCGCGGTCCGTAAGCCTGGCGCCAAGAAACGCAACTCCGCGAAGAAAGTCTCTGGCGTGCCGCCGCTGCATGTGCCCCGGAAGCGCAAAAAAGCTTAGCCCCCTAGTTCGCGGCAACGCCGCCGGATGGCGGAACTCCCAACGCCGGCACGCTGCGCCGGGCGTTCTGCCGTCCGCGCCGCGGGTCTTGACAATTCCACCGATCAATTCGCAAAGACATGCAAAAAAAGAAGAGAGAGCCAACCCCACTGGTATGACTCTCTCTCCGAACTGGTCGCCCATGGAACGCGGGTAGCGCCGCGGGCGGTGGTGTCATCTTCTGCTGGAATTATTGCGGACGTAAACGGTTAATCAAGTTTGCCTGGATTACGGTTTGGTTAGCTAAAGAAAAGGGACGGCCGATGCCGTCCCTTTGGGTTGCCGTGATGGTTTAAGCGTTTCAGGCCTGTGGGGCCGGGGTTTCCTCGGTGGAGGGAGTCTTGGCGGCGGCGGCTTCGGGCTGGCCTTCGGCCTTCTCGCGCGTGACCCAGACCTTGATGTCGGCCTTGAGATCGGCGGCCAGATGCACCGCGACGGTGTAGGTGTCCACGCGGCGCAGCGGTTCGTCGAGGCGGACATCTTCGGGCGTGATGGCAAAGCCGGCCTTCTGGAGCTCTTCGGCAATGTCGCGGCGGCTGACGGAGCCGAACAGGTGGCCTTCGTCGTTGGCGGCGCGCGATACGGTGACCTCGTGCCCGGTGAGGGTGGCGACGAGTTTCTCTTTCTCCTCGCGCAGTTGGCGCTGGAGCTTCTCAAACGCGACTTTCTTCTCTTCCAGACGCTTGATGTTGCCGTCAGTGGGCTGAATGGCCAGCTTCTTGGGCAACAGGTAGTTGCGGGCAAAGCCTTCGGAAACGTCGATGACTTCGCCGACGATGCCGATACGGTCCAGGGTTTCGGTCAAAAGCACTTTCATGAAACAATCCTTTCAGGCACGCGTAAGAACAAGAAATTCCCATGTGTCCGGTCGAGCAATTTGACGAGGCGTGCCTGGCTCGGCCTTCGCACGATGGGAAAAGTAAATAGAGCTACCTTAAAATGGGATCTCGCTTTCGCCGACCGGCGGGGCGCCCTCATCGGCGGGGGCTGGATCATAGTCGTCCTGGGGGTGCACGGAAGCGGGCGGTGGAGGCGCGGGTGGTTGCGGGGCCGGCCGTCCGGCGGCGGGGCGCGGCTGATATTGGCGCGGGGCTGGAGCGGGGCGGGCATCGCCGCCGCCATCGGGTTGAAATTCGCCGGGGGCGCTGCGGGCACCGGCCCGCGGCAGGAACTGGAAGCCTTCAATGACCACGCGAATCTTGCTGCGCTTGGAACCGTCCTGGGCTTCCCACTGGTCGAGTTTCAGACGCCCTTCGACAAAAATGGGATCGCCTTTTTTGACATACTTGGAGATCGTCTCGGCCTGGCGGCCAAAAGCGGAGCAGTCGAAAAAGCTGGTTTCTTCCTTCTTCTGGCCTTCCTTATCCATCCAGACGCGATTGACGGCCAAGCCGATCTCGCAAACCGGCGTTTGGCTGGGCAGGTAACTCAATTGCGGATCCCGCGTGAGGTTGCCCATCAGGAACACTTTGTTGAAATTCGCCATGGAATGCTCCTTGTATTGCGGCCCGCGTAATGACGTCCTGTGTTGGCGCAGGCCTGATAATGAAATATCAAAAAACTTCCTGTTAGGTATATATTAGCGTCGGGCCAAATCCGTGCAAGAGAAAAATAACGTAATCCGTAAATCGTAATTCGCAAATCGGTCAGGTTGGAAAAGTGGCAGTGGCGCCCGGCCACTGGTTTCCTGCGGCGCCGATTTACCATTTACGATTTCACGATTTACCGGCCCGCTCAGACCTTATCGACGGCATCCAGATCCGGAACGGCTTCGATGTCCGCTTCATCCTCGGGGACGGCCACCGGCGCAACCGGTCCACGCGGGCCGGCGCTGGGGCCGCCGAAGCCGCCACGGCGGAAGCCTCGGGTGTCGTGCTCATCGGCCACGGGCACCTGCGGGGTCATCGCTTCCATGTCCTTAAGGGCCAGGTGATCGGCCTTGAGGACCAGGACGCGGAGGATATTTTCGGAAAGCTGGACGTCGCGTTCGACGCCGGCGACCTTGGGCCCTTCGCATTTGAAGAAGGCCAGCACGTAGACGCCGCGCTTGTTGCCGTCGATCTCGTAGGCGAGCTTGCGTTCATCCCACTTTTTGAGGAGCAGGATTTCGGCATTAGCGCGGTGGAGGATGTGTTCGACTTCGCCGCGGGCGGCGTCCCAACTGCCGGTGGCATAGCTGGCGTTGAGCAGGAACAGGGCTTCGTATTGTCCGATGTGGATGGCCATGAAACAGGACTCCGTTTGAAACTTCCACCCGAGCAGCGAGCAGCGCGACTCGCGCCACCATGGGATTCACTGCCGGGGGGTGAATTTGTTGATTGACTGAGTGGCTGACTGGCTGAGTGAAAAATCAGTAAATCAGAAAATCAAGCAATCAACAAATTGACCGTCTACTCCTTGGGATTGAAGCGGTTCATCGCTGTCTCAATGCCGTCTGTGGTCCAACATTCTATCGCGTCGACGCTCCGCGTCAGGGCCCCGTCTACCAGCGGCCATTGGTCCGCGGCAAACGGGTTAAGGACATAGCTCTTCTGCGGCACCCGTCCGGGCGGATCGATCCCGATCCGCAGGCGGGCATAATCGACCGGCAACTTGCCGGCCAGGGTAGCCGCGGTACTCACGGCCCGCTGAATATCCGCCAGCCCATTGTGGCCACCGGCCGACCCGGTGGCCCGCAGGCGGATGGTTCCGCAGGGCAGGGCGATGTCGTCGACCACCACCAGGAGGTCGGCGAGGCCCAACTTGTAGAATCCCATGGCCGAGGCGACGGCCCGGCCACTGAGATTCATAAAAGTCATCGGCCGCAGCAGGATGACTTTTTCCGTTCCCACCAGCACGTCGCAGACGAAACTTTCGTGGGCGGTGCGCCAATTGGCGGCGCCATGGCGACGGGCGGTTCGTTCGACCGCCATGAACCCGGCGTTGTGGCGCGTGCGTTCGTATTCGCTGCCCGGATTGCCCAGCCCAACAACCAGCTTCATCAGAACACTTACTTCTTCGGGGCGGCGGCGGCCTTGGCGGCGGGGGCTTTCTCGCCCGGTTTGGCCGCTTCGCCTTCGGCGCCTTCTTCTTCCTTCTTCTTGCCGATGACTTCCGGTTCGGCGGTGACGGCGGCCACCTCGACGGCAGCGACTTCTTCCTTGACCGTGCGTACCTGGCAGACGATCTGTTCGGGATAATTCAACAGCTTGCAGCCGGCCGGGAGCGCGATGTCCTTGGCATGCAGGATGGCATTGAGTTCCATGGTCTCGACATTTACGCGAATGGACGAGGGGATGGCAATGGCCAGCACTTCGAGTTCCAACTCGGGAAGCTGCACTTCCAAGATGCCGCCTTCCTTGGCCCCGATGGGCTTGCCACGGAATTCCAGTGCAACCTTTACCTTCACACGCTGGTGCTCGTCGATGCGCATCAGATCGATGTGCTCGATCTTGATCTGGAGGTAATCGTACTGCACGTCCTGAATCAGGACTTTCTGGGCTTTGCCTTCGATGACCACATCGACCACGTGGGCGCCGCCGTGGATGATCGCTTCGGTTTGCGGACCCGGCAGGGTGACGGAGACGGGGGCTTCGCCATGGCCGTAGACGATCGCGGGAATCTTGCCCCCGGCGCGAATATCCTGGCTCTTGCGGCTGCCGCGTTCGGCGCGAACTTCCGCGATCAACGGGGTGGTTTTATGTTTTTCTGTTACCGTGGCCATGACGAGAACTCCTAATTATTCGAACTTCGAGATTCCAGCTTCTAAATTCCAACTTCCAAGTTCTAATTGCCTTCCTGGCATTTACCGGTCGCTCCCTTACGGTCGCGGCTCCGATCAGATAATCGGTCGCTCCCTTACGGTCGCGGCTCAGATCTCATTTATCGTTTTCCGCCATCGCCGCCGCCGTCAAAGTGTTTGGAGACTGACTCATTAAAGTGGATCGACCGGATCACCTTGCCCAGCAGGGGGGCTACGGAGAGAACCTTGAGCCGTTTGCCCAGTGCTGCGACATGTGGATCCTGGGGTACCGTATCGGTGACGACAATCTGGCTGATCGGCGCCTTGAGCAGGCGTTCAATGGCCGGTCCGGCAAAGATGCCATGGGTGGCGGCCACCTGCACTTCGCGGGCGCCGCGTTCCATCAGGATTCTACTGGCCTCGGCAACCGTGCCGCCGGTGGTGACCATGTCATCAAACATCAGGACGGTCTTGCCGACGATATCGCCGACAATATTAGACATCGCCACCGAGGTGGCGGACTGGCGACGTTTATCGATAAAGGCCAGATCGGCATCGAGCACTTCGGCATACCATGAGGCCGCCTTGAGGTTGCCTGGATCGGGGGAAACAATGACCAGTTTGCCGAGCTTGGCGGCTTCTTCCAGGTAGTAATGCTTGAAGACCGGGGAGGCCAGCAGGTGGTCGACAGGAATATCAAAGAAGCCCTGCACCTGGGCGGCGTGGAGATCCATGGCCACCACGCGATTGGCGCCGGCGGCGGTGATCAGGTTGGCCACGAGTTTGGCGGTGATGGGGGTGCGGCCCTCGCTTTTGCGGTCCTGGCGGGCGTAGCCAAAATAAGGCAGCACCGCGGTAATGCGATCGGCCGAGGCGCGTTTGAGGCAGTCGATCCAGATGAGCAGTTCCACGAGGGATTCGTTGACCGGCATGCAGGTGGACTGGATGATAAAACAGTCGCGGCCGCGGACGTCTTCATCGAGCTTGACGAGCAGTTCGCCATCCGGAAACAGTTCCGTGCGCGCGTTGCCCAGCGGAATGCCGGCGTGTTCGCAGATCAGCCGCGCCAACTGGGGGTTGGACCGGCCCGCGAACACCTTCAAATCGTTTGCCAGATTCGGCATGAGAACTCCGCAAAAAGACAACGCCGCCCAAAGTGCAAGCCCAGCATTCTGACCGATCCGGGCCGTAAATTCAAATCGCGCCACCCAAAGCTGGGGGATCAGGATTCGAACCTGAACAAGCAGAACCAAAATCTGCTGTGCTACCGTTACACCATCCCCCAGGATGGCCACAGGCAGGGTACCAGGCGGGAACCAAAAGGAAGGGCAAATCCTGCGGGGGGCGAAACCGCCCGGCAAGCAGGATCCTAACACGCGGCCCGGCCAAGATTTAGGCTCCCTTTCCCGAGGCCTGCGTCCGTGTCTACCGCGCTACGGACCCAGCATGGCCGCCCGTGGCGACCATTGCCCCTTCTGTGGAAAGTAGCACGACTATAAAGAGTTCTGGCGGCGGGGTCAAACGGGAGCGGGGGCGGGGATTGGCGATTTTTGATTTTCGATTTCCGATTGACGGGGGGGCATTACGGGGGGCACGCGTAAACCGTAAATCGGATTCCTTGGCCTGGGCCGGCACTTAATTGGCGCAGCGCGATAGTCTGCGTCGCGAACGCATGTTGGCGTAGGGCGACCGCTCATTACCGATCGGCCGGCGAAGATCAGACTGCCGCCGCCGCCGCGCTGACGATGTCCGACTCCGAGAGATGACAGTACGCCAGCACGTCTTCGGCCGTTTTGCCGCTCTTGGGCAAGTTGCGCAGGAACAGCGATTGAACCTTGATGCCACTGCCTTTCGCGGCCGCTTCAGCCAGTTCCGACCCAATGCCGCCGATGAAGTTGTCTTCCACCGTCAAAATCGTATGCCCGTGGGCTTGCGCCAGTTGCAGGATCGCGCCGGTATCCATCGGCAGGCAATAGGCATCGATCACGGTGGATTCCACGCCCTGGGCGGCGAGCGTCTTGGCGGCGGCCAGGGCCGTATGCACCATGTAGCCGCTGGCGGCAATCAGTAATTTACGCGCGGCACCCTCGACGGCCTTGCGCACAACCTTGTGGCCGCCGAAGGGGAACATTTCCGTTTCGTTGTACAACACCGCGGTATCGGCGCGCAAGGCGCGCAGGTAACAGGCGCTGGTGTGATCGGCCATTTCCAGCACGATGTTGTAGGTGCTGACGGGATCCGACGGCGTCAGGACGGTGATGGCGGGATTGCCGCGGTGGTCCTTGGCGTGGGCGATGGCGCGCATGAAGCCCACATCGGCGATGGCCATCTGTGACGGACCATCGGCCGCCAGCGTCACCCCGCAGTGCGTTCCGACCAGCTTGATATTGCTGCCGCCGATGATGGCCATTTCCACCTGGTCAAACGCGCGGCTGAGAAACTTTCCGAATGTGGAAACGAAAGGGATCTTGCCGCCGGACGCCAAACCGGCCGCGGCGGACACCATGTTCTGCTCGGCAATCTTACCTTCCAGGAAATGGTCGGGATGATGCTTGGCAAAATCCTGGGCGTAGGTGGAATTCTGCACATCGCAATCCAGCGCTACCACGTTGGGATTGGAATAGCCCAGGGAATCCAGGGCCAGGCCAAACGCCCGGCGCGGCGAGAGTTTCTTTTTGGTGTTGAGCGTGTCGGTGAGCTTGGCCCGTTCGACCGCCTGGCTGAAGCTGGCCGGGCGGGTGGCTTTCTGATGTACTGGGGCGTGCAGCGGCGGGCGGATGCGCAGCACATTGTGCATTTGCTCTTCGGTAATATCGCGGGCGCCCAGGTAGCCCAGGGTATGATCGAGTTCCGCCAGCACACCGGAGAGATCTTTTTCCGCCACAGGAGAGCCGTGATGGCCCAGGCCGTGCTGGCTGGGCGCCCCCCAGCCTTTGACGGTGCGGGCGATCAGGCACAGCGGCTTGCCGAGCGTGTGGGCCTCCTTGATCTGCTTGAGGGCGCCGTCGATCTGCACGGGGTTGTGGCCGTCGATGGTGACGACCTTCCAGCCGAAGGCCTCGGCCTTTTTGGCCAGCACGTCGGAAGACTGGGCATGCGAGACGTAGTCGGACTGGCCCAATTGGTTGCAGTTGAAGATGGCGACAACATTGGTCAGTTTGTGATCGGCGATGAAATCCATGGCTTCCCAGATTTGCCCTTCGCGGGCCTCGCCATCGCCGATGATGCAGAAGACGGTCTTGTCGATCTTATCGATGCGGGCGGCGGCGGCCAGGCCGGCGGCCACCGAAAGGCCCTGGCCCAGCGAGCCGGTGGCGGCATCAAAAAACGGGAAGCCGACCTGCGGATTCGGATGCCCGTCGATGGGGCTCTTGATTTCGCGCAGGGTCAGGCAGTCGGCCTCGTCCATGATCTTGGCCTTGCCACCGGGATAGAACGTGACGCCAATATCGGCACAGGCCGCGTAAATGATCGGCACGGCGTGGCCTTCCGAAAGCACCAGGCGGTCGGACCCATGATGGTGCGGATGTTCCGGATCCCAGCGCATGGAGTGGTACATGAGCACGGTGACGATATGCGCCAAGCTCAGGGCGGTACTGGGATGGCCCGAACCGGCCACCGTGGTGGCGCGGACCGCCAGCTTGCCGATTTGCACCGCTTTGGCATGTACGATCTGATCGAAATTACCCATGGGCAGGCACTCCACATGTAAAAAGGATCGAACGGTCGGCGACACACGGGAAATATAGCCGAGGTGACGCGTTAGTGGTAGGGGGCGCAAGCGGGAACGGCGGCGTCGGGCAGAGGGGGTAGGGGGTTGGAGTTGACCGCCGGAGAGTTTATGATGCTTTTAGTACGAATTTTGACAGTTGAGACGACCGCCATGCACGGACGTATTTTCGCTATTTTGCTGTTGGCTGGCCTGCTGCCGCCGCTGACGGCGCACAGCCAAAGCTTGAACACCGCCCGCCTGCTGGTGGATGATCCATTGACGACCACGGCGCCGGCCACGCAGGTCTTTGGCGCCCTGTTTCCCGGCGATATGGATAGCTCTCTGCTCCATGCCACTACCGTACCGCATGCCGCACTGAATGTGTTTGATCCGCTGCTGGCGGGGGTTTTACTGTACGATCGGCACCTGCCCCGCGGCCAGCGCATGGCGATGGATGAGGAATTGGTCCGCCGGTTGATGCTGACCGCCCCGCCGGCCACCGCGCCGGTGACCACCTACAATCCAGCGGATGAGCCGGTGGTCATGGTGCCCAGCGCCGTGCTGGCTCCGGTGGCGCCCAACGAACCGACTACCCTGATCCCGCCGCTGCTGATTGGCGCAGGCGTGAGTATTCTGGCGCTGCTGGGGATTATTGAGCTGCGCAACCGGGCGCGAGCCAGGGGGTAGCCGCGGAAGCCTGGACTCTGGGCTGATTAGATAAATTCCCGGTCGAAAGTGTATAATTTGCGATGAAGGATTTGCCGGAGACTATATGGTGGTCGCAAACGCACTAATTGCACATCCGCCTGCCGCGCTGACTGGCGCGGCGCTCCGCATCACCGCGCCGCAATATCACCGCATGATCGAGGAAGGGATCATTCCAGAGGATGCCACCACGGAATTGCTCAACGGGTGGATCGTTCGGAAAGATCGCAGCGTGGTTGGAGAAGACCCCATGGGACACAGCCCCTTGCACAGCATGGCGGTAAGTTTACTGACGCAAATTCTCAGCCGCGTAAACAGCGCTGCGTGGCATGCACAGATTCAGCTTCCGATCGCGCTGACGGAACTAAGCGAGCCCGAGCCGGATGCGGCACTCGTACGCGGGCAGCCGCGGGATTACCGGGAGCGGCTTCCGACCGCCGCCGATGTCCTCTGTGTGATCGAGGCGGCGCACAGTTCGCTCGACCGCGATCATGCCGACAAGTTGCCCGCCTACGCGGGCAGCAGCATTCCGCAATATGTTATTGTCAATCTATTGGCCGATTGTGTGGAAGTATACAGCGACCCCGATGCGGCCACCGCCACCTATCGCACCAAGGTCACCGCCAGCCGCGGGCAGAACGTGCGGCTGAACCTGGGGAATGGGGCCTTGCTGGAAGTGGCAGCGGCGGAAGTACTGCCGTAGTTCGTTTGGAGTTCCGCCTTTAGGCGGCCCGGGAGCGCGGGAGGAGGCGACGCGTCGGGTCAGAAACGGAGATGGTGTCGGGAACCTCAAGCCGCTTCGTACGCTGCCGAATCTTCGACCACCGTCCGTAACTGTACGCCGATCGCCTCTAAGATCCGCGCGGCGCGCTCGATGCCAATGTTGTGGTATTCGTTCCGTTCATCGCGCGATACCAGGGCCTCGTCTACGCCCAGGCGCCGCGCCAGTTCCCGCTGGCTCAACCCGCGTGCAATGCGCAAGGACACCAGCAGTTGCCCCAATCCACGAAGGTTGTGCAGTTCCTGAAACTCGCCGCGTTTGAGCCGCTCATAGGCAGCCACCTCTTCCTCCAGTTGCAGGTGGAAAGACCGTAGCGGGCTCATGGCCTTTTTGATCTCTTCGCGCGTAAGGCTCTGGCCACGCAAATGCTCCGCATGCGCCGCCAGACGCTTCTTTTCCTGGGCGACGCGGTCCACCGCTTCCCGATACTCGCTTTCATTTCGGATCATAAATCACCGCACTACCTTTACAATCCCACGTGCCTTGGCGCTCCGCCGCGACCGCCGAAAGGCCGCGGGAAATTCCAATTCGTTTCCAAACGCATCCCGCAGACCCGAGCAGGCGCCCGGCGTATGCGGATATGGTTCCACCCGGTATTGGTGCCACATCGGAAGTTGCCGGTGGGGAAAGCCCGGACTGTGCCGCCGACTGCCCTCGTCCCAAGTCCATATTTTGTGCGGATCCAGAAGATTCAGCTTCCGTTCCAACTCGCCACTGACAAATTCCCGCAGGTCGCAGACAAAGTAGCCGTCGATATCGTTCGGATGCTCTTTATCCTCCGTAAACGATCCATCGATAAAGATGTCCCGAATGCCGACTTCCCAAAGCTGGCCAGCAAGGAGCGCCAGGTTGTCAATTAGATGACTGCGCCAAGGCGCGTCCCAGCTCGGGTATGACGCGCCCCCTGCTGGCCCGGCCACAAGAATCGACGGCCGCAGTTCATCGAGCGTAAGTGGATAATCGCCTGGCGCCAAAACCCCGTCTGCGTTGAATTTCAGCGCTTTTGTCTTGACGACCTCTCATGATGACATTATCGTCATGCTTGACTTGCGAGTCAAGCATGACTCCTCAGCCCAGCCACTCGGCCAGCGCCTCCGCGTAATACGTCAGTACAAAACTCGCCCCGGCGCGCTTGAACGCATGCATGGTTTCGAGCACCACGCCTTTTTCGTCGATCCAGTTGCGGGCCGCGGCGGCCTTGATCATGGCGTATTCGCCGCTGACATGGTACGCCGCGCAGGGCACATCCACGGCATCGGCCACCTGCCGCAGGATGTCCAGGTAGGCGACCCCGGGTTTGACCATGACCACATCGGCGCCTTCGGCCACGTCCAACGTGGCTTCGCGGAGCGCCTCGCGGGCGTCGCGGCGAAAATCCATCTGGTAGCTCTTGCGATCGCCGAACTGCGGCGGGCTTTCGGCCGCATCGCGGAACGGGCCGTAAAAACTGCTGGCATACTTGACGGCATAGGCGACGATGGCCACGTCGGCCAGGCCCGCGCCATCGAGTGCCGCGCGGATGCCCGCCACGCCGTGATCCATCATGCCGCTGGGGGCAATGACATCGGCCCCGGCCTGGGCATGCACCACCGCCTGCTGCCCAAGCAACGCCACGGTCGCATCATTATCTACCGTCCTCGCCCCCTCGCCTCCCTCGACCCCTTGACCCCTCGACCCCTTGACCCCTTGACCCCTCGACCCCTTGACCCCTTCGGTCATCGGCCCGCAATGCCCATGGCTGGTGTACTCGCAATAGCACAGGTCGGTCATGGCGACCATGCCCACGCCGGCATCCTTGGCGCGGCGCAGGGTGGTGCAGACGGCATTGGCCGGGTCGTGGGCGTGTGAACCGGTGGGGTCTTTCTGCGCGGCTTCGGTTACTCCGAAAAGGATGTAGGAACCGACGCCCAGCTTTTCGAGCCGCTGGAGTTCGGTTACGGCCACATCCGGGCTCATTTGAAACACACCGGGCATGGACGAGATTTCGCGCTTAAGCCCATTGCCGTGGCGCACAAACAACGGCATGACAAAATCGGCGGGGCGCAGTGCCGGCCCCGCGACCATATCACGCCAGTGTTGATTCCGCCGCAGCCGCCGCATCCGAATAGGTGAGTTTGTATTCATGACAGCATGATAAACGAAGAGGGGCGAAGCTAGAAACGGGAAATTACGAATGACTAATGACGAATCAAATTCCAATGACGAGGGGTCAAGGGGTCCAGGGGCCAAGGGGAACATTATTGGGAATCGAACCGTCGGGTGATGGGGTCATTGAGCCATTGGCACGGGGCGACGGAAACGGCATCATGGACGGAGGCGGTGGGTCAATTCCAAAGCGGCCTTTCCGGTCAGGTTTGACTTTAGTTTCCGCCAATGCTAGATTTGGCATGAAGGTAACACGTTCCGAGCCGTTTACACGGTCAAATTTGCGGAGGCCGTTTATGTCTTACACGTCTTTCAAAAGAAATCAAAGAAGGGAATTGCCACGCCCAAGCACGACATCAAACTCATCGCGCAGCGGCTCAAGATTGCCCAGGACAAACATGAAGAATGGGAAAAGACTCATCCCCAATGACAAGGTAACTCGTGGTAGCGGAAACATTTTCGCCGACCTTGGCCTGCCCGATGCGGATGAACGCTTGGCGAAGGCGCAAATTGCGCACGAGATCAGCGCCATCATTCAGCGAAAGAACCTCAATCAAAGTGAAGCCGCCAAACAGCTTGGGGTCGATCAGCCCAAGGTTTCCGCATTACTTTGTGGAAAGCTTGCTGGCTTTTCCATGGAAAGGCTCTTCCACTTCTTGAACAAATTGGGCCAGGACGTGAATATCAGAATCGCCCCAGCGGCTACCCAAGAAGCCGGTGTTCATGTGCTTTTGACGGGCACATATTCCTGAAGAATGGCCCGTATCGGCAGCGGAATCCCGCCGCACAAAATCAGTACTCCAGATTCTTTCCCCGCGTCCAGAGCATGCTTCCAGCCAGCACCGCCACAATCACGCCCAGCGAAACTTCAGCGGGGATGTGCACGCGCCACAGGGGCAGCAGCATTTTGACGCCGACGAAGACCAGCACAATCGCCAAGCCCACTTTCAGGCCGGTAAAGCGTTCCATCACCCCGGCGAGCAGGAAGTACAAACTGCGCAGGCCCAGGATGGCAAAGACATTGCTGGTAAACACGAGGAACGCATCGCGCGTGACGGCGAAGACGGCGGGAATCGAATCGACGGCGAAGATCAGGTCCATCAATTCGATGCTCACCAGTACCAGCAGCAGCGGCGTGGCCCAGCGCCGGCCGTCGATGCGGATTATAAAGCGGTGGCCGTGGTAGTCCGGGGTGATGGGCATGAGCCGGCGGGCGAGGCGCACCACGGCGTTGCCGGCGGGGTCGGGTTTCTGGTGGCGCGTCCAGAACAGGCGCAGGCCGCTGAAGATCAGCAGGCCGCCGAAAAAATACAGCACAAAGTTGAACCGCACGATCAGGGCTGAAAGGCCGACGATCATGACGCCGCGCAGCACCAGCGCGCCCAGGACCCCCCAGAACAGCACGCGGTGCTGAAACGCCCGCGGCACGGCAAAGGCGCCCATCAGGATCACAAACAGCAGCACGTTGTCGGCACTGAGCGAAAGCTCCACGATGTAACCGGTCAGGAACGCCAGGAGTGCTTCCCAGCCGGTATCCGGATAGGCGTCGGCCAGGGCCGGATCAATGCCCGGGGGCAGGGTGCCCAGGCCCATCCAATGGTGCCCGTAGGCAAAGTAGAGCAGCACGGCAAAGCCCAGCGCCAGCACCACCGGTACGGCGGCACCAATAAGCGCCTCGCGCCAGCGGATGTCGTGCGGATGGCGGTGGAGCACAAACAGATCCAGTGCCAGGAGAACCAGCACCACGCCCAGAAAACCCATCCATGCTAATAATGGAAAATCACCCATGTCGCATTGGCCTCAGGCATATCACAGTTATGCATGATGGCGATTTTTGACGATTTGTCGATTGTGCCTGCTCCGCTACTGCCTGCACGCCTTTCCGGGTATCCTATTGGGTTGGTTCACGCGGATCGTTTTATCTAAAGGATATCCATGGCTTTGCCTTATCTCACCGCAGATCTGCCCGGCATCGGCGGACAAATCAAAACTGCCATCGAAGACTTTGTGGTGCAGGAAGTTCCCCTCTATCAGCCCGACGGCGTGGGCACCCACTGTTACTTCCTGGTGGAAAAACGAGGCATTTCCACCATGGAGGCGGTGCGGCTGATTGCCCGCGCGCTGGGCCGCAAGAATTTTGACATCGGCTACTGCGGCCTCAAGGACGCCCAGGCGGTCACCACGCAGATGTTCTCCGTGGAGCATGAAGAAACGGCCCGCATCCGCGAATTGCAGGTGCCGCACTTGAAAATCGTGCACATCACGCGGCACCACAACAAGCTCAAGATTGGCCACCTGGCCGGCAACCGGTTCATCATCAAGGTGCGCAATCCGGAATGGGGCCGGGCCGGCGCCACGCTCGATGAGCCGCGGCGCCGCGCTGAGGCGGTGCTGGCGGTATTGGCGCAGAAGGGCACGCCGAACTTTTTTGGCCCGCAGCGTTTTGGCATGCGCAAGGACAATCACCTGCTGGGCTTAAGCCTGCTGCGCGGCGATGCCCAAGGCTTTGCCAACCGGTTCCTGGGGGATCCGGATCCCTCCGTGGATCATGGCAATGTGCTCCTGGCCCGGCAGCATTATGCCAAGGGGAATCTGGACCTGGCCCTGCAACACTGGCCCGGGCATCTGGCCGAGGAACGCCGCGCCATGGCGGCCCTGGTGCACGGCAAGGGGAATCCCAAGAAAGTGCTCTACTGCATCAGCATCAAGCTGCGTCAGTTGCTGGTTTCGGCCCTGCAGTCCCACCTGTTTAATGAAGTGCTTACCCGGCGGCTGGAGCGCATGGGACAGGTACTGCCCGGCGATTTGTGCTGGAAGCATGACAACGGCGCCGCGTTTGCCGTGGATGAAACCCCTGAAGCCGCCGCCATTGAGCAACCCCGGGCCGATGCCCATGAAATTTCCCCCTCCGGCCCGATGTTCGGCCACCGCATGACCGAAGCGCGCGGCGAACCGGGAGCCATGGAGGCGGCGGTGCTTAAGGATCTGGATTTGAAGCTGACCGACTTTGGCGGCCCCGAAGGCTCGCACGGCGGACGGCGGTCGTTGCGTTTCTTTACCAAGGATTGCCTGCTGGACACCGGCGCCGACGAGCGCGGGCCGTACCTGCAATTCGCCTTCACGCTGCCCTCGGGGAGCTATGCGACGGTCTTCCTGGGTGAAATCATGAAGGCGGATGTGGCACTTAACGATTAGCAAACGGCGGGCAATCTGGTGGCGCAGAAAAGCCGCCGGTCACTTGGCCACTCCCTTGGCCACTATTGGCGGTGACGGACGGGTTTGTACGGTTTCTGAAGGGGGTGGTAAATCCCCCGGAAAAAAAAGGGGGCAAAAACGCGAAAACCCGCATGGATAGCGGGTTTGCGGGGGAAAGCGGAGAGAATGGGATTCGAACCCATGGTACAGGTTTAAGCCCAAGACCGTCCAATGGTCGTTTTGAAAAAGTGAGCCTCCCTGCCATCATGGAGATGTTGTAAGTCCCGTGTAGCAGGGAGGCTACGATGTTTTCTATCGGCAAGGAAGCCGTCAAGT
>Ga0316217_10002298_pt1 | contig 23275 bp, 20 predicted proteins | sample 1anoAmetaG_FD_203633 | JGI IMG/M metagenome (GOLD analysis project Ga0316217, IMG submission 203633) | Freshwater microbial communities from Trout Bog Lake, Wisconsin, USA - 1anoA | ecosystem: Environmental > Aquatic > Freshwater > Lake > Hypolimnion/Profundal zone | place: USA: Wisconsin...
GGCCAGAAGCAGTCCAAGAACAACGCCGTGGCCGCGAAGAAAAAAGCGGCGGTGGCCAGCAAGCAGACCGTGGGCAAGAAATAAGCCCGCTCGGTGGACCATCTCTCTTGAATCAAATCAAGAGAGATGTTTTGAATTCCCGCAGCCGCAACCAAAACTTCAACCAGTGGATTTTGTGCCGGCGTTAGGCGCCAACGCGCAATCGAATAAACAGCGGGGTCAGGTCCGTCGCAATTCCCGCGCGTGGGTGATTTCCCGTTTCTTGCATCATCTTGGCTTTCGGGCTTGGCGAAGATAGGCCGTCGTCAAACTAGAGTCCTCCAATTGACGCGCACCGGATGATCCTTGTGCCCGGCGTGCCTGCCAACGCATTCCGCCATGCCCAGCGAAACATTTTATGCCGAATTGCCCGCGGTGACGGAGTTTGAAGCCGTGCTCGATAGCCGCAATTATCATCCCTTGCCGGATGACTGGATGATTTTTGTCGCCGATGTCTGCAATTCCTCCGAGGCGTTGCAACGCGGACTCTATCGCGCGGTCAACATGGTTGGCGCCGCGTGCATCGTGGCCGTCTTGAACGGTTGCCGTGGCACGGCGCTGCCTTATGTATTTGGCGGCGATGGCATGACGCTGGCCGCGCCCGCCTCCCTCGCGTCCGCGATCGAACGCGCGCTGCAAGGCGTTGCCAGAATGGCGGCGAAGCAATTCCATCTTGAACTGCGTATCGGCCGGGTGTCGGTCCGTGAACTGGGCGCCGCCGGGTTCAACGTGGAGGCGGCCAAATACCGTGCCGCCGGCTCGGTGGAACTGGCCATGCTCGGCGGCACGGGGTTGCTCGAAGCCGAGCGGCGCATCAAATCCCCCGGCAGCACTTGGCTGATTCCGCTAAATGCACAGGCGCCGGACGCCGATGTCCGCGGACTTTCCTGCCGCTGGGAACCGCTGCAATCCGAACACGGCGAGATCCTGACGCTGCTGATCCAATCGCGTCTGGCCGGCGCCGAAGCCGACCGCTATTACCAGCAATGTTATTCGCGCCTCCTCGCGTTGACCGGCCTGTCCGCCGAACATTTGAACCCGGTGAAAGTGCGCGCCCTGCATACGGGCTGGCCGCCGAAAACGTGGGACCTCGAATCGCGCATCCACGCGGGTCAGGGCGGACGGCGGGCACGCCTTTGGGCGGCCGCCCGCACCTTGGCACATTCCCTCGGTGGCGCGCTGGTTTTCAACACCGGCCTGGCCACGCCGTGGTTCCATCCGCGCCGCTACCAAAAGGCCTCCGTGGCGCGCTCGGATTTCCGGAAATTTGACGGCCTGCTGCGCATGGTGCTGGATATCCCCGCCGCCAAAATCCCGGCCATTCTGGAATTCCTCGAAGCCGAGCATCGCCGCGGCGCCATCTTCTATGGCCTCCACCGGTCGGGCAGCGCGTTGATGACGTGTGTGGTGTTCTCGTTGCGGCAGGAAAGCCACGTCCATTTGATTGATGGCAACGACGGCGGCTACGCGCTCGCGGCGCTGCAGTTCAAACAGCAGCTCAAAGCCGCGGGCCGGTGAGGCCTGAACCCGGTTGGGTTATTTCGCCTTGACGGTCCAACCCTGTTGAATCGGGGCGTCTCCAGTGTAGGACGCGCGGCTGCGGTCTTCCTGCACGCTCGAAAGAGTGATTTCACCCACCAGTTTTTCGTCGGTGAAAACCACATTGCCCTTGTCATCCTTCACATCGTTTGTCTGATATAGATTCAACTTGTCGCCCTCCTTAAAGCCCTGCTTGGAGCCGAGCGAAATAATGATGGTGTCCTTGCTGGCGACGGCGAGGATTTTGCCCGGCGTGTGCCGCAAGGCTTCGGTGGCTTCATCGGCCTGCTGGGCCAAGCCCTGCTTTTGGCGCACCCGGCCCGACACCGGCAAGTCGGTGGTTTGCACATCCGCGATGATCTGCGCCAGACATTTCTGGGTGGCGTGGCCGAGCGCGCTGTCCATGAATTCATGGTTGCCCATGCTGATGTTGCCGCCATTGCCGCCGACATTGGACCCGACATCGAAGCCGCCGCCTTTTTGCTCCGCCGAGGCGGAGCCGGTCTTGATGATTTTGCGGCTGGCCACGTCCACGAGCCGCCAGTCAATCCGCACGTCGGCGACGCTTTGATGCAGGCCAAGGTTGCCGAAACCGGGGGGTGCAAACCCGCCGAGGCCGATGTGCGAGGTCTGGTTGCCAAACGCGGTCACCTTGGCCGTGAACATGAAATCCGCGGCCGCAAACCCGCCCTTGTCCACCTTCTGCGACTGGTCCACCCAGCCGTCGGCGCCCATGTTGATTTCATTCTTCAGGTCGCCCAGATCATTGATTTCCAGCATTTGGAACTTGTTGAGCTTGCCCAGTTCCGTGGTGAGCATCTCGCCCAAGCCTTCCCCCATGGCGGGTTGCCAGTATTGAATCGAGGTTGAATTGCCGCTGAACGGCGCCACAAAACAGGTCGGGAGATCGTCCCCCAACACGCGGGTGGCGGCCAGCGTCGCGCCAAGTATTATGATGGATAACGTCTGCTTCATGTAAAAATCAGTGCCACATCCGCCGGAACAGGTCAATAGAATATTCAGCGCATATTCAGCGCAATCTTTTTGCTTTGCCGCCTTTGGCATCAAGAGCCGGCTGCGCCTGACGGCGGAGGAACTTCGATTCCGCACGCACGGTGAACCTAAAAGAAAGCTCGTAAAGGCCAAATCGTAAATCGTAAATTTGGGGCCGATGGCCAGGAACATTGTTTATTTCGACCTTGAAACCCAGAGGTCCGCCGAGGAAGTGGGCGGCTGGGGCAACATCGCCAAAATGCGCATGAGCGTGGGGGTGACGTACAGCACCGCCCGCGGCGGCTACATGATTTACGGCGAGAAGCAGGTGAATGACCTCATCGCGGAGCTGCAGCGGGCGGACCTGGTGGTGGGCTTCAATAACCTGCGCTTCGACTACGAGGTGCTGCACGGGTACACGGCGCTCGACCTCACGCAAATCCCCACGCTGGACATGCTCGTGGTGCTGAACGAAAAACTCGGGCACCGGCTGTCGCTGGACTCCATCGCCACGGCCACCTTCGAGGTGGAAAAGACCGCCGAGGGCCTGCAGGCCATCCAATGGTTCAAGGAAGGCAAACTGCTGGAGATCGCGGAGTACTGCTGCTACGACGTGAAAATCACCAAGCTCGTCCACGAGTACGGCCAGCAGCGCCACCAACTGCATTACTTCAACCGATTCAACAAAAAACTGACCGTGCCGGTCACTTGGTGAGCCGCGGCGCCAATCCATAATCGTTTCCCCATGGAACGCCTCCTGGCCACCTACTTGATCGAAACGCCGCTGCCGGTGGCGCAGGCGGCGGCGGTGCTGGCCGGCGAGCAATCGTCCGGCACCTTCGTGGCCGTGCCGGGGGAAACCGAGGATTTGAAGGCGCGTTTTGCCGCGCGGGTGGAAAAAATCACGCCGCTGGAAACCGTCGCCGCGCCCAGCCTGCCCGGCACCCGGGGCGCGCCGCCCGGCGCTTATCAGCGCGCGGAAGTGGTGGTCTCTTGGTCGGTGGAAAACGTGGGCCACAATCTCCCCACGCTGGTCTCCACGGTCCAAGGCAACCTGTACGAGCTGTCCCAATTTTCCGGCCTGAAGCTGCTGGACCTGGAATTTCCGGCGTCCTTCGCGGCGCATTTTCGCGGGCCCAAATTCGGCGTGGCGGGCTGCCGCCAACTGACGGGCGTGCAGGCGCGTCCGCTCATCGGCACCATCATCAAGCCCAGCATCGGTCTGGCGCCGCACCAAACCGCCGAGCTGGTCCAAACCCTGGCCGGGGCCGGGATTGATTTCATCAAGGACGACGAATTGATGGCCGACCCGCCGCACTCGCCGTTGGCGGACCGGATCCAGGCGGTGATGCGCGTGCTCAACGCCCACACCGACCGCACGGGCAAAAAGGTGATGTACGCGTTCAACATCAGCGACGAGCTGGACGCCATGCGGCGGCACTACGACGCCGTGGTCCAGGCCGGGGGCACCTGCGCGATGATTTCGCTCAACAGCGTGGGATTGGCGGGTACGAAAAAGATTTGCGACCTCGGCGCGCTGGCCATCCACGGCCACCGCAACGGCTGGGGGGCGCTGAACCGGCATCCGCTGCTGGGCCTCGAGTTTGCCGCGTATCAAAAGATCTGGCGGCTGGCGGGCGTGGACCAGCTTCACGTCAACGGCATTGCCAACAAATTCTGGGAGAACGACGACTCGGTGGTGCGCTCGATCGCGGCGTGCCGCCAGCCGCTGGCGGGGGGCATGACGGTGCTGCCGGTGGTGTCCTCCGGCCAGTGGGGCGGGCAGGCGCCGGAGACCTACCGCCGCACCCAGACGGTTGACCTGCTGTACATGGCGGGCGGCGGCATCCTGGCGCACCCCGACGGCCCGGCGGCGGGGGTGCATTCGCTGCAAAAATGGTGGGCCGCGGCGGTGGAGGGGCTGACGCAAGAACAGGCGGCGGCGAAATATCCGGAATTAATGAGATCACTCGAAAAATTTGGAAAGAAGTGACGAATGAAACTGCTGCTCACATTTTACGGCGACGATTTCACCGGCTCAACGGATGCGCTGGAGCAGCTCACCCTGGCCGGTCTCCGCACGATCTTGTTCCTTGCGCCGCCCACGCCGGCGCAGTTGCGGTCGTTTCCCGGCCTGCAAGCGGTCGGGGTCGCGGGCCTGACGCGGTCCATGACGCCGGCGGCCATGGAAAAGGAATTGCGCCCGGCACTGAAACGGTTGAAGGCGCTGGGCGCGCGCCATGTGCATTACAAGGTGTGCTCGACGTTTGATTCGTCGCCCGCGATTGGCAGCATTGGGTGCGTGATGGACGTGGCGGCGGAGCTTTTCCCCGCGCCTTTCATCCCGGTGCTGGCCGCCGCGCCGGGCCTGGGGCGCTACACGGTTTTCGGCACCCACTTTGCGCGGTACGGCATCGGCAGCGCCGGCCGGATTCACCGGCTGGACCGGCACCCGGCCATCAGCCGGCACCCGGTGACGCCCATGCGGGAGGCGGATTTGCGGCAGCATCTCAGCCGGCAAACGAAGAAGCGCATCGCGCTGTTTGATATTTGGCAGGTCGGCCGGCCGGAGCCCGAGGGGCGCGCCGCGCTCAAGGCCCTGCTGGCCGAGAAGCCCGATGCGGTGCTGTTCGATGCCGTCTATGAGGCGCAATTGAAGCAGATTGGCGGGTGGATTGATGCCTATGCCAGCCCGCGTCGGCCGTTGTTCAGCATCGGTTCGTCCGGAATCGAAGCGGCTCTGGCGGCGCATTTCAACGTGCGCCGGCGCCGAGCAGACTTAGGCCGCAGCCGCATGGCCCCGGGCCGCGCCGTGCCGGTGGTGCTGGTCGGTTCGGGGAGTTGTTCGCCGGTCACGAGCGGACAGATCGCCTGGGCTTTGAAGCATGGCTTTGACGAAGTGAGGCTGAACGCCGCCAAGCTGGCGGCCAAACGGACGGCCGCGCCCGAAATTGTGCGCGCCTCCACTGCGGCGATGCAACGGCTCCAGGCGGGCCACAGCGTCATTGTCCACACCACGCGGTCGGGGGCGGACAAGCGGATTGCGGCGCGCTTGAAAAACCGGACGGCGTCCGTGCTCGGGGGGGCGCTGGGCCGGGTGCTGCGGGGCGTCGCCGGGCAATGCGCCGTGCCCCGGCTGTGCCTTGCCGGCGGCGACACCTCGAGTTTCGCGGCGCGGCAACTGGGTATCGAGGCGCTGGAGATGATCGCGCCCCTGACGCCCGGCGCGCCCTTGTGCCGGACCATCGCTCCCGGTTCGCCGGCGGATGGCTTGGAAGTGGTGTTCAAGGGCGGGCAAGTGGGCGGCGAGGATTATTTCGAAGTGGTCCGACGCGGGACCAGCCGGCGCGGCTGAGTTCTGTATAGATTTATGAAACCTAAGAAGCTCGGATTGATTCACACCTCGGCCACGCTGGTGCCGGTGTTTGCGCAATTGTGCAAGGAAAAGCTGCCCGGCGTGGAGACCTTCAACATCGCGGACGACAGCCTGGTGAAGAACATCATGGCCGCCGGGCGGCTGACGGCGAGCATTGCGCGCCGCGTGGCCGGTTATCTGGAATCCGCCGAGCTGGCGGGCGCTGATTACATCCTGGTCACCTGCTCCTCCATCGGCCCGGCAGTGGAAGCCGGCGCCAAACTCACCGGCGTGCCGGTGTTGCGCGTGGACCAGCCGATGGCCGACCAGGCCGTGGAGCTGGGCCGGCGCATTGGCGTCATTGCCACCCTGCGGACCACGCTGGAGCCCACGGCGGATTTGATCCAGCGCCGGGCGGCCCTCGCGGGCAAGCCGGTGGAGCTCGTGTCGCGCCTGGCCGAAGGCGCGTTTGAGGCGCTGATGAGCGGCGATGCCGCGCGGCATGACGCCACCGTGGCGGCGGCCTTGCAGGAATTGTCCCGGCAGGTGGATGTCATCGTGCTGGCGCAAGCTTCCATGGCGCGCGTGGTGGACACCCTGCCCGCCGCAGACCGGCGCGTGCCGATTCTGGCCAGCCCGGGCATCGCGGTGGATTACCTGGCGACGGTGCTGTAGAAGAACCACCTCGTGCATCCGCCGGCAAAAACTCCGCTGTATTCGACCGTTGCCTTGGCGGGCTTCCCCGCAGCCGGACTCGGGTTGGCGGGCCACTGGCAGCCGGCGCTGATTTGGCTCCTGACGGCGTTCGCCATTTCCCTGCGCTTCTCGAAACGCTTTCGCGGCTACCAATTCACCGCGTGGATCGTGGCGGTGGTGGTGGCGGCGACGCTGTATCCGGAGCACATTCTGCATGTGGCCGGCTTCGACATGCGCAACCGGTGGGCCATGCTGATCGCCATCCAGCTCGTGATGTTTGGCATGGGCACCCAAATGAGCCTGCGGGATTTCGCCGGCGTGGTCCGCGCGCCGCGCGGAGTGTTGGTGGGGATCCTTTGCCATTTCACGGTGATGCCCATGGTGGGGCTGGCCCTCACGAAGATCTTCCGGTTCCCGCCGGAAATCGCCGCCGGCGTCATTCTCATTGGCTCCTGCTCCAGCGGGCTGGCGTCGAACGTGATGGCCTACATCGCGCGCTCGAACCTGGCGCTGTCGGTGACCGTCACGGCCGTGACCACGATGATCGCGCCGGTGATGACACCGTTTTGGATGAAGGTGCTGGCCGGGGCGCTGGTGCCGGTGAGCTACTTCAACATGATGGTGGAAATCGTCAAGATCGTGCTGGTGCCCATCGGCGCGGCGCTGCTGCATGATTATCTGAAACAGGCGCCGCCGGCGGGCCGGCGCATCGTCCTGGCCGTGGCCAGCTTGGGTGCGGCCTGGCTGCTGTTCCTGCTGCTCGGGGGCTGGACGTTCCTGCAAGCCCGCCTGGCCGCCGACGCGCTGACGGCGGTGGCGCTCGGGGGCTTCCTGCTCGGCGCCGCGGTCATCGGCGTGAGCTATCATTTTGTGGTCCAGCGCCAGCCGTGGCTGGATCGCTTGATGCCCGCGCTGGCCATCGTGGGCATCTTATACGTGACAGGCATGACCACGGCGGCGGGGCGGGACAACCTGATGAAGATCGGCGCGTGGCTGTTTGTGGCGTCGCTGCTGCACAATGGGGCGGGCTATTTCTTTGGTTATTTTCTGAGCCGCGCCAGCGGGCTGGACCGGTATTCGGCGCGCAGCATCGCCTTTGAAGTGGGCCTGCAAAACGGCGGCATGGCTAGCGGCCTGGCCAACGCCATGGGCAAGCTGGCCACGGTGGGGCTGGCGCCGGCGATCTTCATCGTGTGGATGAACATCAGCGGCTCCCTGCTGGCGAATTACTGGCGCAAGCGCCCGGTCCGGCCGGACGCGTCGCCAACTTCATCCTCGTGAGGGGGTGAGACAAATGTTTTTTACACCTTTTGGCCCGTTCGCTATCCTGCGGTGATGAGTATTGTTTTTTCCAAATATCACGCACTGGGCAACGATTACATTGTCATTGATCCCAAGCATCTGCCCACGCCGCTGACCGTCGAACAGGTCCAGCGGATCTGCCATCGCAACTTTGGCGTGGGCTCGGACGGTATTTTGCTGGGACCGCTGCCGGCCCAAAATGCCAAGTGCGCCCTGAAGATTTACAATCCCGACGGCAGCCTGGCCGAGAAGAGCGGCAACGGCGTACGCATTTTTTCGCGCTATCTGTGGGACACGCGGTTCGTGGGCAACGACGAGTTCGCCCTGCAGACCGATGGCGGGCTGGTGCGGTCAACGGTGTTCGACGGCGGCAAAATGGTGCGCGTGGAAATGGGTCAGGTCAGCTTTGCCAGCGACAAGATTCCCGTGACCGGTCCGTCACGCGAGGTCATCAACGAAGCCATTACGGTGGGCGGCCGCACGTTTGTGTTTTGCGCCGCGACCATTGGCAATCCGCATTGCGTGCTGCCGCTGCCGGAGATCAGCGCCGCGCTGGCGCACGAATTCGGTCCGCTGCTGGAAGTGCACCCCAATTTTCCGCGCAAGACCAACGTGCAGTTTCTCAAGGTGCTGGACCGGGCGAACCTCCAGATTGAAATTTGGGAGCGCGGCGCCGGCTACACCCTGGCCAGCGGCAGCAGCAGCAGCGCTGCGGCCGCCGTGGCGCACAAGCTCGGCCTCGTGGACCACCACATTTCGGTGCATTGCCCCGGCGGCATCATCCAGATCGAAATCCGTGAGGGCTATGACATTTTGATGACCGGCGGCGTGACCAAGGTTGCGGAAGGCGTGATCAGTCCGGAGATGTTTGGCTGAAACCGGGCGCCGGGCTGGCAGATGGGATTATATGGCTTCCGGCTGTCAGCTGCGGTTCCTGAAAAATGATTGAGACCTTGTAGGTTATAGTCAGCCGTATTATTTGCGGGTTTTCAGCTTAATTAATGGTGTGGTTCGTGACCGCGCGAGGGCCTTGCTACCCTCATTTATACCCTCTTTCAAGGATAGTACCCTCTTTCGCCATTTTGCGCCCGGGCCGCGGCCAAGACATTCGATGCGCCCGGCGGCTTTCAAATCGCGCAGCCGAAGCCGGATCAGCTCGCGGCTGACGCCGGGACAGGCGCGTTCCAAGTCGGTGATGCCGAATTCGCCGACGGTGGCTTCGATGGCGTGGTCCACGAGTTCGGTTTTCGCGCCACGCCGGGAATTCATGTCGCTGGCACGCTGCTCGAACTCACCATAGGCACGGCGGGTGATGGCCAGGAAGTGATTAAGCCACGGTAGCAGGTCGTGCTTGCGGTCGTGCCAGCGTTGGGAGCTTTTGTGCAGTACGTGGTAGTAATCTTCCTTCGCCTCTTCGACGAGCCGTTCCAGGCTGATGTAGCGCCCGACTTGGTAGCCATGCTGGTAAAGCGCGAGCAGTGTCAGGAGGCGGGACACGCGACCATTGCCGTCGCGGAACGGATGGATGCAGAGGAAATCGAGAACGAGCGCGCCGATGGCAACGAGCGGCGGGATGTGATCCTGATCAATGGCATGGCGATAGACCAGGCAAAGTTCATCCACCGCGGCCGGCGTGGCCTTGGCGGCAACGCATTTGAACCAAATGATGGGCGCGGCACCGGGCCGAAGTTCGATGACTTCGTTGTCCACTCGCTTAAACTGGCCGGCATCGCCGCGGCCTTCCTGGCAAAGTTCATGCAGGCGGCGTATTAAGTCCGGAGTGATTGGAAGGTTTTCCGCTTTCGTGTGGATGAGATTCAACGCGCTGCGGTAGCCAGCAATTTCCTGTTCGGACCGGTTTTTGGGGTGGGCGTGGCCGAGGACGAGTGGGCGCAAACGGTCCGCGGCGACGGTGACGCCTTCGATGCGGTTGGAAGACTCGGCACTTTGCACCAACGCCATTTCGCGCAGGGCTTTGAGCACCTGGGGCGACTGACGGGTGTAGAGCTCCTGTTTGCCCTTGGCCTCGGCGAGGTCGTTGAGCAGCCAGTTGGTGCTCATCGGCACGGAAAAGTCACGAAGCCGGTGGTTGCGGAATGAATTCATGCGCCCAGAGTGTGGTGGCATCCTATTCCAAAACATGACGGGGGCAACTAAAAATGAATTTTGACGGCGGGCTGGCTAATGGCAAACACGGAATTGAAAAATGGACTCGGAGCGGCGAGGCTGACCGGCGATGGCGCGCCAGATTCGGATTCAATGTGTTGACACCATTTACAATGTAACGGCACGAGCTAACCAAATCCTGGCGACTTTTGGGCCGGGTCCATACTTGGCCCGCCGGCGTCACCCCTCCAGAATCGCCGTGGCCGCCGCGTAATGTTCCGTGTGGCTCAGGCTGACGAGGAGTTGCTTGGCGCCGCGCTCGGCGAATAATTCCTCGCCCTTGCCGTGCAACACCACGAAGGGCTCGCCGGAATTGCGCCGCCGGATTTCCATGTCCTGCCAGCCCAATTGCGCGCCGATGCCAGTGCCAAAGGCCTTGGAGATGGCTTCCTTGGCCGCAAAGCGCGCCGCCAAAAACGGCGCCGGCCGGCGATGCGTCAGACAATAGGCGATTTCATCCGGCAACAGAATGCGGTTGACGAACCGGTCGCCGAATTTCTCATGCGAGGCCGCGATGCGCGCCACCTCAATTATGTCAATGCCGGTTCCGAGGATCATAGGTTCGCCGCGACGGCCCTGATTGGCAGAGCGATTGCGGCTGTGCGCGCAATTTAAGCGCAACCGGCCGCCAGGGCAAACGCTAGTTTTTAATTCGTGGAAATTCGTCCAAAATCTGCGACAGTACCTCCGGCGATGACAACGGCAAATAAGATCACCATCCTGCGGATTTTGCTCGTGCCATTTTTTGTGGTGGAGGTCCTGTATTATGTACAGTCCGGCAATGAGCTGCATCGCCTGCTGGGGCTGATCGCTTTTGCCGTGGCGGCAATCCTGGACGGCGTGGACGGCTATGTGGCGCGCCATTACAACCAGCGGAGCGAGTTGGGCACGCTGCTGGACCCCATCGCCGACAAGCTGCTGCTGGCGTCGGGGATCGTGGTTTTAAGCTTTGATCATGGTTCGCGGCTCGGCCAGATTCCGCTGTGGCTGACCGGCACCATCGTTGGCCGCGATTTGCTAATGGGGTTGGGCGCGGTGACGGTCCGGTTGGTCGTGGGCCAGTTGGTGGTGCGTCCGCGCATCACGGGGAAGATCGCCACCGTGTTTCAAATGGCGATTGTGCTGTGGATCCTGTTGCGCTGGGACATCACTTTCAAGGAACCGTGGTTGAAGCTGTGGATTCTGGGCGCGGGCCTGTTCACCGGGGTCTCGGGGCTGCTGTATGTGTGGGATGGCACGCAGCAATTGAGTTCGCATCCCTCCAGCTCGGCCACGCCCAAATAGACCGCCATGCCGGACATCGTTCTCGCCACGCTCAACGCCAAGTTCATCCATGCGGCCTTTGGATTGCGCTATCTCTTCGCCAATCTGGGCGAGCTGCAGCCGCGCGCGGTGCTCGCGGAGTTCGACATCAACCAGCGCCCGCTCGATATCGCCGAAGCCCTGCTGGCGCGCGAACCCATGATCATCGGCCTGGGCGTCTATATCTGGAACGCCACGGAATCCGCGGAGGTCGTGGCGATCATCAAGCAGCTGCGGCCGGAGATCAAAGTCCTCCTCGGCGGCCCGGAAGTCAGTTACGAAACGGAAGCGCAGGAAATCGTCCGGCTCGCGGATCACGTCATCACCGGGGAGGCGGATTTGAAATTTGCCGAAGTGTGCCGCACCTTGCTGGCGGGGGAACCGCCGCTGCCCAAAATCATTCCGGCCGGGCTGCCGGACTTTTCCCGCCTGGTCCTGCCTTACGAATGTTACACGGACGCGGACATCGCCCATCGCATTGTCTATGTGGAGGCGTCGCGCGGTTGTCCCTTTACCTGCGAGTTTTGCCTGTCGTCCCTGGATATTCCCGTGCGCGCGGTGCCGCTGGACGCTTTTTTCGGTGAGATGCAAAAGCTGCTGGAGCGCGGTCTGAAGCAATTCAAGTTTGTGGATCGCACCTTCAATCTCAATGTGGCCACCAGCAGGGCGATCCTGGAGTTTTTCCTGGCGCGGCACCAGCCGGGGAATTTCTATCATTTTGAGATGATCCCCGACCGGCTGCCGGCGGAGCTGCGCGCCGTCATGGTCCGCTTTCCGCCGGGTGCGTTGCAATTCGAGGTGGGCGTGCAGACGTTCAACCCGGAGGTGGGGCGGCTCATCAGCCGGCGGCAGGATTACAATCGGCTCGCGGATAATTTCCATTTTTTGCGGAGCGAAACCAACGTCCACATCCATGCCGACCTGATCGTCGGACTGCCCGGCGAAACCGTGGCGAGTCTCGCCGCCGGCTTTGACCGGCTCGTCGCGCTGGGCCCGCAGGAAATCCAGGTGGGCATTTTGAAACGGCTCCGCGGCACGCCCATCGTGCGGCATGACGTGGAATGGCGGATGATTTACAACGCGCAGCCGCCCTATGAGATCTTGCAGAACCGGCTGATTGATTTCGCCCTGATGCAGCGGCTGCGGCGTTTCGCCAAATATTGGGATCTGATCGGCAACAGCGGGAATTTCCCGGAAACCACGCCGCTGCTCTGGCGCGGCGAATCGCCGTTTGCGGCGTTCCTGCGCCTGACTGACTGGCTATACGCGCGCACCGGCCGGACCGACAGCATCGCCCTGGCACGGCTGGCGGAACTGCTTTTTGAGTTTCTCACCAAAGAATTAAAAATGGACGCGGCCGGCGTGGCGGAAAGCGTGGCGCGGGACTGGCAGCGGGGCGGCCGGCGGGACGTGCCGGAGTTTCTGCGCGGTTTTTTGCTTGCAGCGCCGCGACCCGGTGCGCCGGCTAAACAGACGTCCCTGCCAAAACGCCAGGCCCGGCACCTGGGAGGCAAAAATCTTCTGCCTGGCCCAAAGCTTGAATGAGCGGCCCCTCTTGCGGAGCGCGACTGTGTCGGACACCAGTCGCAGACGCGTGGCCAGTCAGAAGACCTGTCGAGCAGTTCAAGCCCATTGACTGGCGAGGGTTGCTGCGGCTGGCTTTTCAGCATAGCCGCGCTCCGGCATCACCGTGTAATCCGCTTTCAGTCGGTATGGGCGTTTCATAGAAACGCCTACTGCCGTTTTATGGGCTTTCCCAGTAGCTTTCAGATCTTTGTGTCCCACCCACCCGCACGGCATCTGGCGGCGTAATGATTCGCCTTCAGCCCGCGCGGCATTTATGCTGTCGGGCTTTGATGAACTGGGTGGCCGCCACATTGTTGTCCGCGTTTTTTCTGGGCATTTACGACCTCTGCACCAAGCACTCGGTGCGGGCCAATGCCGTGACGCCGGTGTTTTTCTTCAGCACGCTCACGGGCGCGCTGGTGTGGCTGACGCTGCTGGCCGCGGATGCGCTGCATCCGGGCTGGCTGCCGGCCTCGCTGGTCACGGACCCGCTGACCTGTCGGCAGCATTTGCAACTGCTGCTCAAGTCCGCCATCGTCGCTTCGTCCTGGGTCGGCACCTACTACGCGCTCAAGCATCTGCCGCTCTCGCTGGGCGCGCCCATCCGCGCCACCAGCCCGCTGTTGACCCTGGCGGGCGCGATTGTATTCCTGGGCGAGCGGCCGACCGGGCTGGAATTGCTCGGCATTCTGACCACCCTCGCGTCGTTTGTGGGATTGTCCGTCGCGGGCGCGCAGGAGGGCGTGCATTTCCATCGCAACAAATGGTTCTGGTCGCTCATCGTCGGCAACCTGTTCGGCGCGGTGAGCGCGCTGTACGACAAATATCTGCTCGGCACGGCGCATTTTAGCGTGCCCACCGTGCAGTGCTGGTTCTCGATTTATCTGCTGGTCCTGTTCGCGCCGTTCACCTTGGGCTGGAAACTGCGGCTGTGGCCGCGCAATGAATTCACCTGGCGCTGGAGCATCCCGGTCATCGCCCTGGCCCTGCTGGTCGCGGATTATTTTTATTTCTGGGCGTTGCGGCACCCAGATGCCCTGGTCGCCGTGGTGATGAGCCTGCGCCGCGCCAACACCCTGGTGGCCTTCCTCGGCGGCGTCCTGTTGTTCAAGGAAGTGAACGGATGGAAAAAACTCCCGGCCGTGCTGGGTATTTTGGCGGGAATTGTGCTGACGATCCTCGGCCGGCGCTGACTTGGCCACGTAACCGGGATTAGGCAGAGGATGAACGATCGCGTAAACCGGCTGGTCGGGCCGGAGCTAGGCGGGGACCGGTAGGGCGCACCTGTCATTCGCGGCTGTTTCGAAGTGTGAGTTTTTGTCTCACAACGGATGATTCGGAACCGCCGCAAACAGCCTCGCCTTTTTCCGCGAACAGCGGTAATTCTGTGCTCATGCCGGTTCCTGAAACAACGTCTGCCGAGGCCTTCGAGCATTATGTTGGCGGGCAAGTGGTGATGGCGTGTCGCGGCGAGGCGTGGCGTGACCTCAAGGCGTGGATCATCGCCCCGCCGCGCAACGTCGAGATGGTATCGCTGCCCGCCGTCAGCGAACCGTTTCTGGCTTGGAGTGTTTCGGGCGAAGCCGAATTTCAGGAGCGCGAAGGCAATCAGCCGTGGATCGCGCATCGCATCAAGAAAGGCTCTTTTTTTCTCACCTCCGGCGGGGCGCCTTACGTTTGCCGCTGGAAGGCCGTGGGCAGCGAACCGTTTCAATCCATGGCGGTGTTCATCGCCCTGCCGCTGTTACAGCGCGCGCTGGCGGAGGTTTTCGGCGACGCCGCGCCGCGCGCCCGGCTGCGCGACCTTTCCGCGTTTCACGACCCGGCGCTGAATGCGCTGATGGAGCGCGTACACGAGGAATTGCTGCGCCGGCACGCCAGCGCCATTTTCTTGCAAGGCATCGCGCAGGCCATCGCCATCCATCTGGCGCGAAACTACACCGAAACGGTCAGGGAGTCGCATAGCGGCAGCCCGTCCCTGCCCGGCTTCAAGCTCCGGCAAATCTCCACCTGGATGGCGGAACACCTGGCCGAAGATTTCAATCTGGATCAACTGGCGGCTCAAGCGGGCGTGAGCAAGTTTTACTTCACGCGCCTGTTCAAGAATGCCATGGGCGTGTCGCCCTCACGCTACCTGTTGACCCTGCGGATGGACGAAGCCAGACGACGGCTCCGCGAAACGAAGCGGAGCGTGGTGGACATTGCCTTGGATGTCGGCTACGCCAACCCCAGCCATTTCGCCCGGTTTTTCCGCCGGGAAACCGGCCTTTCGCCCAGCGATTATCGCCAGCAGCGTTGACGCCGCCGGCCGCGGCGGTCGCTTTGCTCGTGCAGAGATGCTGACGCCGGGTGGCGCAAAACTGGTTGTTGGCCATCGGCCGTTATGCCACCGTAGGTGATGCTCAAAGAAAGCACCCAAGTGTGTCGGTGCGTCAAACACCGGTTGGCGGTCAGTCGGCGAATATCGGCACCGAAATCGGAGCGAACGAATGGATGCAGGAATGCCGCCGGGACCGGGATGCTAGCTTTATAAATCCGGCTCAAGATTGATTGCAAAGAACAAGCTGAACATTTTATGATCAAACACATTATCGGCACGACTATCATAGGGGTGCTGGTCCTTAATTCCATGCCCGGCAACGTCGCGACTGCGGAGTCCGCTCCCAGCGGTACAGACAGCCTGATTTTCGACACCAAAAGATTCACGGTCAAGACCCTCACCGTGGGCAAGCAGACTGTCGCCTACCGCGCCTACGAGGGCATTGTGTATGTTGCGAAACCTGTGGACACCAACTACGAGCGCCTGAATTTTTACGCGCCGGTGGACTATTATGAAGGCAAATCCGTTGGTGGGTACACTGCCGAGACCGCGCCCATCTTCATCCCGAACAGCGTCGGTGGTTACATGCCGGGCCGGGCCGGCTCGCCGGATGATTTCGGCGGCCTGGGTGGTCCCGGACCCGGAGGCCCCGCCGGCGCTGGTGGTCCGCCGCCAAGCTGGAACAATCCCCCCAGCGCCATTGCCGTGGCCTTGTCCAAAGGCCTGGTCGTGGCGGCGCCCGGGGCGCGCGGGCGCACGTTGCAGGACCCGAGCGGTCATTACACCGGCAAGGCCCCCGCGTGCATCGTTGACCTGAAAGCTGCGGTCCGTTACCTGCGCCACAACGACAAAATCATGCCCGGCGATGCCGAAAAGATCATCTCCAACGGCACCAGCGCCGGTGGCGCTCTCTCTGCCCTGGTGGGCGCCACTGGCAACAGCTCAGACTACGAGCCATTTCTCAAAGCCATCGGGGCCGCCAATGAACGCGACGACATCTTTGCCGCCTCCTGCTATTGCCCCATCACCGATCTGGAGAACGCGGATATCGCCTATGAATGGCTGTTCAACGGCATCAATACCTATGAGAATTGGGGCCGCAAAGGCACCATGAACCCGGAGCAGATAAGAATTTCCGACCAATTGAAGTCGCTGTTTCCAGCCTACCTGAATGGCTTGGGCCTGAAAAATGCGGACGGCGCGGCGTTGACCCTGGACGCGGACGGCAACGGACCCTTCAAGGATTATGTCAAATCCTTCGTCATCGCGTCGGCCCAGAAAGCTTTGGCCGGCGGCAAGGATTTATCCGGACTAACCTGGCTTACCATCAAGGATGGCACCATCACCGACATGGATTTTGGCCAGTTCATTGTTTACGCGACCCGCAAGAAGTCGGCTCCCGCCTTTGATTCTCTGGACGACAATGCGCCCGAGGTCAACCTGTTTGGCACGGCGACGATTAACAATCAGCACTTCACGCAATTTTCAAAAGACCATAGCGCCGATCATTCCCTCGCGGGTGCGACCATTGTGAAGATGATGAATCCGATGAATTATATCGGGACACAAGGGGTCACCACCGCGCCGCACTGGCGGATTCGACATGGCACCGTTGATCGCGACACGTCCCTGGCCATTCCGGTCATCCTGGCCACGAAATTGCAGAACCGCGGCTTCAACGTGGACTTTGCGCTGCCGTGGGGCGTGGGACACAGCGGCGATTACGACTTGAACGAACTCTTTGCTTGGATCAACCAAATCTGCCGTTAAATTTCGAGCAATAACAGAACAGGTGGTGCAACTCCGTATGCGACAATTTGGCCATCCTGTTGTACAGTCATTTCAATATTTGAAACCAAGATTAAAATTATGAACACGACCAAAACCAAAGCCTACGCCGCACAAAGCGCGAGTTCACCCTTGGCCGCCGCCACGATTCCCCGCCGCGAGCCTACGCCGCGCGACGTGAAGATTGAAATCCTCTACTGTGGCATCTGCCACTCCGACCTGCATTACGCCCGCAACGAGTGGAGCAGCGTGATGCAAACCGTTTACCCGTGCGTGCCGGGCCATGAGATCGTGGGCCGGGTCACCACGGTCGGTTCCGCCGTGACCAAATTCAAACCCGGTGACGTGGTCGGGGTCGGCTGTCTCGTGGATGCCGACCTGTCCTGCCCGCACTGTCGCGCGGGTAACGAGCAGTTCTCGCCCAGCCAGGTGTGGACTTATGGCGGCACGGACAAGCACCTCGGCCTGCCCACTTACGGCGGCTATTCGGAAAGCATCGTCGTGGATGAGCATTTCGTCCTCCGCGCGCCGAAGAACCTCCCGCTGGCGGCCGTCGCGCCCCTGCTGTGCGCCGGCATTACGACCTATTCGCCCTTGCGCCACTGGAAAGCGGGTCCGGGCAAAAAAGTCGGCATCGTTGGCCTGGGCGGTCTCGGACACATGGGCGTGAAGTTTGCCCGCGCTTTCGGCGCGCACGTTGTGGTCTTCACGACTTCTCCCGGCAAGAAGGACGACGCTCTCCGCCTTGGCGCGCACGAAGTGGTTCTTTCGCGCAACGCGGATGAGATGCAAAAGCACGCCGGCAGTTTCGACTTCATCCTCGATGCGGTCGCCGCCCTGCACGATGTCAATGCGTTGCTTAATCTCTTGAAGGTGGACGGCAACCTCACGCTCGTCGGCGCGCCGGAGAAACCTCATGCCATCTCCGCGTTTTCGCTGATCATGGGCCGGCGCAGCCTGTCGGGCTCGCCCATCGGCGGCATCGCCGAGACGCAGGAGATGCTTGATTTCTGCGCCCAGCACCAGATCACTGCGGACGTGGAAACCATTCCCATCCAGAAGCTCAATGAAGCCTACGACCGCATGGCCAAGGGCGATGTGAAATACCGGTTCTCGATTGACCTGGCTTCGCTCAAATCGGAATAAAAAGCCAGTCCGGAAAGGATTCAATTATGGAAATAGCACGAAATGGTTCACAGCCATCCAATAAAGGCCCGGCGGACTGGTTCACCGGCACCGTGCGCATTGACTCGCCGTTCAAGGGGAGCGAGCCCGCCCGGGTGGGCGGCGCGATCGTCACGTTTGAACCCGGGGCCCGCACCGCGTGGCACACGCATCCACTGGGGCAAACGCTCATCGTGACCGCCGGCTGCGGACGCGTCCAACGCGAAGGCGGTCCGATTGAGGCCATCCATCCCGGGGATATCGTCTGGTTCCTGCCGGGCGAAAAACATTGGCATGGGGCCGCCCCCACGACGGCCATGACGCACATCGCCATCGCGGAGTTGCTCGATGGCAAGGCCGTGGACTGGATGGAAAAAGTCACCGACGAACAATACCACGCTTGAGCGCCCGGCCAAATCATGGAGACAATTCACATTACCGAGAACGCCGTCAGGAACCGCGAGGAACTTTTCCCGAATCACGAATCCAAATTGCAAAAGACGGATCCGGAATTCATCGCGCTGTTCGACGATGGGTTCAGAACTCCCAGTGCAGCCGGGCGCCAAAAACTGACACCGGGCCGCGAGCTTGATTGAAGGCCGGGTCGGTGATGAACTGGTAATCCAGCGCCACATGCACCGTCTTCCACACCCCGCAATCGTAGTAGGTTTCCACAACTTTTTCCCAGCCGTAATCCAAATTGCCGTCGCCTGCCAGAATTCCCGTACCCCCGGCCGCCAGGAATTCCTGCTCCGCCTTGGAAATGCCGCTGATCACCCCCGCCAGGCCAAAGGTGTCGTCCGGCCGGTGCCAGGATTCACCCTTGAGGCTCAGACCGAGTGAACCTGCGTGGCCCACATCGCTGAACACCCATCCCTCTTCCTGATCGTCATTCCAGCCCAAGCGCGAGAACACGCCCACGTTCTTGACAATTTCCTGTTCCCAGTTCAACCCAAAGCCGTATTTGTAGTGGAAGGCCCGCGCCGATTCCCAATTTGCGTTGGGACCATCCGCCAGCAGGATGGCGGTCGCCGTCGAGTACTCGGCCATGTTGGCCTTGTTGAGAAACGCCAGAAAGCGAATGGCCCCCGGATGATTCAGGAGGCTGTAACGGCGCTCAAATTCCGCCACCATTCCCCAGGCATCCAAAAATGGGCCAGATTGGGCGGCATCGCTAAATGGCCAGGTCAGAAACCGATCGTCTCCGGTCTGGCTGTTCGGAACCCGCGGCATCTGGAAAAACCCGAAGCGCAACGTCCATTTAGGCCGGTTCAATTCAATGGCTATCCCGGTGTCGTAGCCGATGGCGTCCGCTGGATAATCCCACGCTTCATTGGCCATCAACCCCCAGCTCATGAATTGCGTGCGCGGATCATTCGCGTACGCATTGTTGTCAAAGATATCCTTGGCGCTAAACCGCCCCAAAGTGAACGTCAGCCGGGAGACATCTTGTTGGCCCGCCAGGGTCAATTGGTCATCCGGCACCGCCTCCGGTTCGCCGCCCAATCCGATCGTTTGCCTGATGAACAGGCGCGTGAGCGAACCATTGGGGACGCTTGTGCCCAGCCGGAAGGCCTCGCCGTTGGGAAATCCTTCCGCGCCGAGCGTGTCGGCCAAGCCGAAGCCCTGCCACATCAGGCCGTCCACGTGGGCCTCCGCACCCGACCATAACCGGACTCCGGCCATCACATCCAGGGAGACCGACTCCCGGGTTTCGCCGCCGGCCGGCAGGCTATTGGCCCCCGAATATTGCGCCGGGAAGGCGGGGTAACCCTGGACCACTTCCGTGTTTTGAAAATGCCAGTTCCACCGTTGCGGGGCGGTCGCAGGCGCTTCCAACGCGGGTGCCGGCGGGGCATTGGTGGCCAGCTCCGGCAGGGCCGCAGGCTTGCCGGTTCTGGCCAAAGCGGCCTGGTCCGCGTTGGTGGAGAGCTGCGCCGCCGCCGTGGCCGCGCAGGCGATCGCCGCCGCGGCAGCGCTCAGCAGCTTGAGCGGGTTGTTGGATCGGGTTTCCATTCTCAAGATGTATCCTAGGCTACATTTTGGGTCATGGTCAATAGGAATTGCCGGGGCCACGCCGTTTATGACCGCTGGGAACAGCCCGCCGCCTTACGGGCTCGTTTCCAAGCGATAATAACGCTGGGAATCGAAAGTGTTGGTATCCGACCAGAAGAAGACATCGGCGGGCGCGTTGGTCGTGAAAAGGTCCGCCCAGTTGGACAAATCCAGGGAGGATTGCAACGTGTAATCCTGCCCGGAAACGCCGGTCACCCGGAAGGTGAACAAGTTCGTGGCGGCCATGGTCGGAAGATCCAGCACCGGTTGGGTGACCGCACCTATGATCAGATTGGTGCTGACACCGTTGCCCAGGGAATCGTACACGACAAAAGTCAATTCGCCGGCGCTTTCGCTGTAAGGCGTCCCAGTGATTGCACCATCGGTATCCAGCGTCAATCCGTATGGCAGCGCGGGGTACGCGTACCAGGAATACGGAGGCACCCCCCCCGCAGCCTGAAGTTGCCCGTTGTAAGGCACGTTCAGGGATACTGCGGGCAAGGTGGCGGTGGTGATTTGCAGCAGGGGATAATTCGTGATGGCAGCCGGCGTGTCAATGGTTGCGCAACCGTCGGTGACGCGCAGGGTGAATTCGTTGGTGGCAGGAATAGCCGGCGTTCCGGTGATATATCCCGTGGCGGGATCCAGCATCAAGCCGGGCGGCAACGAGCCAGCGATCACAGACCAGATCTGTGGCTGCGCTCCGCCGGACGCATACAAATTGCCAAAATAACCCGCGCCCACTTCCCCGGCGGACAAGGGATACGGCACAATTTGCAGTGCGGTGTTAACCTGGATTTGCACGGTGCAGTTCGTGGTTTCGTTGTCAGCCCCGGTCAACTGAACTTGAAGCGTGTAATAGCCGGCCGATTCCGGGGTGCCGTCAATCAGACCGTTGGATTCGAGATTCAAATCCGGCGGCAGGGCGGCGGAGCCGGCGGCCAGCGCCCACGAGTAAGGCGGGGTGCCATTCGTCGCCTGAAGCTGGGTCGCATAAGGACAGCCCACGGCCGGATTCTCCAGAAACGTGGTGAGAATCTGCGGTGGACCAGTGGGCACCAGATCCACCTGGAGGGACAAAACTTCGACATCATTGCTACCCCGGGAATCTCGGGCCTCAACCGTGAAAGGATAGAGTCCAAGGCTGGTAGGCGTGCCGATGATTAGACCCGAAGGCTCCAAGACCAGTCCGCCGGGCAACGCGCCGGCAATCAGCGACCATGAGGTGTAACCAGAGCCATTGGTTATCAGAAGTTCCGCTGCGTAGAAATTATTAATCGTCGCGTCGAACAGGTTGCTCGTGAGAATCTGCGGCGGCGGAATCGTCGAGACAATGAAGTTCGCCACGCCGTCGGCCGGAGGCACGCTGACATTCACCGGGTCAGCCGCGGTATAGCCCAGGTTGTCGAGCGTGTCATTATTCAGGCTGACATTCCAGGCACCATTGAAGACGGCGACGGAATAAACGCCGTTGCTATCGGTGAAGCCGCTAAGGGTATAGTTAGTCAAGCCGACTTGGTTGGTGACCGCAACGAACAGGTTGGTAATGCCTAAGCCGTGGGAATCGTGCACATAGCCGGAAATCGTGCCCGTGACGGTTCGCGCCACAATGGCATTGGTCAGATTGACGCCATCGGCGATGGTGAACGGCGGGGGGGTCGGGAAGATCAAGCCCGGAAGCTCCGTCTGGATGCCGAAATCCCACTCACCGCCAAACAACGGCATGTCGAAATAGCCATTGGTGTCGGTGGTGACCAGCGAATAGACTCCATAGAATTGATAGGAATCGGCGATGGCATCCACTCCCGGCAGCGGTGTGCCGTGATCATCCGTGACCTGGCAGCGCAAGTGCGCGGTAACCGGGAGGCCGGTGACATTTTGACTGATGGCCTGCCCGTTGTTGATGTTAAATTGCGGCGTGGGCCAGAAATAATTGCTCGCGGGTGGACTGGCTAGGTTTATGACGTCCACCTCGCCCGCGCCGGCGTCAATGGCCATCGAATAAAATCCATTGCTGTCGCTGAGGGCATAGGCATTGTATTGTCCGAAATCCGCATTGGCGACAAGACTCACTCCGGAGATGGGATTGCCGGCCTGGTCCGCCACCCGGCCATTAATCAGGGCCGTGGCAGGTTTCAACATTATGACGGCGTTGGTGACCGGACCGGTGTAGGTTTCATAGTGGCTCTCGATGCCGGCATCCGGAACGAGATAGGCCTCCGTGGCGGCGCTTTGAGCCGTGGCCCGGACGGTCCACACATTATTTGTCGTGACCGGGATGGAAAAATTGGAATTGCTATCCGCTTCGGAGAAGGTCACCAAAAAGTTGGTGGAAAAGGCGATCAATTGGGCGTTCGGAAGCACCTTTAGCAGCGGATCGGTGCTGGCCACAAGACTGCCGGCCAGCGTGGTGGTGGCGGCCATGAGATTCAAGTTCGTGGTGACGGTCGCGTTGGTCTGCAGCGTGACCACCGGAAAGTTGGGCAGGCTGCCCACATAACCGGCTTGGAATGCCATCACTTGGTAGACCCCAGGAAGCGCCCGGAGTGAATAATCTCCGTTGCTGTCCGCCGTGGTTCCCGTCACGACAATTTGAACATTGCCGCCGGAATTCTCCACCAGCGCCACATAGGCGCTGGGCACATTCGTCGAACCACTGACGACCGTGCCTTGAACCACCTGGTTGTAGGGCTGGCTGTTCACGGTAAAGGTGAGGTTGGTGGGAGCAAAATGGTTGGACGGACTGCTGAAGCGGAAAATGTAACTGGCAACGCCGCGGGCGATGTCGGGCCCGGCGGCGAAATTAATGGAGGCCGCAATCGCCCCGTTGGTGGCGCCATCCTCGTCCCGAAAGAGGTTGATATTGGTGGCGCCGCTTAGCAGCCTGTTGAAATAATTGGCAAGATTAGTTAAAAAGTGCTTTACTTATTATACGAATAAGCTAAGATATTCGCGTGCTTAAACCTAAGTCACTGCCGCAACCCGAACTT
>Ga0316217_10002299_pt1 | contig 23272 bp, 13 predicted proteins | sample 1anoAmetaG_FD_203633 | JGI IMG/M metagenome (GOLD analysis project Ga0316217, IMG submission 203633) | Freshwater microbial communities from Trout Bog Lake, Wisconsin, USA - 1anoA | ecosystem: Environmental > Aquatic > Freshwater > Lake > Hypolimnion/Profundal zone | place: USA: Wisconsin...
CGCGTGGAGAGCCTGAAGAATGTCACCTTCCAAAAGGAGCTGGGCAGCTATCACTGGAAGACCGAGGAGAATCTGCGGATTGCGGAGAATCTGACGCGCAATTTGATGAGCGACTACGGCATCTCTTTCGACCGCTATCGCCTGTTGAATGCCGTCCGCTATGCCAAGACCGACCTGACCACCGAGCTGGTGAAGGAGTTCACCGAACTGCAAGGCGTGATCGGCGGCCTCTATGCGCGGGCCCAGGGCTTGGGCGAGGTGACGGCCAATGCCATCTACGACCAGTACAAGCCCGCTTCGATCGAGGATGCGATTCCCTCTACGGTCGAGGGGCAGGTGCTGGGCTTGGCCGATCGCATTCAGACGATTACCGCCATGTTCGGCATCGGTTCGGCGCCCACGGGCTCGAAAGATCCCTTCGCTCTGCGCCGCGCGGCCAACGCCATCGTGAAGATCCTGGCCGAGTCGAGTCTGCCGCTGACGCTGCGCGACGTGATCGACGCGAGCGGCGCGGAGGGCGCCAATCTAGACCAGGTTGCCGGCTTCCTGCGCGAGCGGCTGAGCTTCTATTTGAAGGATGTGCGCGGATTTGCCTACGACGTAGTGACCGCCGTTCTGGCTGCCGGCGTCGACGACGTGCGCGACGCCATTGCCCGCGCCGAAGCGCTGACGGCGGTGCGCGGCTCGGAGGATTTCGCGGCGATCTCCGCGGCCTTCAAGCGCATCAAGAACATCCTGCGGCAGGCCGAGGAGAAGGGCTTTGTCCTGGGCAATGTGGTGGACGTGAAGCTGGCGCCGGAGGCGGAGCAGTTGTTTGGCGCCGCCGCGGCTCTGGCGCCGATGGTGGCCATGTTGCGCGAGCAGCGGGCCTACAACGAGGCGCTGGCCTCCATCGCCACCCTGCGCCCGGTGGTCGATGCCTTCTTCGACAAGGTGATGGTGCTGGACCCGGACGAGAAAGTGCGTGGGGCGCATCTGCGACTGATCGACGAGGTGCTGCGCGGGTTCTCGGGGATTGCGGACTTCAGTGAGATCGTGACCGGGTAGGGCTTCTCTCCCGGCTGCCTGCCAGCCTGTGGCAAAAGTATGGTCTTGAAAGGGCACGACTTCAGTCGTGCCGTAAATGGTTGAAAAGAAACAGGGGCTTTAGCCCCTGGGGGGCGGTTTTTCGGCGCTTTTGACTTTCACCACAGGCGGCTAGGATTTGTGATTTCCCACCCTTGGCGCAACCACGCGCCAAGGAGGGGGTCCCCAGCGTTTTTGCCGGGGCAGGCTCGCGGGTGTTGCTCTCCCAACCGAATGCAACGAGGCAATGCGTGCGAGCGCCGCGACGGGGTCCTGGCCGATGTCAAGGGAGCGGTCCTGCGTGAAATCGGCGAAGTTATCGATGAAGGCATCTTCGGGGAAACGCTTGCTGAAGCTGGGCTCCGGGCGGCATACTGCAAAGTACAGCAATCCTCGGCATCGGGCAGGAGCGCATTTTGAGTGAAGGCAAGGAAGAAGACCGCAAGCCTCGCAAGTCCACGCCGGTGCGCTTGAAAGACATTGCGCGCGATCTGGGGCTCTCTACCGTAACGATTTCCAAAGTGCTTCGTGGCCATTCCGACATTGGAGAAGAGACCCGCAAGCGCGTGCTCAAGCGCATGGAAGAGCTGCACTACCGCCCCAACCTGGCGGCGCGCGCCCTGATTACCGGCCGCAGCTACACCATCGGACTGGTGGTTCCGGATTTGCTGCATCCCTTCTTTGCTCAGGTGGCCAAGGCCATCTCCGCGGCCATCCGGGGGCAGGGTTACAGCCTGATCATTACCTCTTCGGAAGAGGATCCGGCGCTCGAGCAGCAGGAGATCGAACAACTGCTGGCGCGCCGGGTGGATGCGATTCTGATTGCCTCGGCGCAGTGGACGGTAGAGAGTTTCCGTCGCATCGAAGAGCAGAGAATTCCCTATGTCCTCATCGACCGCTGCTTTGCCGGCCTGCCGGCGAATTTTGTGGGGGTGGACGATGAAGCCGTGGGCCATCTGGCCACCCATCACATGATCGAACAGGGATGCCGCAGGATCGCCCATATTCGCGGCCCGGAAACCAGCACCGCGCTGGGCCGTGTCGCGGGATTCAGGCGGGCGCTCAGCGAGCAGGGCCTCTCGCCCTTGCCGGAGCATATCGTCTCCATCGGCACTTCGGGCGACGACCGCGGCGAGCCAGGCGGCTTTGAGGCTACCCGCAAGCTGTTGGCCACAGACCCTCGTCCCGACGGCATCTTCTGCTTCAACGATCCCATTGCCCTGGGCGCCATGCGGGCGATTCTCGATGCCGGCCTGCGCATTCCCGAGGACATCGCGGTGATGGGCTGCGGCAACCTGTCCTACTCCGATTTCCTGCGGGTTCCGCTCAGTTCCGTCGATCAGGACAGCGCGGCCATCGGCCGCCTCGCCGCCGAACTGGCGCTTTTCCTGGTGGACACAAGCGAACTGGTTCGGCCGAAAACGGAACTGGTGACGCCGCGGGTGGTGGTGCGGGCCTCGACGCTGCGCAAGTAGCGGGAAGCCAGAGCCCCAGAGATCCTGGGAATCGTCGAATCTTGAACAACTCACCCCTCCCGCACGAGAGCGGAGCGAAGTTGCGCGCGACCGTAGCTCGGCGCCCGGCCGGCGGATTTGCAATATGGAGAGTTTCGGGTGACACCGATCCTCAGGGCAAACGCACCATGTGGTTGAACCCCCAAGGACAGATGTTTTGAAAGGGCATGGCTTCAGCCGTGCCGCCCAGCGCCGCCTCGAATCGTGGCCTTTAGGCCCTGCGGGACGGTTTTCTTCGTTGACAGCCTTCCCCCCGGGGGCTGAAGCCGTGCCCTTTTCAAATCCGTGCCATTGAGAGGTTGCGACTGCCCCGCACCCATCCTGGCCACAATTGACCATCCTCTGCGCCCCATGCTGCCAGATAGTAGTCGTGGCGAAGCAGCAACAAGATGTCAGGTACCGCAAAGAGACAGAGGGCGGACCGAGCCCGGAATTCGCACTCCGATTGGCTGCTGGCACTGCAACCAGTCTGAGCGCGGCGTCGAAAACCATGCGAAATGGAGAAGAAATGACCGGAAACAAGCACAATCCCGAAGGAAACAGCGGGGAAACTGGCGAGCCCGATCCTGGCCCGTATTGGCGGCGAATGCACCATGACTGGCGCTTCTGGGTCGGAGCGTTTTTGATGGCCTCTGCGCTTGGCATCTACGTTCTCAGCGGCGATTTGGCCTGGGTGCCATGGAGCCGATCGTAGTGGCCGGTGGCAGATCCGGAGAGACGGCTCGCAAGGTAAGAAGTGGGCCGACGGCGCCGAAAAGGCCTCTCGAGAACAGCAAACCCGGCATCCAACCTGGAAAAGAGAGAAGCGAACGCAATCGGGAGTGAAGCAACTCGACCGCACAACACAGAAAGCCGAGCAGGGGAATTCGCTGTAAACAAGGCAGCTGGAGCGGCGCATGGCTGGATATTTATCCGGATACGGGTGTAGCATCCACGCAAGGGATCGGCCGGCACTTCCCCACCGCAAGCTTATGCTTCGGCTGCCCCTTCTGGCGAACGTAAATGAAGATGGGTGCAATTCGTCCCTCGCCTCAAACAACACTGCGCGGCAATTTGCATCCAAAAGAGTCCAATCGTCGCCCCATGCGAAGATCGCGATGCGAGGAAACAAAATATGCGGCGATGCCGATAACGCTGATGCAGGTTTGCCGCCCAAGCCGGGGGATCTCTCCGCGCTTTGGCTTGGCGAACGTTTCGCGGCGCCAGCCGCACCGGACCACACAGGGATTTGACAACCCAAACGATGGGAAACCAGCAGGGGGTCTTCAATGAGCTGCATTGCAATCTTGTCGGCGAGTTCAAAGAATCAGCGCAGCAGTCTTTCCGAAACGGCTGCCGCCACCCCGATGCGGCTTGCACTGGGAAACCTCCGAAACATTGGGCTGGCTTTAGCGGTGCTTCTGCTGGGCAGTTGCGGAGCTGCGGCGCAATCCTCTTTTGGCGCGCTCAACGTCGGCGCCTCCGCAACCTTGCCCGTCAGCGTCTCCGCGCAGCTCGCCGGAACGGTCAACAGCGTGCAGGTGCTGACGGCTGGGGCAAGCGGTCTGGACTTCATGCCGGGCGGCGGCGCCTCTACGTGTCAATCGACACTTCTTGCGGTGGGCCAGGCCTGTACGGTCTCGGTGACGTTCACACCGGCCTATCCCGGCGAGCGGCTGGGCGCGGTGGTTCTTCTGGACGGCAACGACAAGGTTCTGGGGACGGCGTTTCTTTCCGGAACGGGGTTGGGCGGCCTGGGAGTTCTGATTCACGCCAATATGATTTCGGTTGCGGGAGTGCCATACACCTTTACCTCGACTCAGGATGGGGTCCTGGCGACCATCGCCAACCTGTGGCAACCTTCCGCTGTGACCCTGGACGGGGCAGGCAACATGTACATCGCGGATAGCGCGCACAATCGAATTCGCAAGGTCTCGGCCCCGGTTCCTCCCGCGACCGTGGGCATCATCTCGACCATCGCCGGCAGCGGCGACTCGGGGTATGCGGGGGACGGCCAGGCGGCCATCAGCGCCAAATTGAGCGCTCCCGACGGCGTGGCCCTGGATGGGGCGGGCAATCTGTATATCGCGGATACCGGCAACAACGTCGTCCGCATGGTTACGCCCTCCACCGGCATCATTACCACGGTGGCCGGCACTGGAAACGGTGGGTACGCCGGGGATGGTCAGGCGGCCACGGCGGCTGAACTGAACCAGCCCTGGGGCGTTACCGTTGACGCGGGCGGCAACCTCTACATCGCCGACACCTTCAACCAGCGCGTTCGCAGGGTAGACCTGGTCACAGGCACGATTACCACGGTTGCGGGCAACGGCCTTCCCAGTCCAAAGGGGAACGGCAAGGGAACCTATTCAGGGGATGGGGGGAAGGCCACGCTGGCCGGCCTCAGCCTGCCCTATGCCCTCGCCATCGACCTCGCGGGGAACATGTATATCGCGGACTCCGATAACAACCGGGTCCGCAAGGTGGACACCTCGGGGATCGTCACCACCTATGCCGGCAGCGCGAATAACGGCTACAAAGGCGACGGCGATGCGGCGACTTCGGCGTGGCTGCACCTGCCCACGGGCGTAGCCCTGGACGCAGCCGGGAACCTCTATATTGCGGATACGCAGAACGCCGCGATTCGCAAGGTGAATGCGGCCACCGGAATCATCTCCACGCTGGCCGTCAATGGTCTTGGGACTACCCTCAACCAGGGAGTTTTGGGGCCGGTGATCCTTTACGCGCCCATTGGACTCTTTGTGGATGGCGCGGGCAATGTCTATCTTTCCGACCATTACAACATGCTGGTGCTGGAGATCGAGGCCAACCAGGCCGTTCTGGACTTTACCGCGAATCCGGTCCGCCAGGGGGATAAGTCTTCGACGAAGAACCAGACCGTGGAGAACGACGGAAACGCCGCTCTGGACTTGACCTCCATCACTCCCGACGCGAATGCCGCTCTCGACGGGGCGACGACCACCTGCAATACCGGCGCTCCCACTCTGGCCATGGATGCCGATTGCGTCATTGGCGCGGTGTTTGCGCCGTCCCCGTCCTTGAATCTCATCAATCCCACTCTGGAGACCGGCAATATCGACATCGTCGATCCTGCCGCGAACTCGCCGCTGGACATTGAGTTGATCGGCGATGCGACGGCCGTCAATTCGACCACCACGGTCCTGACCTCCAGTCTCAATCCCTCCAATTTCGGCCAGGGCGTCACTTTTTCAGCCACGGTGACAACCGGCGCGGGCACGGGAAGTCTGACCGGTACGGTCACTTTCACCGACGGCGGTACGGTCCTGGTTTCGAATGTGGCCCTGAACGCGGCCGGAGTGGCGACCTACGCGACCCCCGCGCTGGCGGTGGGACCGCACTCGATCGTTGCCTCGTACAGCGGCGACCTCCTTCACTTTGCAAGCGATTCGAATCCCGCTCTGATTCAGATGGTGGATGAGGTCACGGCGACCGCCCTCACCACCAGCGGGAGTCCCTCGGCCCTGAACGCCAATGTGACGTTCACCGCGACCGTAACCGACCCGAACGCAGGCGGCATTGCGCCGGACGGCACGGTGACCTTCACCGACGGCGCGACGATTCTGGGTAGTGTCTCACTCAATGGAGCGGGCGTGGCCAGCTATTCCACCACGACGCTGCCCCAGGGGCTGAATGCGATTCAGGCCTCCTACAGCGGAGACGCGGCCAAGGATGTTCTGGCTAGCGCCTCGGCGATTTTGAACCAGGACGTGCAGGCGGCTTCCACCTCGGTAGTCTCCTCGTCCTTGAACCCGTCGAATTTTGGCGATTCCGTGACCTTTACCGCAACGGTTACCGCCGGCGGAAGCCTGCCCGCCGCTGGGGTGGTCAACTTCCTTGACGGAGGGAAGCAGATCGGAACGGCGAACCTGGCGGGCAACCCCGGCGTGGGCACATTTACCACGTCCTCGCTGACGGCGGGCCCCCATGTCATCACGGTGTTCTACCAGGGCACTCCCAACACGGCCGGCAGTACATCCGTGTCCATCACCCAGACGGTGAACAAGACCACGCCCGTCATTACGTGGCCGCTGCCGGCAGCGATCACCTACGGCACGGCGCTGGGCGTGGCGCAACTCGACGCCTCGGCCAATGTGCCCGGCGTCCTGGTATACACGCCGGGGACGGGCGTTGTGTTGGCGGCGGGAGCGCAAACCCTGTCGGTGACTTTCACCCCCACCGATGCGGCCGACTACAACGGAGTCACGGCCACGGTTCCACTGACGGTGAACAAGGCCGCGCCCACGCTTGTCGTGAGCACGTCCGGCACGCCTGCTCCCTTTGCCAGCGCGGTGACCTTCACGGCAACGATCTCCAGCGGTCCCACCGGCACGGTGACGTTCTACGATGCGGGCAGCCCCATTGGCAGCGGAGCGTTAAACGGAACGCTGGCCACCTTCACCACCAGCACGCTGGCGGTCGGTTCGCACACCATTAGCGCTTCCTGGATCGGCAACGGTAACTTCAACTCCATCACCTCCAGCGCCATTACGCAGGTGGTGATCAAGGCAACTCCGTCGATCGCCTGGGCAACCCCGGCGCCGATCGTTTATGGCACGGCGCTGAGCGGGATACAGTTGGACGCCACCACCGCGCCGGCCGGCGTCTTCGTCTATACCCCGGCGCTGGGCGCCATTCTGAGCGCGGGATCGCATACGCTCTCGGTAACCTTCACTCCAACGGACACCACGGACTACAACCCGGCGACAGCCACCGTCACGCTGCTGGTCAACCAGGCGACATCCACCTTGACGTGGCCGGCTCCGGCGCCGATCGTCTACGGCACGCCGCTCGGCGCGGCGCAGCTTGATGCATCCTCGGGCGGAGTGGCCGGCAACCTGGTCTACACGCCCCCCGCGGGCACGGTGCTGGGAGCCGGATTGCAAACCCTGTCGGTGACCTTTACTCCGACAGACACGACCGACTACAGCGTTGTCACGGCCACGGTTCAGTTGACGGTCAACAAGGCGACGCCCACGCTGGCGGTGGCCACGTCGGGCACGCCCTCCAACTACGGCGGCGCGGTCACATTCACCGCCACGGCATCCAGCGGCCCCACCGGCACAGTGACCTTCAACGATGGCGTCACCTCCATCGGCACAGCCGCTCTGAGCGGTGTTCTGGCTACGTTCACCACCAGTTCGCTGGCGGCCGGCGTGCACACCATCACCGCATCCTGGCCGGGGAACAACAACTTCAACGCCGTTACCTCCAGTCCCATTACCCAGACGGTAAACCCGGCGCAGACATCCACCGGCGTAGCGGCCGCGCCCAATCCCGGAATCGCCGGCCTGAGCGTGGCGATTACGGCAACGGTGAAGGTGGTCGCCGGTTCGGCGCCGACAACCGGTACGGTGGTCTTCACCAATGGCTCGGCCACGCTGGGCAGCGCCACCCTCAGCGGGGGAACAGCCACCATCAATCCCGTGCTGGCGGCCGGATCTTATTCGATTGTGGCAACCTACAGTGGCGATGCCAACGATGGCGTCAGCGCATCGGCGCCCTTTGCGCTGACGGTTCTGGATGCAACCACCTCGACGACCGTGGCCTCCAGCCAGAGCTCCGTGCTGGTGCTGACCCCCGTCACCTATACCGCCAAGGTCACCGGGAACGGCGTTCCACCCACCGGGAGCGTCAGCTTCCTGGCCGACGGCACATCCATCGGCGCGGCGAACCTGGACGCGACCGGCACAGCAACCCTTACCTATGCGGCGCTCTCGGTCGGCAGCCACCAGATTACGGCCAGCTATGCCGGAGACGCGGACAATTCGCCCAGCACCTCCAGCGCCGTTACCGAGGTGGTCGCGGCTATTTCGACGGTTACCGCTCTCGGCGCTTCCACCACTACCGGCTCCACCCAGCAAACGATCCTGGTTGCCGCGGTTCTGGGCGCCTCGGGGCCCACGCCGACCGGCACCGTCACCTTCATGAATGGATCGACGACCATCGGCTCCTCCGCTCTGGATTCGAGCGGCGTGGCGACACTCACGCCGAACCTGCCCAACGGCTCCTACAGCCTGGTGGCGGCCTATGGCGGGGATGCGCTGCATAGCCCGTCCACCTCCAACACGGTTACCATCACCAATCCGGCCATGGGCTTCAGTCTCTCCGTGCAGCCGACCAGCGTGACCATGGCCACTACCCAGAACGCTACGGTTGCCGTGACGATTACCTCCAATACCGGCTTCACCGACAAAATCGGGTTGGGTTGCGCGTCGCTGCCGTCTGGCGTCACCTGCCACTTTGCAAGCCAGAGCGTCGCCCTTGCCTCCAATGCGACGCAGACCGTCCAATTGACGATCGACACAAATTCGCCGTTGAGCGGAGGCTCGTCGGCCATGAACACCCATGCCGGGAGCAAGGGCGTCTTCATGGCGGGGCTGCTTCTGCCCTTCAGTCTCTTCTTCGGTTGGACTCTTTGGCTCTTCAGAAAGCGGCACGCGGCCGTCTTCACCGCGGCGATCGTGGTGTTGCTTGGCGGAGCCGCCCTGCTGACCACCGGATGCTCCGGATTCACCCAAAGCAGCGCGGCGCCGGGCACCTATGTGATCCAGGTGGTTGGGGTTGGCGCCGACAGCAACATCACCCACTACGAGAATGTTACTGTGACCATTACCGGGAAGTAAGGCGGGTGGAAACCTGGCTTTCCACGCCCACGCATGGCAAATCCCCGGCGGCCTGTTTGCAGGAACCGCCGGGGTCGAGATCCGCAAGATTCGGCAAGATCGAACCGCAGCAGAGCAATTGCAGGAGAGAGAATCGATGAGCTTCCATCGTGTTCGCAAATCAAGGAGTGGAAGACAGGGCATATTGCCTGGCGGTCATGCAATCTTCTCAGCCGTTCTTCTGGCCATCTGCCTGGGAATGCCGGGCGCGGCGCGCGGCCAGGTCGTGCCGGCGGCCGATCGCGGCGGCTTGATGCTGTCGGCGGGCGGCGCCTTCTCCGGCGACTATCTGCAATATGGCGAGCGAAAGATGCTGGGTGTCACGGGGTTTGTCGATGTGGACACGCGGCGCGACTTCGGGATCGAAGGCGAGGCGAGCTTTAAGGTGTTTCGCCAGACTGCCAACGTCCACGATATGATCTACTCGATCGGTCCCCGCTATCACATGAACGTGGGCGGGAAACTCCAACCCTATGCCAAGGCGATGGTGGGACTCGGCGAGTTCAATTTCCCTTATAACTACGCGCACGGAAGTTATATGGTGATTGCGCCGGGGGCCGGGGTCGACTTCCGCTTGACTCGAAGGATCCATTTCCGGGTGGCCGACTTCGAGTACCAGTTCTGGCCTCAGTTTACTTACGGATCGATGACTTCGTGCAGCGTAAGTTCGGGCTTCAGCGTCCGCATCTTCTGAGCGCAGGGCGCTCCTGTAGCGCCGCACCGGTTCGCTCCCGCTCGATTTCAGGCCGGCCTCGCTCTTGCGTGCAGCGAGCCGGCTCAGCCCCGATACATCGGCTGGAACGGAATCCTGCCTCTCGATTGGCAGTAACTCCATTTCGATCAGTCGTGCAGCACAACCTTCACCAGAGTGCTGTTGATGAGCATTCCGCCGCCGTTGTAGTCGATGTAGCCGAGATCGCGAAACCGATTGAGGAAGAAGCTGACGCGGGATCGGGTGGTCCCAATCATCTCCGCAAGAGTCTCCTGGCTGATCTTGGCAATGACCGGAATGGGCTTCGAATCCTGTCCGAAATTGGCCATCAGCATCAGCAACCGCGCCAGACGCTTCTCGCTGGAGTTAAACAGGTGATCCACCAGATCGGCCTCCATGCGGACGTTGCGAGAAAGCAGGTGCGCCAGGAATTGCTCGGCGAACCGCGGCTCGCGATGAAGCAGGTCCTGCATGACCGTCTTCTCGATGCGAACGATATTGCTGTTCTTCAATGCATTCGCGGAAGCGGTGCGAACCGACTGGCTTGCCAGCGATGCCTCGCCGAAAAAGCAACCTGCCGGCAGATGGGCGATTACGGCTTCCTTGCCGCTCATCGACACCACGGTAAGCTTGACCTGCCCGCTCTGGATGTAGAAGACCGCGTTGGCCGGGTCGCCTTGCGAGAAGATCGATTCGCCGGTCAGGTATTCGCGCCGCGATCTGCCGGCAACCAGCTTGTCGATCGGAGCCTGAAGATCGAATGCCGGCGCAAGCGCAGGCAAGGCGTTCGTCGCGCTCGGCACCATTGTGAGCTTGCGATCCGCGACTTGAGGCAAAGGGAAGGAACGGCCTCGCTGATTGCTGGACGTCACGCTCGTCATCGTAGCGAAACTAGTAGCCATGATAGATACCTTTCAATCTCACTTACTTGGTGCAATCGAATGAATTACCGTCATCCCATTGCGATCTCGATATATTGAACATACGGGGAGGCGCTGGACCTTGGGAATCGGCGATAACTGAGTTTGCTGTAGGGATTGCCACGAGCTCTTTGTAGGGGTTGTCTTACGCCGGAAGAATCGCAAAAGCCGATAGGGGTACGATCCGCAAGGCCGCAGAAAAGGCCGGCGATACCCTTTGTTCATGCCCTGTTTGCTCCATTGCAATGCATGCCCGCGCGGATGCGCGGGCATGGAGGCAGTCCTAATAGTCGCCTTTGGATGTCGAAGGAATGTATCTTTGCGGCGTCGCGATGCGAGAGAAGCTGGTTGCGCGGCAATGCAATCCGAGTTATAGATCGACGAGACTAGTTGACAATCGGATTCCGCGGGACCTTTACGGCGCCGTTCAGTATCTTCTGGATGGCCGGCGCCAGTTCGTCCGAGACGCTGTCCTTGTTCACATATTCGGCCGCGCCCGCCCGCAGGCAGCGCAACGCGTATTGACTCTCGGACTGCACGCTCACCATGATCACCGGCAGCAGGGGGTAGGTGTGCTTTACGTCTTTCAGCACCTCGAAGCCGCTGCGCCCCGGCATGTTGATGTCGAGCAGAAGTACGTCAGGTTGGGAGACGATCAGCTGGGCAGTCACTTCATCTCCGTTGGCTGCTTCGGAGAAGTGGGTGCCGGGAAACGCGTCGACCAAGAGTTCTCTCAGTCCGCGCCGCACGTTCGCGTGATCGTCCGCTATCAGGATATCCATTGTTGTTCCCATTTGCTTGGCCACTCATCCGACCTGAATCGACTATAGCCGAGGCTGGAAGAGAATGACATCGGCATTAGCCGTGTTATTTGTGAGGTTATATCCGTCGTTCCTGTAAGGCTAATCCTACACCCGCGGGCAGTTTATTCAATCAGATTGTGGATCATCGCGTAGCGGGTCAGCTCGGCGTTGCTCTTCATCTGCATCTTCTCCATGATGCGCGTTCGATAGGTGCTGATGGTCTTCACGCTGACATGAAGCCTCTCCCCAATATCTGTCAAGGGGACACCGGCGGCGATCATTCTCATCACCTCGTGTTCCCGGTCCGAGAGCAGCTCATGCAAGGGCTTGTCGGCGGGGGCGTCCAAATTGGCGACCAGCTTTTCCGCGAGGCTGGTGCCGATGTAGTGGCCGCCGCTCAGGATCTTCTTGATCGCCAGCGCCAGTTCTTCGGGGGCGCCGTCCTTGTTGATATAGGCGGCCGCGCCCGCGCGCAGGCAGCGCACGGCGTACTGGTCCTCGGGATGGCAGCTCAGAACGATCACCGGCAGACGCGGGTAGGCGTGCTTCACGTCCCGCAGCACGTCCATGCCGTTGCGGCCAGGCATATTGATATCCAACATCAGCAGGGATGCTTTGAGCGTTGCCAGTTGGCTCAGCGCTTCGTCCCCGTTGGCGGCTTCTGAGAAAATCACGCCGGGGAGCGCGTCGGTCAGAATCTCTTTCAGGCCGCGGCGCACCACGGCGTGGTCGTCGGCGATCAGGATATGCATGTCTCGCTCCTCTCGGCGCGCGGAATGTCCACGGGAACGCGAACCGTGACCGTCGTGCCACTGCCGGGCGAACTGCGGATCTGTACGTCGCCTCCGCAGAACTGCGCCCGCTCCTTCATCCCCAGGAGTCCCAAAGAACCGAGTGTGTTCGACAAGCCGGATTCACAGAACCCGATTCCGTCGTCTTCGACAACCAGCAGGATATTCTCTTCTTCCTGGACCAAGTCTACGCGCACGTTCGCTGCCTGCGCGTGGCGAATCACGTTGGTCAGGCACTCCTGGAAGATGCGGAAGGTTGCCGTGGCCCGATCCCCGTCCAAGTGCAGATCGACCGGCGGGACAGAGACCTGGCATTGCACCCCGTTGCGCGCGGCAAAGTCGCTGGCCTGCCATTCGATGGCGGCCGCCAGTCCAAGATCGTCCAATACGCCGGGGCGCAGCCCGCTGCAGATCGCGCGCACCGCCTTGACGCCGTCGTTGATCAACTGGATCGACTCCTTCAGGCGAGCGAGCACATCCACTTCGGTTGCCGGCAGATGGCGCGTCATCCAGGTCAAATCCATTTTGATGGACGTGAGAATCTGCCCGATTTGGTCGTGCAGGTCGCGAGCGACTTGCTTGCGATCCTCTTCGCGCACCCACTGCAGCCGCTCTGCCAGCGCGCGCAGTTGTTCTCGTTGCAATACCAGCGACTCTTCGTTGCGTTTGCGTTCCGTGATGTCGCTGTTGATGACCAGCACGCGCGGCGCTTGGTCGCGCTTGCCCCATTGCAAGGCCCAGCGACCAGACACCACCACGCGCCTGCCGTCCTGCGCGATCTTGATGAGGTCTCCCTCCCAGTGTCCCACGCGCATCAACTCGGCGGTGATCTCCGCGAACGGTTGCGGGAATTCGGTACGAAGCAACTCGTGCGCGATCTTGCCGGCGGCCTGTTCTTTGGAGTAGCCCAGCATGGCCTCTGCTCCGCGGCTCCAAAACAGGACCCTGCCTTCCAAGTCGATCACAAAGACCGAATCCTGGGTAAGTTCCAGCAAAGCTGCTTGTTCTGCCGTCTCGATCTGCTCCTGGCGTCTCGCCGCAACATCGCGAAAGACCAGCACCACACCGATCACTTTTCCTTCGCCGGCGAGGATGGGCGCGGCGCTGTGCTCCACCGCAATCTCGCGCCCGTCCCTGGTGACCAGATCCACGTGGTTGGCTACGGCCAGAATCTTCTTTTCTTTGAGCACGCGCAGGACTTCGTTGTCCGCGGTCATGCCGGACTTCTCATTGATCAGCCGGAGTACATTTCCGATCGGCTGATTGAGGGCTTCTGCGGGTTCCCATCCGGTGAGGGAAGCGCCGATGGTGTTGAGAAAGGTGATTCTGCCCATGCTGTCGGTTGCGATGACGGCCTCGCCAATGCTGCCCAGAGTCGCCGTCCACCGCTCCTCGCTCTGCAACAACCGGGTGCCCAGCTTCTCGACATGGTATCGCGTAAACAGAGCAAGGACGATGCCCAGCCCCAATCCCAGGACCAGGCAGCTTGTGACCATCATGGTCCAGCGCAGATGCGCGGCCTGCACGCGCTCGATACGCACGGCTTCCTCCGCGCCCTGGAACTCCGCAAATTGCGATCGAAGGGTATCGATCTTGCGCTTTCTCTGCCGGCTTTCGTCGAGAGTGGGGTCGGCCTTTCCCGCGCGCCGCAGGGCGATAATCCGATTGGCCTCTCCTTCCCACTCCGCATATCCGGCATGAATGTCCTTAAGCCGCTGCCGTTGCTGGGGGAGATCGTCCGCCACCATTCCATACAGGGCCTCGAACTCCGGGTCGAATCTCTTGGCGCCGTCCAGATAAGGCTGCAGGAAGCTCTCGTCCCCGGTTGCGATGTATCCGCGCGTGGCGGATTCCATATCCACGATGAGCTTGAGCAGATGCCCGGATTGGTCGAGAACCCGATCGGTACGATCGACCCACTGCATCGAATCGTTCAAGTCGAAGGTTTCCCAAACAAGCAATCCAGCCAGGGCCGCTGTGGCCAGGATGGGAATCACGATGACGCGGCGGAGCAGCGATTTGAATTTCGAGTATTCCATCGTTCCGGATCGCTCCTTTCGGGAGGACCAACGGGCCTGGTTGCTGGCACTGTTTCCGGCGAAGAGGCCCCTTGCCGGCAAAGACGGTCTGCGCGATTGCCCTGGAGGCGGCTTCGGGAACCCCGCCAGATGGGTGTGCGCAATCGAGAGCGAACGCTCGATTGCTGGCCGCGCGAAGCTCGATGCCCGCGACTACGGCGGAAGCACGGCGATTGTCAGGTTGTGTGTCGGGTGATTTGCCGGGCATATGCGCCCGCCTGCAACCGCCTCCGCAGGATGCCGATCGCAGGCGGGCTTTGCACGGATCGCTAAACCTGCAGGAGTAGCTGCATTAGCTTCGCACAGATCGGCGCAAAAGAAAGGTCACTTTAGCTCACTTTGGGGAAAGCAGCTCCAGACCCCATGGGGGGCCGCAGCCAAAGCGGCCCGCCTTCGTGCCGAGATCGGATGCCGGCGGCATGGCTCCTCGCGGCTTGCGGCGTCGGGCTGGGCTCTAGCTGGCGGGCTCAACTCGGCATGTGCCGCGATCGATCGTCGACGCGATCGAGGGGAAACCTACTCCGGGTGGTCGGGCGTCATCAGGCAGATGTCGGGAAGGTTGCGGTAGCGCTCGGCGTAATCCATGCCATAGCCAATGACAAAAAGATTGGGGATGGAGAAGCCCACATAGTCGGCCTCGATCTTCTCCAGCCGCCGCGAGGGCTTGTCGAGCAGCGTGGCAATGCGCAGCGTCTTGGGATGCTGCTGAAGGAACAGCTTGCGCAAATAGGAGAGGGTCAGCCCGGTATCGAGAATGTCCTCGACCACCAGCACGTTCTTGCCCTCGATGGGCTCGTCGAGATCCTTGATGAGCTTGACCGCGCCGGAGGAGCGCATTCCCTTGCCGTAGCTGGAGGTGGCCACGAAGTCGAAGGTGGCGTCGGCCTGCACGGCCCTGGCCAGGTCGGCCAGAAACGGGGCGGCGCCCTTGAGCACGCCGATCATGACCAGTTTCTCGCCCTTCAGGTCGCTGGTAATCTGGGCGCCCATTTCGGCGACGCGCTCGGCGATCTGCTGGCGGGTATAGAGGATCTCAAGACCCTTATTGGTGACGGTATCCATGTTGACAGTATCGCCCGAATGCCGGGGGGGAAGACAAGGGCGCCTGTGAAAAAACCGGCCCCGGGGGAATTCAGGACCGCGCGGCTTGCGCGCTGTTCTTGCGGTGCGCGCGTCTATACTTGAAAGGCGATGATTCCTTATTTGCACCTCTGGCACTTGAATGTGCCCACTTTCGGATTGATGTTGTGGCTGGCCGCGGTGACGGCGGCTGTTGTCATGGACCGTGGCTTCCGCCGCGCGCGCATCGACGCGGACGCGGTGGGCATGGTGGCCGTGGCCGTGGTGGCCGGCATCGTGGGCGCCAAGTTGTGGCACGTCATCGACACGCCGGTGGAGTTTCGCGTGCAAGGCTGGTCGGTGCTGTGGGATTCGGCCGGCTTTGCCTGGTACGGCGGGCTGGTTTTCGGCATTTCCGCGCTGGTGTTTCAAGGATGGTGGGCCAAGATCGGCGGTCTGCGCACCCTGGACTTGGCCGCTCCGGCGGCAGCGATCGGCTATGGCATCGGGCGCGTCGGCTGCTTTCTTTCAGGGGACGGCTGTTACGGCGTGCCCACCAAGCTGCCCTGGGGCATGAGCTTTCCCAACGGCATCGAACCTACGTTCGTGCGCGTCCACCCCACGCCGCTCTACGAACTGGCTGCCGGGCTGCTGATCGGCGCCTGGCTATGGTGGCGAGGGGGAAAGCAACGGGGCACGGGGGCCATTGTCGGCGAGTACCTGCTGCTCACCGGAATCGCCCGCTTCTTGGTGGAATTCATCCGCCGCAACCCCAAAGTGCTGTGGGGCTTGTCGAATGCCCAGTTGGCCAGCGCCGGAACCGTGGCGGTTGGCTTGCTGCTGATCGTCTGGGCGGCCAGGCGACAAGCCAATGGGCCGGAAGCGGCTGCTGTCGTGGAGAAGGTGGCTTGAGGGGTTCTCTCCGGCCGGCCTGATGACCATTGATCCAGTTTGCGGAGATTGAAGGCCGGCGCGCCGGCCTTCTTCCATGGTTCCAGGAATCACACCCGCCAGTTGTCGGCCCGCCAGCTCCGAATGCGTTCCTTGATCTGCTTGCGGCTGAGATTCCCTTCCAGGGCATGCTTGGCCAGCTCGACGACCTCGTCGTCCGCGGCAAAGCGCAAGCCGATCAGCTGGTCCTCGGTCAGACGGTAGATCTGCGCATGCCACTCGGCCGGCGCCAGGGCTTGCAGCCGCATCCGCTCCTCCAGCCGGATCACCCGATCCTGCACCTTCAGCGGATAGGAGCGCAGCTTGATAAAGGGAATGAACACCACGAACGACATTGCCAGATACCATCCAGCGGCGAGGTCCCGATGGTGCCACAAGTGAAAGCAGGCAAAGACCAGGTTGGCAAGCAGGAAAATGCCCAGGACGAAATGGTACGGCGGATCGAACCGTCCATGACTCTTGAAACTTTGCGGGGTCGTCTCACTCATGCGTAGCCTTGATTCCTCTCAGGCCGAAGTTGACTGTCGCGGTCGCCGGCGTTTCAGCGGAGCCGCTGGCAGCGGCGCTGGGGGCCTGTGCACCTGCGCTGTCGGGATTTTGCGCGGCCCAAGTGGGTCCTGTCAATGGGGTTAGATTGTCCGCCGACAGCACCTGCGGGTGCTTGGGGAGAGGATGAAAGCGGCCCCGCACAAAATAGTCCACCAACAGACCTCCGGCCAGGTAGGGGCTCAATAGCAGCAGGGGCGGCGCATAGGCGGTGGTGGTGAGCGACTCGGCAATGTCCTTGTTGGTGCGGCTGTGGCGGCGATAGCCGGGGACTTGTGGAATCTCCAGCACCGTCAAATCGGTCTCCGGGTGTTTCGAAGCATATCGCGCGAGCTTGCAGGCGATCTGCTTGGGGGTCGTCACGGCTGCGTCCGGAAAGATGCTGCGCTTGAAGACGCTGGGGAAATAGAGGTTGAGAATCGTCCGCGCAAAGTCCGCGCAGTTGTTGTAAAACATCTGAAAATGAGATCGGTTGGGGCCGGCGTTCAATCGCTCGATCAGCTCGTCGTCCTGCGCCGGGGTGGTTTCAAAGCGGAATGCGTAGATGCGCCGTTCGTAGGCCACGCCGATCAATTGCGTCCATCCCCCTCGCACCAGGCTGCCTTCCGGCAGGTTTTCGCCCAGACCGAGCAAATGAGCCTCGCGATAGCGGCTGCGCAATTGGGTCACCAGTTCGCGATCCGCGCGGAAGGGAGCGGCGGAAGCGGATTCGACGGAATAGAGATAGGGAACCAGGGGGATCGCCACCCAGTCGTACCCGGCAATTCCCTGGTATCGGGAGATCACCGCTCCCGCCTCGCCGGCTTCGCAACGGCGCAGCTTCACCGGCGTCTCCGCGCACACCTGGCGAAGGTAGATGGCAAGGTGCCCGGTCGGATTGACCGTTCCAAAGAAGCCGTAAGGCTCTTCCAGAAGCAAGGCTGCCTGTGCGTTGCTTTGCGCCCCACAAAAGGCCAGAACCGCGAAGGCCATGAGAGCGAATGCAGCTTTGCGTTTTCCACGCAGAGAGAGCATAGGTTCCCCTCGGTCAGGTTTTTGACTTCACTTCCGTGTGCCAAAGATCAGCAGAGAGTCTTCCAGGTGCAACCGGCGAGGCCGGGTGAGCAGGGCCATTGAATTCCAGCCGCTGGCTGAGTGGCAGTGGCCACTTTTCCCCAACTCTTCTTCACTGACACCGATTGCGCTGAAAGGTTGCGCCCGAATCCTGTGGAAAATGCGCGCAGTGCGCCTCCATCCGAAAACATCGTGCAATTCGAGACGAGCGCCGTGTGTCGGGGGCGGGGCGGTCAGCCCCAAATGCTCCGTGCCCCATCCTTTCCGCGTTGTGTGCGGAAAGGGTGGGAAACCAATGCACTCAACCAGCCCGGTTCATCGGGACCCTGGAGCGTTGCGCCCCAGGGTCGCTTACGGCCGCGAGGCGTAATCCAGCAGATGCAGATAGGACTGGTAGACCTTGCCGGTGGCGCGCGTCATGCCGATCTCGCAGGTGCGGCTGCTGGAGTAGTAGCCGCTTTGCTCCTCCGTCGTCGCCTGCGCGGCTTCGAGATTGGTCGCCGAGGCGGTCAGCTCCGGGAACAGAAATCCCCGGTCCCCGGCAAACGCGCAGCAACCCGCGTCGCGCGGCACCAGCACCGATTCGCTGCATTTCTTCGAGATGCGGACCAGCTTGGGCACGATGGCCATTTTGGTCGCCGAGCAAACCGGATGCAGCGCAACGGAGTTTACCTTGCGCTGAATCGGCAGTGTGGGCAGAATGCGGTCGTGGGCAAATTCGACTGAGTCGAGAATAGTGAGCTTGTCGAATTTCGCCTGGTTCTCGGCCGTGAGGTGCGCGCGCGCCGTCTTCAATCCATAGGTGCAAGGGCTGGTGTCGACCACCACGGGCAGCTCGCCCGCATTCGACCAGCGGTAGAAGTTCTCGATCGTGCGATCCGCCGTGACGTGATGCGCCTCTTCAAAGCCCTTGGAAGAGAAGGGAACGCCGCAGCAATTGCCCTGAATGTCGTCCGGCACGAAGAGCTTGACGCCTGCGCGGTCGGCGACATTCAGCAGCGCCTGCATCACCGTGGTCTCCTGCTGCTCGCCCGGCAGCGCGCCCATAATGCGCGAGATGCAAGCGGGGAAGTAGACCGCCTCTGCGCCTTCTCTGGGACGCTTGGGCAGCGCGCCGCGGCGCGGGCGGGGCATCTCCGCGCACCATTGCCAAAAGGCCTCGTCCATCGTCCGGCGAGTGAAGAAGTCCAGCACGCCGGTAATGCCGCGCATGAAGCCAAGGCCAAACACCCCCTGCACCGCGTGGCCCAGCCCCATGGCGAAGCGCGCGCCGAATTCTGTCAGCTTCATGTTCTTGGCGATCAGCACGGCGATGTGGTTGGCCACTGCGGTGTGGCGCAGGTGGCGGAAGCGCTTGGTGAGCTTGCCGGTATCGATGTTTACCGGGCACGCCGTGGCGCACAAGCCGTCCACCGCGCAGGTATCCAGCGCCATGTAAGGAAAGTCGCGATTGAGCGCATCGAAAGCGGCGTGACTGCTGTCGTCCTTGAGCCGTTGCATCTCGCGGCGCACCACGATTCGCTGGCGCGGCGTCAGCGTCAAATCGCGGCTGGGACACTTGGGCTCGCAATAGCCGCACTCGATGCACTTGTCGACCTCGTCCTCGACCACCGGCATGCGCTTCAGGTCGGCCATGTGCGCCGCCGGATCGGGATTGATGATGACGCCGGGGTTGAGCAGGTTCTCCGGGTCGGCCAGCGCCTTGAGCTGTTGCATCGCGGCATAGGCTTCCGGTCCCCACTCGGTCTCGACGAACGGGGCCATGTTGCGCCCGGTGCCGTGCTCGGCCTTCAGCGCGCCGTCGTACTTCCTCACCACCAGGTCCACCACATCGTCGATGAAGTCCCGGTACTGGGCCACTTCCTTTTCCGTGGTAAAGCCCTGGGTGATGACGAAATGCAGATTTCCGTCTTTGGCATGGCCGAAGACGATCGCGTTGTCGTAGCCGTGCTTCTTGAAGAGGCGGGTCAAATCGACGGCGGCATCGGCCAGATGCTCCAGCGCGAAGGCAACGTCCTCGATGATGACCGTGGTGCCCTTGGCGCGCACCGCGCCCACCGACGGGAACATTCCTTTGCGAATCTCCCACAAGCGGCCCTGCTCTACCGGATCGTCTGTGAACATGGGCGTACCGAGCAGGTTCAAGCCGGCGACCGCAGCCTTGGCGCGGGCGGCGTTTTCCTCGACTGCGGCAAGATTCGCCGTCTGGAACTCGACCAGCAATCCGGCCGCGCCGTCCGGCAGTTGGCGAATCTCCGCGGGAATTCCGGGCTGGGTTTCAACCGAGCGCAACGAGGCGCGGTCCATCAACTCCAGCGCCGCGGCTCCCGCATCGCGCAGCGGCACAATGGCCGCGCAGGCAGCGTGCAGATCGGGAAAGAGCAGCAGCCCCGTGTACTTGACCGGCAGATCGGCGACGGTCTCCAGCACGGCTTCGGCGATGAACGCCAGCGTTCCCTCCGCTCCAATCAGCAGGTGGCTGAAGATCTCCGCCGGCGACGAGTAATCGAGGAACGCGTTCAGCGAGTAGCCGGTGGTGTTCTTCCTGCCGTACTTGGCGCGAATGCGCGCAGACAGTGCCGGATTGGCTTCCAGTTGCCGCTTCAATTCGAGCAGGCCGGCGACGAGCTTCGGCTCGGCCTCGCGGAAACGCGCATCCGCGTCCGCGGCGGCGGTGTCGATCGTGGTGCCCGAGGGCAGCATGAAGGTCATCGAGCGCAGCGTGTGGTAGGCATTCTGGGCCACGCCGCAGCACATGCCGCTGGCGTTGTTCGACAGGATGCCGCCCAACCGCGCCGCTCCGATCGATGCCGGGTCCGGGCCAATCTTGGCGGCGTACTGCTTGAGGATCTGGTTGGCTTGCTGGCCGATCAAGCCCGGCTGCACGCGCAGCAGGCGTCCGTCTTCTTCCACGCTGGCCGAGCGCCAAAAGCGGCCCACGTCTACTAGAATTCCATCCGTAATGGCTTGCCCGGAGAGGCTGGTGCCCGCGCAGCGAAAGGTCAGCGGAATCCTCTTCTCCTGGCTGTACTGAAACAGCCTGCGCACTTCCTCCGCGTCGACAGGCTGAACAACCGCCCGCGGAATCAGGCGATAGAGGCTGGCGTCGGAGGCAAAGGCGATGCGGTCGATCGGCCGCGTGAGAATGCGCGCCGGATCGATAAAGGCCCGCAACTGCGCGGCGATCTCGGCGGGGCTGAGGGAACTCGCGATTCCACTCGATGTTTCTGCGATGGCATTCTCGACGGTCATATGTCTCTCTTTTTGAGCGGGGCTGGGGATTTTGCGGAGCGATCGGCTCAAACGCCACACCGCGCGGGGAGGGCGGTGTGGCACTTGGATTTTACGCTCTCTACTGAACAACCAGCTGGCTGATGGGATAGACGTAGGCCAGCAGATAGACGAAGCCGCCGGCCAGGGCGGCCAGGCCCAGGCTATGCCAGAAGACGAAGCGAAGGATGGAGCCCTCTTGCCCGTACTGCTGGGTGGCGGTGGAGGCGACGACGATGCTCTGGGCGTCGATCATCTTGCCCATCACGCCGCCGGCGGAGTTGGCCGAGGCCATCAGGATCGGGGAGACGCCGATCTGCTGCGCGGTCAGCTTTTGCAGGCTTCCGAACAGCACATTCGACGAGGTGTCGGAGCCGGTGGTGGCGGTTCCCAGCCAGCCGATCAGGGTGCCGAAGAAGGGGTAGAGCGCCCCGGTTCGCGCGAAGGCCAGGCCCATGGTCGCATCCAGCCCGCAGTAGCGGGTGATGAAGCCCAGGGCCAGCATGGCGGCGATGGTAATGACGGTAAATCGAATGGTGAAGACCGTCTTCACAAAGGTCTGGAGCAACGCCTTGGGGCTCAGCCCCATCAGGAAGCCGGAGAGGATGGCGGCGAGGAAGATGCCGGTGCCGGTGGCGGCCAGCCAGTTGAGCTTGTAGACGGCGGCCTCGGCCGTGGGCTTGGCCACGACGGGAGGAATGCGCTGCACGGAGAGGTGCAAGCCCTCGACGGGAATGGCGACAGTGGTGGCCTTGTCCATGGGTTTGTTGATCTGCGGCAGGCCCCAGGCAAAGACCACTACGCTGAGCACCAGCCAGGGCAGCCATGCCTTGAAGGTGTGTCCGGCGCTGTGGTCGAACTTCTGCCGCGCCTGGCCGGTGATGTCCACGCCCTGGGCGTTGAGCACCCGCCGGGGCTTCCAGAAATGCAGGAAAGTAATCAGCACCACGATGGTGGAGGCGGCGGCCACGATGGCCACCAGCGAGGGTCCGAAGTTGGCGGCCATGAAGTACTGCGCCAGGGAGAAGGTTGCCGCGGCGACCAGGATCGCCGGCCAGACTTCCACCATGGCCTTGAATCCGGCATAGACCCAGATCAGCCAGAAGGGCACCAGCAGGCAGAAGGGCACCAGGATGATGGCGGTCATCTTGGTGAGCAGTTGCACGTCGAGGCCGGTGACGGCGGCCAGGGTGATGATGGGAATGCCCAACGCGCCGAAGGCCACCGGGGCGGTGTTGGCGATCAGCGACAGACCGGCGGCCTGGATGGGTTTGAATCCCAGGCTGATGAGGATGGCGCCGCAGACCGCGACGGGGGTGCCGAACCCGGAGGTGCCCTCGAAGAAGGCGCCCAGCGCGAAAGCGATCAGCAGCAGTTGCAGGCGGCCGTCCTCGGTGATGTTGGTCAGGCTCTCTTGCAGGGCGGTGAAACGGCCGGTCTTCACGGTCAATTGATAGAGGAAGATGACCGGCAGGATGATCCAGCAGATGGGGAACAGGCCGTAGCCCGCGCCGTACACGGTGGTGGTCAGCGCCAGGCGCACCGGCATGTGATACACCGCGATGGCCATGGTCAGGGCGGTGAGCAGCCCGACCACCGCGGCCACGTGGGCCTTGAGGTGGAAGATGGCCATGGCGCCCAGCAGCACCACCACCGGCATGGCGGCAAACAGGGTCGAGAGCCACCACATGCCGGTGGGATCGTAGCCCTGCACCCAGGGATTGGTATGTGGGTTTGTCTTGAGCAAATAAATCGAGCCCGCAACCAAGGCCACGATTCCCGCCACGGTGAGCGACGCAGAAAGAGCGCTCCCGCGCGACGGTGGAG